>Ga0233427_10004335_pt1 | contig 11894 bp, 12 predicted proteins | sample SI_118_April2016_5_FD_179885 | JGI IMG/M metagenome (GOLD analysis project Ga0233427, IMG submission 179885) | Seawater microbial communities from Saanich Inlet, British Columbia, Canada - SI_118_April2016_100_MG | ecosystem: Environmental > Aquatic > Marine > Inlet | place: Canada: British...
GTATATTTCATGAATTAAAAAGTATTGGCTTGTAGAAGCTTGTGATGCTTTATGTTGATCCCTTTAGCTAATAGGCCCTGTAAGGCCGTTTATAGACTCTCTGAGAGGCTTCAGGTTTATCAGAATAAGTGTGTAAGCGGCATTTTAAAAAACTAAAATAATCCAGAAGCAGAGCCTGTGGGCCCTGTGAAAAATGGTTTTTTATTTTTCACAAGTCCATAGGCTTGTGTAGTCAGTGCCATGCTGTTGTGTTAGCTCGGTGAACTGGGCTGTGTATTTGTAGTAAAGGCTGGTGCTATTAGTCTGTGTATTTAGCTAAAAAGAATCCTTTAGTTGATGATAGGGGGGGGGAGACTTCCGTTCCAAGTGAACTAAGGGAATATACTGCCTCTTTACCTAATTTAATAAAATTTCTTATGGGCTCAAGTGCGTTAAATATGCAGTGTTAAATCTATAATTGAACAGTGTAATTCTAGCCCCTCCTGTTTTAACTAAGTTCAGTTCTGTGATATATTCCGGGTAATTCAAACTATTCCAGGTACTGCTGTGAACGATACTCGATCATATGTATGTATAAGGTAGAAACACCGGGATAACCACTGGGGTTGTCCCTTTTTTATTGGAGCGAGTTATGGCGTTAACAAAAGAGCAGATTGAAAAGTTTAAAGAGGCGGAAAAAGAAGCTCAAGATTCTGATGACTTTAGAGAAGTTGCTAAAAATATAGCTAAAGCTGGCGATAAGGAATGGGCAAAGAAGACTTATGAAAAAGCAGAGGAAAAGACTGATGATCCTTATGAATTATATTATCTTGCTCAATGTATTTGCGAAAACCTTGGCGATAAGGAATGGGCTATAAAGGTTTACGGAAAAACAGAAGGAAAGGCTAAAGATTGGTCTCAATTTGAAAGTCTTGCAAACGATATTTGTGAAAAGTTAGGCGACAAAGATTGGGGCAAGAAGCTTTACAAGAAAGCTGAGGGCAAGACTAAGTATTTTTATGAAATTAATCAAGTTGCAAACAGCATTCATGAAAAATTAGGTGATAAGGAATGGGCAATAAAGTTGTACCAAAAAGCAGAAAAAAAAGCTGAAGATAGCTCTGACTTATCTAGTCTCGCTTCCAGCATTCATGAAAAATTAGGTGATAAAGAATGGGCAATAAAGTTGTACCAAAAAGCAGAAAAAAAAGCTGAAGATAGCTCTGACTTATCTAGTCTCGCTTCCAGCATTCATGAAAAGTTAGGTGATAAAGAATGGGCAAAAAGGATTTATGGGAAATCAGAAAAAAAGGCTAAAGATTTTTCTGATTTTAGGGAGCTTGCTGGTAGTATTTACGAATATTTGGACGATAAAGAAAAGTCAATAAAGTTGTACCAAAAAGCAGAAAAAAATGCTGAAGATTGTTCTGACTTTATTCGTCTTGCTGACAGTATTTATGGAAATTTAGGTGATAAAGATTGGGTAAAAATCTTATATAAACAAGCAGAAGAAAAGGCTGAGGATAGTTCCGACTATGAATCTCTCGCCGAAAGTCTCCGTGATCAACTTGGGGATAAAAAATGGGCTAAGTTAGCAGACCAAAAAGCCAAAGAGTTGGAAGATGACGAATAGCATAAGTTACGGTCATATGCGTATATAAGGTAGAAACATCGGGATAACCACTGGGGTTGTCCCTTTTTTATTGGAGCGAGTTATGGCGTTAACTAAAGAGCAGATTAAAGAGTTTAAAGAGGCGGAAGCAGAAGCAGATGCTGAAACAGACAATTTTTATAAACTTAAAGAAGTAGCTGATAACCTTGCTGAGGCTGGTGATAAAGAGTGGGCGAGGAAAGTTTACAAGAAGGCAGAAGGTAAGGCTAAAACCAGTGACGATTTCCGTTATTTTGGCCAAAGCCTGTTTGAAAAAATGGATGATAGGGAATGGAGCCGGAAGCATTATAAGAAAGCAGAAGATAAAGCTGAATATGATGAAGAGTTCTATTATATTGCCCGGACCTTGGCAGAGGACTTTGATGATAAGGAAGGGGCTACCAGGCTTTATAAAAAAGCGGAGGAAATAGCAGAAGGTAGTATGGACTTAGGTCTTTATGGTTGGAGCATTTGGACGCATCTTGGTGATAAAAAATGGGGAGAAAATGTTTTAAAAAATGCAGAAGCAAAGGCAGAACAGATTAACGATTTTATTTATATAGCCAACTGGTTATGTGAAATGGAAAATAAGGAATGGGCGAGGACGGTCTACAAGAAGGCAGAAAACATTGCTGAGGAAGAAGATTACATAGACCTAGCTGATGGACTATGTGAAAAATTAGGAGATAAGGAGTGGGCAAAGAAGTTTTATGAAAAAGCACTAAAGTGTGCTGAGGAGAACGAGGAAAAAGGCGAAATCGACGATATTAAAGAAAAATTAAAAGTTTTAAAATAGTTAAATCAAGTGACCTATAATTGCACATAAATGGAGAATATGATCCGTGGGCTTCATAAATCCGAGGTATTTTTTAGGCTTTAATTGTGGGACATTAGCCGAATTTGCAGAAGAGTATGTCATAGCAAAACTTGATGGCGGGCAAGATGAATGGGAGGACAAAGAATGGGGTTTTTGTGAACCTATGAATTTTACAAACTCTCATAACGATACTTTGTACGAACTGGACCAGTGTAACGATCCAGATGAGTACTTTATTGAAAATCGAAGGGATGGAGAACTAATCATAAAAAACAATCATCCCAACTTTGAGAAAATTATTCATTTCGCGCTAAACACAGAACCTAATTTTCTTAATCAAAACAAACAAGAGATACCCAAAGGTGAGTGGTTGGAGAAATTAAAATCTACCTCTGACTTTACTATTACTATTTGCGAATGTGAACCAGGTGCTTAATAAAGAAAAGAAGTGGCGTAAGTCATTTGCAATACTCCCTTTATTGTAAACAGGAGAAATTTTATGACTTTTGAGGATGCATACAAACAATTTGAAGAATGGTATGAGGACTGCTTGGAAAATGGAATAGAGCCTGAAAAAGTTGTAGAAAAAGTTGGGGAGATGATGTTGTTAGTAAATGAGGATCAAATAAAGGCATACAACAAAGGCATAGAAGATTTGGAAGGTTAATAAATATTTCTATACCTAAACTAAAAAGTGGGAAATATGGTTATCCTTTTTTATTGGAGCGAGGGAGGAGAGAGTCATGGCCAAACGCTACTTTGAGTACAAGGACGCCAAGTCCAAAAAGTTCTGGGAGGTTTCTGTCTCAGGGAAGAAGGTCAACATCCGCTATGGGAAGCTTGGTACTGATGGACAAACTTCAGTAAAAGAACTAGGTAAACCGGCAGAAGCCAAGGCACACGCAGAGAAGCAGGCAGCGGGGAAAGTGAAGAAGGGGTATAAGGAAGCTAAAGTGAAAGCTGCCAAGAAAGCAGTGAAGAAAAAGGCTATGAAGAAAAGAGCTAGGATAGAAAATGAGGTGACTGAAAAACTCGAAACTTGGGAAAAAATTCAAAACCTAACAAATAAACAAAAAGAATACCTTTGTTATGCTATGGCGACGGCCCATATTCAGAATTTAATTAGCAGTGCTTATGCCAATGTCTTTGACTATCTAAACTTAGAGTGTTCAACAAGTGGATTGGATTATACGGGTGATGATGAATGGTTATTAGACAAAGCAAGAGAAACATTACACGGCAAGTTGTCTCTAGAACTTCTAATTACTGCTCTTCATAATCCAGAGGATTTTGGAAATATATGTGGTGAGAATGCCGAAGAACCCTACAAATTTGCTTGGAACTTGCTAAAAGCATTGCCTGACGATTTCACCGAAGAACAGTTTGATGCTTTGTATACGGAAATTGAAGATTCAGATTGGGGTTAGAGCGGTTGTCCCTTTTTTATTGGAGCGGGTTATGGCGTTAACTAAAAAGCAAATTAAAGAATTTAAAGAGTCGGAAAAAAATGCGAAAGGTTCTAGTAACTTACTAATTGTTGCTGATGAGTTAGTTGAAGTTGGAGATAAGGAATGGGCAAAAAGGGTTTATAAAAAGGCGGCAGACAAAGTTGATGACTGTGAGGACTTCATTGAAATTGCCGATAGTATTCATGAAGGATTAGGCGATAAGGAACTGCTGAAAGAGGTTTATGGAAAATGGGGAGACAAGGCGGAGTCCTCTTTTGACTACCGTAATCTTGTCAGTAACCTTTTAGATAAACTAGGCGATAAAGAATTGCTGAGAGAGGTTTGTGGGAAATGGGGGGACAAGGTAGAAGACACTTCTGACTTATTAGAACTTTCCGAAAATATACTAAAAAAACTAGGCGATAAAGAATGGGTTGATGATATTTATAAGAAAGCAGAAGGAAAATCTGAGAACAGTGATGACTTCTGTAATCTTGCCGACAAAATAATTAAAAACCTAAATGATAAAGAGCGTGCCAAGGGTCTTTATAAGAAAGCAGAGGGCAAGTCTGAGGACTTTGATGGCTTTAGTGTTCTTGCCCAAAGTATATTTGAAAATCTAGACGATAAAGAATGGGTTAAAAAACTTTATAAGAAAGCAGAAGAGAAAGTTGAGGATAGTGATAACTTCTGTAGTCTCGCGGACGATATATTTGAAAACCTAAACGCTAAGGAATGGGCAAAAAATGTTTATAAGAAAGCAGAAGGAAAATCTGAGAACAGTGATGACTTCTGTAATCTTGCCGACAAAATAATTGAAAACCTAGCTGACAAGGAATGGGCGAAAGAGGTTTATAAGAAAGCTGAGGAAAAAGTTGAGGACAGTGATGACTTTCGTGATCTCGCCAATAACATACTTGAGAAATTAGGTGATAAGAAATGGGCGAAGGAGGTTTACAATAAATCGGGAGGCAAGACCCATGAATTTACGGTCACCTGGGAAGTTAAATATTATGAAGATGATGCCTCTTATACTACTGACGAATGTTTTGAAGCAGAAAGCGTAGACAAACTAATTGATGAATTAGATAAAGGCTTGGAGCAGGGGCATCATACGCCAGAGTCGAATGTGCCATTCCACGAAGGTGATTTTAACATAGAATACGTTGTTATCAGATCTTGGGACGGTCAGGAAGTCTACCGTGACGATGATTACGTTGGTGACAATGAGTAGTTCATTCAAATTCGCCTGCATAAGTTAGACACAAAGGAATAACCACTGCGGTTGTCCCTTTTTTTATTGGAGCGAGTTATGGCGTTAACTAAAGAGCAGATTAAAGAGTTTAAGGAAAAGAAAGGAAAAGCAAAGGCATGTTATGAGCTTAAAGAAGTCGCTGACAATATTGCGGAGGCTGGTGATAAGGAATGGGCAAATAAAATATATAAGAGCGTGTCAGGTAGTTATGACGATAGTGAAGATGTTAGTGACTTTGCAAATAGATTATGTGATGAACTTAAGGACGCAGAATGGTCAACGAAGAATAAGAAAGCTTTAGAGGAAAACTATGTCCGGGCATTGGGACCTCAATTTATAAAAATAGCTGAAAATATAATGTTCCGTCTGACTAAGGGTAAGTATGCAAGGATATGTATACCGCTGGATAAAGATGAAATCTACATTGGTGACACCTCTAATGATTTAAGGGAAATTTCGGATATAGATTCAACTATGAAAGATCATATTAATTTGGCAATAAATTTAGCTAAGACAGAAATATTAAGACGTTTAAAAAATTAGATGAAAGGTTTGGGGTAACAACTGATGAAAATTTCTCAAATTCTCGACAAGGTTGATGATAATCAGCTTTTTGTACCCGCTTTCCAACGAGAGTATGTGTGGAAACGGAAAGATGCGAAAAGTCTCTTTGAATCGTTATTAAATGAGTTCCCTACCGGTTCGTTATTGACATGGGAGACAAGTCAACCCCCCGAACTCAAAGGCAGCGTTCAATACAATTCATCTATGGGTGCGATTAAGTTGATCCTTGATGGGCAGCAGAGGATTACTACCCTTTATATGCTCATACGAGGAAAGTTCCCACCGTATTATAATGAAGAAGAAATCGAGAATGATGTGCGTAACCTTTATATCGAAGTTGAAAAAAAGGAACTCTCATTCTATAAACAACAGACAATGCAAGACAACCCTCTTTGGATAAAGTTGTCAGATATTTTTAATAATAAAATTCGATTTAGAGATATCAGAGATGCATTGAAACCAACTGGACATGCCATTTCAAGTGATAGACAAGATATAATCGAAGATAATTTCGATGACATCAAAAAAATTCCTGACCAGGAATTTTTAGAGCAAGCGGTACCAGTCAAAGCCACATTATCTGAGGCAATCAATATATTTTATAAAGTTAATGCTTCAGGGATTCGTTTGACAGAAGCGGAGTTGGCACTGGCCCAGATATGTGGCTATTGGCCAAAAGCCAGGAAGATACTAAAAGATAAAATATCTGATCTCGAAAAACATGGATTCCCATTTAAACTCGATTTGCTGATTTATATGTTACAGGGGATTCAATACCACTCCGGCAGTAACATGGAGAAACTTCATCCTGCGGAAGAAAATGAAGAAAAACTACCTCAAGTCTGGAAGAAACTTAGCGAAGATACCCTCCCGTATGTACTTAATTTATTAAAACAACATGCGTTTGTCGACCATTCCAAAGAGGTTGGTACATTGTACGCGTTGGTTCCCATAGTTGTTTATGTATTCGAAAAAGAAAATCGCTCGGAAAAGAAAACTCTTACCGGAGAAGAAATCAATAAAATCGTAAAGTGGTTCTATTATTCGCAATTAAGACAAAGGTATGCACACCAACATCCTGGTAAATTGGATAAGGATATTAATATAGTTATTAATTCGGACAATCCATTTGACGAACTTATAGGACTAATCGGAAAAGACTCTAATTTGGAAATACGTCCTCACGAATTTGAAGGTGCAGACATAAGGAGTCCAATATATAAACTGATGCGTTGGTATTTTAAGAGTCTTGGGGCTATTTGCCCGCATACAGGGTTGAGTATAAAAAAAAATATGGGGAAAAAATACTCACTGCAGCAGGACCATATCTTTCCTTATTCAGTCTTAAGTAAAAATGGTTACTCAAAAAAAGATAGCAAAAAGTTTGCATTGGCCCAAGAGTGTACCAATCGAATGGTTTTAACCGAAAAGGCAAATCTTTCTAAATCGGACAGACCAGCCGATATTTTTTTATCGGAGGCAGAAAAAAATTTTCCGGGATCACTGAAAAAGCAATGTGTCCCTGAAAACCCTGAACTCTGGCGTTTGGAAAATTTTGAAGCATTTCTAAAAGCCCGAAGGAAAATGCTGGCAGAAGAACTCAATTTATTTCTAGAAGGATTAGCAGAGCCAGTTGATGTAAGCAGTGAAGTAACGATAGAGGAGCTTTTATCATATGGCGAAAGCAACGAATTAGAGTTCAAATCAACTCTGAGATGGAATATAGCATCTAAACAGACTGACAAAAATATTGAAAAAGCCATCAGTAAAACCATAGCAGCCTTCAGTAACGCTGATGGAGGCGTCTTGATAATAGGTGTGGATGATGATGGAAATATCTTAGGATTGGAGAGTGACTATTCTACTCTAGAAGGAGACCAAGACAATTTTGAACTTCATTTGCGTGAATTAATAAAACGAGACTTTGGCCCCCTCTTTTCAAAAGAAAATATTAATTTAAATTTTCATGAAATAGAAGATCAAGAAATTTGCCAGGTTCAAATCTCAAAAGGAATTAAACCTACTTACATTGAGGTTACTGATAAAATGGGGAATAAAAATAAAAAATTTTACGCCAGGTCCGGAAATTCATCCATAGAAATTCAAATTAACGAAGTCACTGAATATATAGAAAATAGATTCTAATCTTAAATAACTTTTTAGAAAAGGTTGTCCTTTTTATATTGGAACGAATGAGGGCTATTGGCAAGAGTCATAAATTCATAAACTTCTTCTGCGTCATTCGCTACTTTTTTATAAACCTTCCTTGCTCATCCTTTGTCACCCAGTTGTCGAAAAAGCATATCAGCAAGACTACAAAAGATCACTTGCAAGATTTATGTAAAAGATCTGTTTCAACTGGTAGCGATTAATCTTATTCTCTGCGGTCTTATAAATCTTTTTCGCCCACTTCTTGTCGCCTAACTCGTAAAGAGTTTCCGCAAGATCACCATAGGAACATTGAAATTCATCACGGTAATAATCATAACTTGCCGCTGCTTCCTCCAGTTTTTTAAACTTTTTAATTTGTTCTTTTGTTAAAGCTATAACTAATGCCCTGTGTGAAAAACTAGATGATAAGGAGTGGGCAAAGAAACTTTACAAAACCCCCACTAGTTTGCAGTTTGCTAACAATTTTGGTATAAGATATTTTACATAGATAAAAGTAACTCGATTTTATCAACAAACTGGATTCGCGTTCAAAAAAAGTAGAAGTTGCTATTGACTTGATCAAACTTTGGAGGATGGTATGTGGTTTACTTCTAAAGAAATAAATCCTCAGATTAAACGAAACGACTCTGTCGAGTTATTTCGTTTTTTTGTTTTAGGGGTATTTTTATCTTTCCTTATTCAAGGAGCAAAAGCAATTTGAGTCAGATTGGTCAATGGAGATAAAATCGATATCACTGTTTCTCTCAAAAGATAACAATAACGATATCGCTCTCCTGAAACTGTCTCAACCTCCAACTTCAAAACAGAACATTAGGGGAACAAATGGCAAAACCCATCGTAATTTCATATAAAGGCAAAGAATCATCCTTCGATCATGGCAAGCTAGACAGGGCAAAACTCTACGGGAAAAAGAAAAGAGTCGCGCTGGACAGCAACGATGAGTTATGCATCAAAGCATCACTTGTTGAAGACGGTTCAACGTTGATTCGTTCTGGAATGACCGCACAGGGATATTTCAAAAACGATGGAGCGTGGGTGCCCAACAAGGAACTTGTCGGTTTGGATGAAACAGGAAAACCTCTTGAACTTCTGGATTCAACTCTTGGCGCCACACAAACTGTCGACGCACCTGCTTCAGCTAGAGATCTGTTGGATTTGGAAGTGGCCTCTGTTTACTTACTGGAACCTAAGGAGATAGACCCGGGTCTTGAAAAAGAATTAGGAAACGGAGAACTCATAAAAATCCCGTTTAACTATCGTTCGGATTACAGATTAGAAACAGGATTTTTATTAAAAAATAAAGAAGGGTATTTTTGTATTGTCGGAGTTCCAACACACCCCGAATGGTCTGAACTGAAAAAAATCGCCGTAGAGATTTTTGAGGAAGAAGATTCTGATGACCTTGACTTCGATATGTTCTAACTCGTAATGGAGTAATTTCAATGTCCAGAAAAATACATTTAACCAACGCGGCACGAAGAAACGCGACTATAATCATGAATTCTTTAAAACCAGAATCCCCTCCCGAAATGGGTGTCCCGGGAAAACCTGTTAGTTTTATGCGATACCTTGCATCGACCGAGAAAAATTTGCACGAGTCACTCGTTAATGCGCATGGTGAAGAATATGCTGACCTTTTAATAAAAGAAGATCCGGAGATTGATCTCGAGCGCATCGGAAAAACTATATCGTCGACATCAACAGTTTTTCTAACCTCCGAGGGCGATGTGATGTACGCCGCTCCAAAGATCAAGGAAGTTATCATCAACCCGGATGGATCTGAACGGGAACAACGTGAACCGGTTGAGGTTGAACCGAATGTTCATGAAGAATTTCCAATTATCTGGAGCGGTAAAAAAATGCAGGTGACCGAAGCCGTTAAGAAATTTGTTTTTCGCAAAACCATTCAATTAAACCACGTGGACGGTTTGACTTATGATTTTCTTTACAACATGGCTAAAGAATTAAGTGACGCCGGGAATATGATGCTTGTCGGCGGAGGTGAAAAAGGTTTGGATCCACTTATATTCCAGGCCAACGGCAAACCCTACAGGGCCTTTCTTGAGGGACGAATCAAGGGGGAGCGCTACCAGTTGCTCTTGCATTTAAGTGACATGGAATTGAAGGTCCCCGAAGCAAAAGGAAGGAAGTAACCCATGGCGACAAAAAAAAATAGAAACCCGCTTGGAAAGGGGTTCGTTTCAGAAGTTGGTTCGATCGAAGATTCGACACTTGCTTCCATGTTACGGGGATATAAGTCAAGAGTGGCTGGAGGATATAGAGCTTTAACAAAGGAAGATATTAAAAGTGCAATATCCCCCGGAAAACATTTGGTCTCACCAAAAGTAGACGGTGAGCTGTGGTTTCTGATTATGGAGGGGAAAGATCATTGGTTTGGAAACCCAAATGGTCGGATCATATCAGGGGATATTCCTTTACTCAAGGAAGCTGCAACTTTGTCAAATAGGTTTCATGATAGGACAGTATTAGCAGGAGAACTTTTTGCAGTAGGGAAAAATGATCGAGCCCGGGTGGGTGATCTTAGGAGTGCTATGGGTGGAGGTAAAAAAGCAGATGTCGATCGACTTGGCTTTATGGCTTTTGACCTTCTTGCAGGAGGAGACAAAAAGAAGCAAGTTCCTTTTGAAAATTATGCGGAAACATTTACCGCGATCCAGAGTTTACTTGAAGGAGGAAAAAGAATACAGAGTATACGCACGGATACAGTTGGTTCTCCCGGCGAAATAGAAAACCTCTTTGAAGAACTAGTGGAAAGTGGTAAAGCCGAGGGATTAGTTGCGCGAGATCAAGGAACAAAGATCTACAAAATCAAACCTTCGTTCAGCATTGACATGGTGATACTGGGTTATACGGAAAAAACGGGCGACCCATCTCAAGTCCGGTCAATCCTTTTAGGGTTAATGCGTGCTGATGGTCAATACCAGGTATTAAGTGGTTGTGGTAACTTAAAAACCGAAAAAGAACGAAAGTCTCTGATGAAAAAGCTGAAACCTCTTTGTGTTGATTCTTTATTTCGGCACGCTAGTGGAAGCGGAGAGGTTTATCATTTCATACGACCAGAAATTGTAGTCGAGATAAAAGTTACGGATATTCAAACGGAGAATTCGTCAGGTGACTTTATAAAAAGTATGGTTATTAAATTTGAAAAAAAGTCATGGATTCCCGTGCGCCCCTTACCCTCTGCCAGTTTGATACACCCTGTTTTTGAAGGGTTAAGAGTCGACAAGGAAGTCAATAAAACCGACATTCGTTTTTCTCAGTTGCAGGAACGGGTTGTTCTTCAAGATCCCGATCAAAAGGTAGAATCGATTGAATTGCCTTCAAGTAAGATAGTTAGACGAGAAGCATGGAGCAAGTTAACTAAAGGGAAAAAAGGAGTTCAAAAATTGGTCGTATGGAAAACCAATAAAGAAAAGCAAGAGCAGAGTTTTCCGGCCTTTGTAGTGCATTGGACTGATTACAGTCCAAATCGAAAAGATCCGCTTAAGAAAGAAGTCCGATTATCGCCTGATAAAAATAATGCGACGCAAATTACTGAGAAGATGATCGCAGAAAATATAAAAAAGGGTTGGGAGAAAGTTGTTTAGAATGGTTAGTCTTTTTGTGAACGTTTAAATCCACAATTTTAAAACTAAGGAGACAACAATGGCTAAACGTTATGAGTATAAAGATGCTAAGTCGCACAAGTTCTGGGAGGTTTCTGTTTCAGGAAAGAAGGTAAATATCTGCTATGGGAAAATCGGCACCGATGGGCAAACCTCGGTAAAAGAACTAGGTACACCGGCAGAAGCCAAGGCACATGCGGAGAAGCAGGCAGCGAGTAAAGTGAAGAAAGGGTACAAGCCTAAGTAGATTTAAAGCAAAGGGGGAACCCTCGGTGGCGATCCTTCCACAAATAGAGGAACTTATGTCTGGTAACGCAAAGTTCAGGTGGTTTCTTCCAGCACCAGTCCTTTTATGCTTTCTAAGTGCTGCCGCCTCCGGGGG
>Ga0233427_10004337_pt1 | contig 11890 bp, 6 predicted proteins | sample SI_118_April2016_5_FD_179885 | JGI IMG/M metagenome (GOLD analysis project Ga0233427, IMG submission 179885) | Seawater microbial communities from Saanich Inlet, British Columbia, Canada - SI_118_April2016_100_MG | ecosystem: Environmental > Aquatic > Marine > Inlet | place: Canada: British...
CCAATTTGTTGCATATAGCCACGATGACACATTAGATCAGATACCAACATGAGGTATCTTTGGTCAACTTCTAGTCCCTGATCCTCTAATGTATTACTTAATTCATTAATCAAAGCATTTCTTGCAGCCTCTATTCCAAGTGTTTCTGCAATTTCAGACACATTGTTTGTTCTTACATTATTTTTATCAAGTCCTTTAACATCTAGAACTTTAGAAAGATTAGAGCCTGTTGTCTGTATGACATATTCGTCATTCTGTTTTACAATTGTAACACGTGCAATATCAGGAACACCTTTTACGGTTGTTTTTAAAACCTTATTTCGAACTACGATGACAGCAGGAGCATCAGCCTCCTCATCAACTAAGTTAAGAACAACTGAGTTAATTCCATTATCTTCCATTTTGAATTTTTTATTAGATTCTAGCGCTGCTTTAACATCATCTAATGTACAACCACGGTCAGTTAATTTTCTTTCATTCATATTTAATGTAATCTTTGTTTTGTAATCAGTATCAGCATCAAGAATTAGATCCTTAACAGTAGTTTGTAAAATATTTCTAGCAACTTCAACAGTTTTTGCTTGATCTGTTTTTGCATCACCAGATAAGTAAATATCCATTGTTGGAGTAACAGGTTTCTTTCTTGCATCAACTAATTCAATTAGTCTTGGAAGACCTAAAGTAACGTTTCTTTCTGCAATTCCTGCAAAGTGGAATGTTCTTAGGGTCATTTGAGTACCAGGTTCTCCAATTGATTGTGCAGTTACAATTCCTACGGCTTGACCAGGTTCTGCCTTTGCATTATTGTATAATGATAATCCTTTCTTTGCTACTTTTTCAACACCTGCTTTACTTAATTTTGAATTTTCTAATGATTTACTTACAGCGCTTGATAAACGAGGATTAAATGCACTAGCATATTTTTTAATAATTGGTGCAATTTCATCCTTAGTTGCAGCCTTACCAGAATCTACAATGCTTTCAGATTCAATTAATCTATCAACATTAAATGCTTCACCGTGATCACTTTTTGCTACGTCAATTCCGTCTTCACCGTATAAGAATTGAATGATGTGACCATGTGGATCTCTAACAGTTCCATCATATTCAAGTTTAATGTGTTCTAATGCGTTGATCAGTCTTCTCTGCATGTATCCACTTTGTTGTGTTCTTACAGCAGTATCTACAAGACCTTCCCTACCACCCATTGCATGGAAGAAAAATTCTAGAGTGGATAGACCATCACGATAATTTGATTTTACAAATCCATGTGCGTCAGGATCGTTTTCATGTTCTTCAAAGTGAGTTAAAACTCGGTTATTGTAACCCTTGTTGAGACGATTTCCTCTTCGTGCTTGTTGACCCAAGGCACCTGCCATTTGTCCTACATTTAATGATGAACCTCTAGCACCAGTTGTTGCCATAATTTTACCTGCATTATTATCATCCAATGAGAGATTTGCAGCAGTAGCAGCTCTGTCTCTTAATTTACCCAAATTATTTACAATATACGCTTCAAGAGTTTCTTGTGTAGTCATTCCTCTAGTTGCCTTTAGTGTTCCTTTCTTTTCTTGACTAATCAAATCTAGAACTTCATCATATGTTTGATTAATGTCAGAGCTAATTCCTTCACGATCTTTTTCCGGTACTTCCAAGTCACCATATCCATAACTAAATCCATAATGAGTGATGAATTGTTTGATAACAATTAATTCGGAATTTAAGAAAATTTTTGCTTTTTCATTACCGTAATCTTTAGCAATTCTATGCAGTACACTTTCTGGTTCTTCAGCACCAATTGATGATTTATCAATTACACCACTGATTAGTTGGCCATTTTTAATTACAACGTCTTTTTCTTTTCCTTTAGTACCTTTAGACCATTTTGATGTCATAACATAATTGAAATCTTCAGGGAGAAATATTGAAAATAATTGTTTACCAGTGTAAAGATTTTCTTTTTTGTTTTCAGGTTCTGGTAGTTGTCCTGTATAACCACCTAACATAGCAAGATTTGCAAATTCTTGACTTGATAGAGTTGTTCCATCTTTTGTTAAAAGATACGCTCCTGTGATAAAATCACGAAGGCCACCAATAATTGGACCACCAAATCTTGGAGAAATAAGTTGATCTTGAACTCTCATTAATAAAATTGCTTCAGAACGTGCCTCTTCACTTTGAGGTACATGAAGATTCATTTCATCTCCATCAAAGTCAGCATTGTATGGAGGACATACTGATGGATGTAATCTGAAAGTCTTTCCAGGTAAAACATGAACATAATGAGCCATGATTGACATTTGATGTAATGATGGTTGTCTGTTAAACAATACAACGTCACCATCCATTAGATGTCTTTCAACTAAAAATCCAATTTCTAATGAATCAGCAATTAATGAACGATCTTCAACAAAGTCTAGTCTAATTTTTACACCATCAGGACGGGTAATGTAATTAACACCAGGGAAAATTGATGGACCGTTAATTACTAATTTTTTTAATTTTTCAATATTCCAATCAGTTACAATTTCAGGAATTGTTAATTTTTTTGCTACAGTTTCAGGTACACCAACTTCAGATAAATCTAGATTTGGGTCTGGAGAAATAACAGTTCTACTTGAAAAGTCAACACGTTTTCCGGATAATGAACCTCTAAATCGTCCTTCCTTTCCTTTTAATCGTTGAGTTAATGTTTTGAGTGGGCGTCCAGAACGATGATGTGCCTGTGGTATTCCACTAACTTCATTATCAAAATAGGTTGTAACATGATATTGTAATAAATCAACTAAATCTTGTACAATAAGAGGAGGAGTTCCAGCCTCTTTACTTTCTTTCAGTCTTTGATTTACACGAATAATATCAACCAATTTGTGAGTAAGATCATCTTCCGAACGAATTCCAGTTTCTAGAATAATTGAAGGTCTAACAGTTACAGGAGGTACAGGTAATGCTTGCAAAACAAACCATTCTGGACGTGCAGTTTTAGGATCATACCCCAATAATGAAAGATCTCCATCAGGAACTGTTGATAGTCGTTCTCTGATTGTAATAGGTAATAATCTATTTTCTCCAATTTCTGTTTTTTCTACGAAGGTTGTTGGTTTTGTAAATATCAGCTCATATTGTGATTTTCCACAATGAGGACAATCCTTTTGTTTTTTAGCCTTTTCTTGAATTTGATCTGGAATTCGTTTTTGAGATAAGACAGTGTAAGATGCTTGACGTTCTTTAATTTTAGAAAATTCTTTGATATCCTCAGGTGACATTTTGATTCTTCCACAAGTACGGCAGGTAGATTGTAATAATTTATAGATATTATCAACAAATGCAATATGTAAAACAGGTTCTGCCAATTCAATATGACCGAAATGTCCAGGACTTCTAGCAGCAGTATTACCATCAGTGAGACATTTTTGTCCAGGTTCTAAAACACCTAGTCTACCATCCATTAATCCCCCTTGTACAGCCATACCATCTTCATCATATGTTTCAGGTTGTGTAATTTCAACAACAGAATATTTTCTAATTTCCTGAGGAGACCAAACTGCAAAAGTAATTCCTTCAATTGATTTGGTAGATGTAACGGACATTATACCCTCTCCTTTAATTTCAATCGTGGTGCAATGTTAAGACTGAGAATTTCCTGCAAAAGTAATTTGAAAGCATATGCAACAGAAACGGATGATATAGGTGCATTTTCACCACATTGAGCACACACAAACTTTCTTTTTCTTGCATCATGATAACCGGTTAATCCACATTTTTCACATAGTAAAATATCAGTCTTATCAGATTCATCTAGTAATCTATCTTTTAGAAGCATTGATGCACCATATGCAATTAGACAGTCACGTTCCATTTCACCAAATCTTAACCCACCACCGCGAGCACGACCTTCTGTTGGTTGTTTTGTGAGCATTTGGACTTGACCTCTTGCTCTTGCATGTATCTTATCAGCTACCATATGATGAAGTTTTTGATAATAAACAACTCCAATAAAGGTCTCAACTTCAAATGATTTACCAGTTCTACCATCATACATTTTCTCTTTACCAGAATATTTGAAACCCTCTTTATCAAGAATTTCTTTTACAACATCCATTTTTTCTCCAACAAATGCAGAACCGTCAAATTGTTTTCCTCTAAGGGCTGCGGCCTTTCCACATACAGATTCCATCATCATTCCAACAGTCATTCTAGATGGGAATGCATGTGGGTTAATCAAAACATCAGGTTGAATACCTTGATCAGTGTAAGGAAGATCTTCTTGTTTTGCTAAAATTCCAAGTACACCTTTTTGTCCATGTCTTGATGCAAATTTATCACCAATTTCAGGAATTCTCATATCACGTACACGAATTTTGTACATTTTTCCACCCTCATTTGATTGAGTCATTACAACAGTGTCAACAACACCATGTTCAGATGGTCTTACACCAACGGATGTATCACGTCTGTATGGACCACTTGTTTCAAATTCTTTATACTCCTCCATAAATCTTGGAGGACTTGTTTTTCCAATTAAAATATCCCCACCAATGACAGCAGATTCAGTTGCTACAATTCCATCATCTTCCAACATTCTATAGGCTTTTTCACCTTTGTAACCTCTAACATTATCATCAGCATTTGGAACTTCAAAGTTATCTCTCATTCCGCCAGGATATTGTTTGGCTTCAGTGTCATAAATTCTATAGAAGAAAGTTCTGAATAATCCTCTGTCAACAGATGAACGATTCAAAACAATTGCATCCTCAATATTATAACCATCAAACGGTAATACTGCGACGGTACAATTTACTCCAGCAGGTCTCTCTTCCATTCCAAGTAAATTCATTGCACGTGTTGAAACGATTGGGCCTTGTGGATATAGCATCAAATGTTGACGAACATATGTGCTAGTATTCATCATAGGAGTTGAGAATCCAAGACTTTGTTTTGCCATTGCAGATTCGTAAGTATTTCTTGGAGACTGATTATGTTCAGGATAAGGGATAATTGATGCACCTGCACCGAGAATAGCAGATGGGAAAATTTCCATGTGTGTGAATTTTTTTGTGTTTTTATCATCAAATGTTACATAACAATTTTCTTCTTCATTTGCATCTAGTAATTCAATAACGCCCATTCTTACAAGATCATTCCATGAAATAAGCTTCTTAGATATTTTCTCAAGAATATCTTGTGAAAGTAAAGTTTTACCGTCTTTTATTATTACAAGTGGTCTTAGTACACGACCAGCATTACAGTTAACATACAATCTTTGAGTTGCACCTTGTTCTTCGGGTTTGTGTATAGATATTCCAACATGTGGATGAATTTTTGAACTTCTTCTAAAGTCACGCATTTGCTCTACCAAATTCTGTCCATTTTTATGGAACCCAATTAATTTACCATCAACAAATATTCTAGTACCATCTTTCTTTACATCATTTGATGTTGAAACTAAGTCAGATACACCTATATCAAATAATTTTTCAACAATTTCTTCAGATGGAACATTTTGAGAGATAATTGCAGATAATGCTAAATTCTTTACTAATCCACAGTTTGAACCTTCAGGTGTTTCACTTGGACAAATTCTACCAAAGTGTGTAGAATGTAAATCTCTTGCTTCAAAGTTTGGTTGGGTCCTACTTAGTGGAGATTGTACACGTCTCAAGTGACTAATTGTTGAGAGATAATTTGTTCTGTCAAGTAATTGTGTGACACCAACGCGTCCTCTACCCCAGTTTCCAGTAGCAATGGCATTGTTCAGTTTATCAGAAACAATTCCAGGTCTTATGGCTGCAGCAACTGCATTAATTCCACGTTTTTGACCAGAGCGTTCTAATTGATATTTCATATCTCGAACTAAATTACGAAATGCAGTTCTAAACAAATCAGCAAGCATTTGACCTGCAAATTTAATGACTTTGTTTCCATAATGATCTTTATCGTCTGGTTCAATCCATCCTAACTTTAGTTCTAATAATTTGCATGCAGCTTCACCCATAAAGTGGGCCTTTTCTTTTCTATTTTCAGGATGTTTTCCTAAGTGAGGTAATAGACCCCAATCAAGAAGTGTTTCAGCTCTTTTAATCTGAAATTCTTCTAACATTCCAGGTGCAATTCTTTTACTAATGTAAACAATTGCATCTTTCGAAGTTGGAACGTCACCTGCTTTTTCAAATGAACCCTCTAAATGATCTTGTATTTCATCTACAAGCGATACTGCACCTGCAATATCTTTATCAGATTCTAAACCAAGTGCACGCATCAAAGTTACAACAGGAATATCTACAGGTGAGCCAGGAATTTTTGCAACAATCATTCCATCATCTTTCATTATTAGTTCTAATTTTGCACGGTAACCAATGATAGAAGAATAAACTTTAGCTTTGTGAACTATTTTTCCTCCGACTTTTTCTGCATCAACAATAATTTTATTATAAGAAAGATCTTCTAGCCCAACTACAACTCTTTCAGAACCATTAATGATAAAGTATCCGCCAGGATCACGTGGGTCTTCTTGATGATCAATTAATTTTTGATCATTGAAAGTATTTAGAATACATGCATGTGATTTGACCATTACTGGCATGTCACCAACGTGAACAAAACGTGTTTCAAGAGTTTTACCATCTTCAACAACACTTGCTTCCATCATGATTGGTGCAACATATGAAATATTTCTTAATCTTGCTTCTGCAGGTGTTACGTGAGTAATAGAACCATCTAACTCCATCATTCTTGGTTGTTGGAGTTTAATTTTTCCAAGTTGTATTTTGTAAGGATATTCTGCGTTTTCAATTTCAATTTGTCCTACTTCTTGAATTATACTTTGTAATCCATTATCTAAAAATTCATCAAAGGATGTAAGATGTTGTCGTGCGATTCCTTCTCTTCGAAGTATGTCTTGAATGACAGGCCAACGTTGATTATAATTTTCTGCCATTAAGTTTCCACCACATATCTGTAATAGGTACTTTCTCCAGCAGTTCCACTTTTTCTTGTAATTCTTATCATATCACCTGGCTTAACTCCAAGTCCAAGAATTGCAGGATCGGTTACAAAGATTAATGGTAATTCTGTTGGTTTGCAATTGAATTCATCTAAAACTTTTTGAGCTTCTTTTTTTGTCATGATTTCATGTTTTGGAACATATACGTGATCGGGTACTAAAACTGGGTTTTTTTTGGTAGCCATTAATTTAACCCTCCATGCATAACATTAGTTACTGAAAAGAAGTATTGATACAAACTGAACAAATTCTCTATGAGCGCAATATATATTTAATTAGAAATTTTTCAAATTTTTTCTATTCTAATTGGTTTTTTTTACACAAACCGGTTAAATATGATCTCAGGATTCTAGAATTGTTGAAATCAAAAGAGATTTCGGTTCTTGTAATCGCTAGCCTAATGTTATTACCATTTTTGGGTGTAGAATCATTTGCTCAGTCAAATCAGATATTGACAGTTACAACTGAAAAAGAATCATATGCAGCTGGAGAGCCAGTGGAGGTTTTAGGACTGGTAGATATTAGACTTGAAGGAACTCCTGCAATAATTCGAGTTGTTAGTCCAATTGGAAATATGATTCACTTTGCGCAAGTTGATGTACAAACTGATGGAAGTTTTTCTGAAACTATTTCAACATCGATAGGCGGTAAATGGAAAGAAACTGGAACATATACAATCATGATGAATTATGGAGACAATTCTACACAAACACAATTTGAGTACGGAGGAATGATGTCTGCAGGAATACAAACTACACCAGAATTTGCAATGGAAGAAAACAAAAATGCATCACAGACAATTACAATAGAAGATAATACGTTAAACTACGAATTAACCTGTGCAGAAATTCTTGGCATGACACCAGATACTGAAATGAAATCAATGATAATATCAATTAAAACCGATTGTGATGGAGAACTAACTATAACATTACCAAAAGAAGTTATAGATACCGATGAAAATGGATTCTTTGTTCTAGTTGATGGAGATGAAACTAATCACAATGCATCATCAGTTGGAGAGTTTTGGACTTTAACAATTCCATTCTCATATGGTTCTGAAGAAATTGAAATTATAGGAACATTTGTAATTCCAGAATTTGGTACAATTGCAGCATTGATTCTTGTAGTAGCAATTTCTTCAATTATCATTATTTCAGCAAAGAATAAGCAAATTTTCATTGGAAAAATGTAGTTCAGAGATAAAAGTTCGAATATACATAAATAATCAGCAGAAAAAACAATTTTTAAGATGAACGTTCAATCTATCGTACTTTTGATGGCCATTATGGCAGTAGGAAGTATGGGAGCCGCATCACAGGCATTTGCAGACCACCACAGTGGAGATGCAATGGGAACTCAACACGGAGATACACCAGTACCTCTATCAATAGAGTCCAACGGTGTAAACTTTGATCATAACTCTACAATTGAGATAAATGGTCAAGTTGGAAATATGAGAAGTGGAACACCAATTACATTAATTGTAACAGGTTCTACAGGAGTTGTAACAATTGAGCAACTTACTCCTTCTTCAGATGGAAGTTTCGCATTTAGTATCAACACTGCAAGTCCTTTGATGAAATATGACGGCGAATACAAAATTAAAGCAACATACGGTGATGCAGGCATCAACGATGTAATTGTTGTAACCTTAGAAGGTGGACTTGTAAAACAAGCTCCAAGCCACAGTGATGATGAAGAACATCATGAAGCAGCTGACTTTACCAAACAACTCAACTATAACATTAGTGGAGGAATGGTTGAAAGTATTACTGCAACAAACGATGATTCTTTACTAGTCTCAATCCACATGGCCGAAGATGATGGTGAATTAACCATTACACTTTCAGAAGATATCATTACACCATTTAACGATGGTACATTCTTCGTTCTAGTTAACGGTGAAGAAAGTGATGATGCAAATCAAATGGGAAATCAATTAATCATTCCATTTGATTCAACAACAACTGATATCGAGATTATAGGCACACATGTTGTTCCAGAATTTGGTACTATTGCCATGATTGTCTTAGCAGTAGCAATTGTTTCAATAATTGCAGTATCTGCAAAGTCAAGACTAAGCATTATGCCAAGAATCTAAATTCTCATCTTTTTTCCTTTTTTTATTTTTCAGTAAGAGAAATATAGAATGTTATTAGACTTGAGTAATGCAAAAAATTAGTTTATTTGTAATTTTGACAGTTATACTAACTATGCCTATGGCATTTGGGCAAGAGGAAGCATTGGGTGCACAAAAGATCAGTCTAACATCAGATAATACAGCATATCAAGAAGGGGATGTTATTACAATCACAGGACAAATTGAAAAAGTTATTCCAGGAATGCCAGTAACATTACAAGTATTTTTTGAAAAGAATTTGTTACAAGTATCACAAGTTAAAGTTTCACAAGATGGGAAATTTACAGACACATTTACAGCAGCAGGGCCACAATGGCAAAATGAAGGAACAGTTACAATCAATGCAGGCTATGGAGGTCAAGATACAGAACTTAATATAGAATTTTTCAAAAATACATCAGGAGAATTTACATCAAATTATGAAGTTAAAATTCCAGCAGGAGGAACATTTGATGTTCAATATACAATGAAAGGTGGAATAATATCATCTATGGATTTAAATCAAAAAAATCTTTCACTAGAAATTAATATTTCAACTAGTTCAGATGGAAATTTGAATATCAATTTACCAAGAGATAGTATTGATTCAATAAACAATAATGGACAAGACATAGATTTCATAGTTTTAATGTATGAAGGAAATACGGAAATTCCAATACAAACAGATTTCAGAAATATAGATACAGAAGATCAATTTCGTTCAATAAATATACCTGTTAAAAATGGAGATACAAAAATTGAAATTATAGGAACACATGTTGTTCCAGAATTTGGTACTATTGCCATGATTGTCTTAGCAGTAGCAATTGTTTCAATAATTGCAGTATCTGCAAAGTCAAGACTAAGCATTATGCCAAGAATTTAATTTTCAAGGATCACATTCAAATTTCCAGAAACATAACCATTGGGATTAATTTCAACATCAGAAAAACCAATCATTTTTAGTTTCGAGAAGATTTCATTTTTCATCTGAACATCATCTAACAGAGCAAGTTTATCGGATTGAACTTCAATTCTTGCTAATCCATCAATGTCTCTTACTCGAACTTGTTGAATTCCAGTTTTTTGTTTAATTATTTTTTCAGATAATTCAATTCGTACTAATCTTTCAGCAGTGACTCTTTGACCCCAAGGAATTCTCGAGGCAAGACAAGAATTTGATGGTTTATCATATATTGAAAGACCGACATGTTTAGCAGTTTTTCTTACAAGTTCTTTTGTAAATTTCATTTCCAACAAAGGACTACGTATTCCATTTTCATGTAACGCATTGATTCCAGGTCTATAATCTCCCATATCATCACTTTGTGTTCCATCAACAATTGTTTCAATTCCAAGAGAATCAGATAATTTTATCAATTCTTTAGATAATTCTTCACGACAATAGAAACATCTTTTATTATCATTTTGAACAAAATTTTCATTTTCCAATTCACTGTATTCAATGAGATGATGAGTGATTCCAATTTCACTAGCTACTAATTTTGCAGAGTCTAATTCTTCAGAAGATAATGTTTTGTAATCAGCAGTTACAGCGATGGCATTTTTACCCAATTTTTTATTTGCAGCGTATGCTACAAGTGCACTATCTACACCACCAGATAATGATACTAACACCTTATCTTTATCATCAAACCATTTCAATAATTTATTTAAATCAGTCATTTTTTTTCTTAATCTGTTCTCTTAACAATTCTTCTGTTTTATTAAAAGATAGGTTCAATTGATTTGATATGGATTTTACATCATCATATTCTAATTTGAAGTGTTCAGAATCAGATATTTTATAATGTATAGTAAAATTTTGATTTTCAAGTGTAACTATAGATTCAAGAATTTTCCTTGGTACCACATATCTTTGTGAATTTCTAATTCGTACACCTAATGTTCTAGTTTCATTAATTAGTATTTTTAATAATGAATTTGTATTATTTGGATCACAAATTATAGATACTAATTGTGAGGGTCTACCTTTTTTTGTAATTGCATGACTGACAGTTACATCTTTTGCACCATTTGCCATTAATTTTTCTATTGTATTTGCAATAACTTCACCAGAAACATCATCAAGATTTGTTTCTAAGATTTGTACAGTATCTTTTGTAAGAGTTTCATTAGATCTACCTTGAATTAATTTTAGAACATTTGCAAATGTATCAAAATCTTTTGTTCCAGATCCATAACCAACAGAATCTATACTCATATCTACAAAAAATTCATTGCATGAAGAAACTAGATTAACCAAAATACTAGCCCCAGTTGGAGTTGTTAGTTCCTCATTCACAGGACCACCTTTAATAATTATTTTTGAATTTTTGAAAATTTCAGTTACTGCATATGCAGGATTTGAGGTAGTTCCATGAGAAAAGGATACAGTTCCACCACCTATCGCAACAGGTGAACAGGATATTTCTTCATTAAACAAATTTAGATCATCTAGTGCAATAGCAGTTCCAATGATATCAACTATAGTGTCAACACTTGAAGCTTCATGAAAATGAACTGAAGATTCAGTTTCACCATGAACATTTGATTCTGCAGTTATCAATGTGTTAATTGATTTTACTGCAAATTCTTTTGCAATATTTGATAATTCTAATTTCTCAGAAGCTGATTCGATACATTTTTTCATATCAATGCCCTTTCTTTCGTGTATATTTTCATCAATTTCTAAAATTAATTGTGTGGCAGATTTACCATTTTTTTGAACTTTAACAAAATCTAATTTCTTAATTGTTGTTCCT
>Ga0233427_10004340_pt1 | contig 11883 bp, 4 predicted proteins | sample SI_118_April2016_5_FD_179885 | JGI IMG/M metagenome (GOLD analysis project Ga0233427, IMG submission 179885) | Seawater microbial communities from Saanich Inlet, British Columbia, Canada - SI_118_April2016_100_MG | ecosystem: Environmental > Aquatic > Marine > Inlet | place: Canada: British...
CAATAGAGAAGACCAATCACCTTCTGCAATAATCTGGTCAATATCTCCTAAGTCAACACTCATTGACTCAAGTATTTGTGCAGCATATAGATTGCCAAGAGTATATGTTGGGAAATAGCCGAAAGCGGCCATAGACCAATGAACATCCTGTAGGCAACCCTGTGAATCATTTGGTACTGTTTCTCCAAACCACTCTTCAAACATCTTATTCCATGTATTAGGTAATTCTTTGACTGTTAATTCTCCATTGAATAATTTCTTTTCTATTTCATATCTCAACATCACATGCAAATTGTAAGTCACTTCATCTGCTTCAACGCGAATAAAACCTGTTGAAACTGTGTTGGCAATTTTGTTCAAAGTTTTTGCATCCCATTGAGGTGCATCTGGAAATAATTCTCTAAACCACGGATTGGCAACTTTCCAAAACGCTTCGGTTCTACCAATTTGATTTTCCCATAGACGACTTTGTGATTCATGAACTCCCAAAGAAACTGCTTGGCCTCTTGGTGTGAATGAAAATTCACGCGCCAAACCTTGTTCGTACAATGCATGCCCCGTTTCGTGCATTACAGCGTATAGACATGAGAACGGGTCTTTCTCATCGAAACGAGTGGTAAAACGTGTATCTCCTGGCCATAAACCGGCGGAAAATGGGTGTGTGGATGCATCCATTCGTCCGGCTTCAAAATCAAAACCCATGTTGGCTGAAACTTTCTCGCAGAATTCTGTTTGAGCCGCTATTGAAAATGATAGATCTGATGGTAATTGTGGTAGTGGGTTGAGTTTTTGTGATTGTAGTATTTTTTGCAATAGAGGTACTAACTTCTCCTTCAATCCTGCAAATAACGGATCATAATCTGCAACGGTCATACCAACTTCGTATTCATCAAGAAGGACATCATACGGCGTTGTTACAATACCGAAGTATTCTATCTTTTGTTTAGTCATATCAACTAATTTCTGCAATTGTGGCTCAAATGCAGAAAAATCTGATTCTGCTCTTGCATTTTGCCAACCCAGTAATGCTTCAGAACGTACTTTTGCAAAATTTGATACGAATTCGCTTGGAAGTTTTATCGATTTGTCGTAAACTCTTCTCATTTCTCTAACATTGGCAGATTGATCTGCATCAAGTCCGCTTTCTGATTCTAACTTCAGTAATAGTTGTCCTAGATTTGAGTCAGTAATGCGTGAATGCCTTTCTTTAGCCAGCCAAGCTAAAATCTCACCACGTACTTCTGCCCCCTTAGCAGGCATTATTGTTTCCTGATCCCAGCCCAAATGCCCCTGAAGTGCTCCTAAGCGATAGATGTCTTTTACCAATTCAATGAATTCATCATATGTACTCATAGCGATAGCGAAAGAGTCTTTCTTCATCAAATATACGATGCAATAATTTTCATTCTATGATGAATATTATTGATAATACTGGCACACATTGAAGACTTCAAGCGGATTGGCTTACTCATGGTGAGGCCGTTCCGACGAAAAAGCGGAAAGGAACAACCCCCGGTATTAGATGATGAGGATTTGGTTGGAGTCGTTGATGACGATTCTATAGAACCGGATAGTGAAATTGATTTAACTAGAACAAAGGCAGAAATTAGTGAGATTGAAGCAATTTCTGATGAGGATGAAATAGAAACTAAAGATGACATTACTAAGTTATTGAAAAATAGTTCACAGACTGTCGTTTGTACTTGCCTTGATATTCGTCGAGCAGATAATGTGCTCATTGTATGTGACCCAACCACGGGAGAAATTGGCCAATCACTACATGAGGCTGCGATAGAAAGAACAGACAGGGTTTTGTTGATAGTAATGCCAAAAGGACGTCACCATGGAGATGAACCACCTACTCCTGTTGCTAATTTAATGCGCCAGCAATCGGTAATTATTGCCCCTACAAGGTACTCTTTAACCCATACAAAAGCGATACGTCAGGCACTAAAAGATGGGGCTCGTGTTGCAACAATGCCTGGAATGAATGTCGAAATGTTCACCAAAGGAGGTATCTCTGCTGATTTTACAGAAATAAAGCGTAAAATAAGTGATTTGTCGCCACTGTTTAGACGAAAAAGAATTGTTAATGTAAAATCAGATAATGGAACTGATGTTACATTTGAGGTAAATTGGCGAGAATGGAAAATGGATGATAATGGCATTTGTAACCGTCCTAAGATGCTGACAAATTTACCTGCAGGAAAAGTATTCGTATTACCTAGAGAAAATAGTATGAATGGAACTATCGTGATAGATGGATCTTGGGAATCTAACCTAGTTGATGAGCCGGTCACTTTCACTATTGAAGATGGTTTAGTAATTGATGTCAAAGGGGGCGCAATAGCAGCTTCAATACGCCAAGAGTTTGGTGAAGCAGCAAGAAGACAAAATACAAAATATAGGGAAAATGTTTGGACTGTTGCAGAATTTGGTTTCGGAATGAATCCGATGGCAAGATTACTTGGAAATGTTCTTGAAGATGAAAAACGATTGGGTACCTGCTATTTTGCTGTTGGAGATAATACCTCATTAGGTGGCTCGGCAGCAGTAGGAATCCATATCCCAGGTGTACTAAAAAATGCAAGTGTATGGCTAGATGATACACCGATTATCGAAAATGGCAAGATGTTGGTTTGATTAAAAACCAGCATTTGGAGAACCGCAAATAGGGCAATGCCTCCAATTCGGATCTAATCCAATTCCACAGCCACGGCATAATACTCCTGAACGAATAGTAGGTTGTATTGGCGATTGTGGCTGATTCCAACCCTGTTGTGGTTGTTGTTGTGGTTGTTGATTCCAGCCTTGTTGTGGTTGTTGTTGTCGCTGAGGTTGTTGATTCCAGCCTTGTTGTGGTTGTTGTTGTCGCTGAGGTTGTTGGTTCCAGCCTTGTTGCGGCTGCTGTTGTTGCGGCTGTTGATTCCAACCTTGTTGCGGTTGTTGATTCTGTATTGGTCTTGGTTGAGGGATTGCAACTTCTTGATGTTGAATTGGCTGGGATTTTTCTCCAAGTGGCTTACGTACAGGGGCAACAGGCCTTGGTAGTGCTGCTGCTTTCTCAGCAGCAGCAGATGACATAAATTCTGAAAGTGAAACAGAACCATCACCATCGGTATCTGCTTGTGCATGCAGGGCTGTGGCTTCTTCTATTGTAGTACCAGTTGCTTCTGCCAGTTCTTCTATTGATAACTGGCCACTTTCATCGGTATCGGCAGCAATAAAATGCTCTGCAGCACTAACAAATTCTTCTTTTTCAGGCTCACTTTCTTCTGGCACTATTGCAATCGGTTGGCTTTCCGGCTCTATTTGTTGAGGGGTTTCTTCAACAATCTCTTGAACTACTTCTGGTTGAACTTCTTCAGCAATTACTTCTTCTACAATTACTTCTTCTACAATTACTTCTTCTACAATTACTTCTTCAACGACAGGCTCTTTCTTCTCTTCTGAAACTACACTGAAAGCTCCAGCAAATGCATCCTGTGTGGCTTTTTCAACTTCATTTTGATTCTCAATGTTTACTTGAATTGGTTGTTCAATTTCCTCTTCAATTTCAGGTAATGTTACTTTGCTTGTTTCCACTGGTAAAGGAACTGATTCCTTGCTTGGAATTGGAACATTAGTAGTCTTTGGAATTGGAACTGATTTTACTTCTTCTTTTGTTGTCTGTGTTGTTGTGGTTGGAAGTGCAACTACAGCAGAAGATGCGGCATTACCGCTTGCAAGAGTCGTGATTGGAAGTGCATGGCCCGCTACATCTAAAGAAGCAATTAATTCGTTTGCAATTGACAATAATGCAATTTCATTAGACCCTGGATTAGCAACTAGTGCCTCAAACTCATTGACATATCGAGTTACTTCACCTGCACCACCAGTAGTATATGCAATCGCTAATAACTTTAGAACATTCATCGGGTCTGATATTTTCTTCAAGGCTTCAAAATCTGCACCTGATGATTCTCTCTGGCAATTACCTGCGCCCTCTCCTTGTGAATTTTCAAGCCCAAGGTAATTCAACAGTGGGTCTGTAATACTCAAGAGTGAAAGATGACCTGCAACTAAATAGTAAATTTCTCCACCTTCGCATTGCATTCGCTGGCTAGCAGCTTCAAAATCAAATTCTCCAGGAGTTAGAACAATGTCTGATAATTTAGCAAAGAAATTCTCCATCGCTTCGATTCTTCCCATTGCCATCATTTGGTAAACAGCATCGGATGTATCTACAACACCGAAATATGCAGCGGCCTCATCGACCTCTATGCCTTCCGGCATAACTGCTCCCTCAGGTACTGCACTAGACATTTTCAACCCTCTCAATTGTTTGCGACCTTAGTCTCCTTCTTATGGATGATGCCGTCGGGAACTCCCTTTTGGAAGATATTATTGACACTTTATCTACTCCGTCCTAAGTCAAAAATAGCCCTTGATTGTTGGGCTGTCCATCCAGTTTCTTGAAGTTGCATCATAATTGACCTTTGTTCATCACCGTCTGCTAAGGCTTGTTTAACCCAATTTGCTGCTGATTCTCTATCTGCAGTTTGATGACTTTCAAAGATGCTGAGATCGACTCTCATCGTAGCCTTTCTCTTTGTCTTCTTAGCAACTTTCTCTTCTCCATTTTCGTTTTCTGAATCATCATCTTCTGCACTAGATTTTGAATTTTCTTTAGCTTTGTTTGCACCAGGTGGACCTCTATTTGGACTCGCCTTTCCAGGTGGACCTCTGCTTGGACTCGCCTTTCCAGGTGGACCTCTGCTTGGAGGCTTTGCTGCAGGCCTGTCCGAACCTCTACTTGGTGGGTTTCTCGCAGGACTCTTCTTCGGAGTACTTCTCATTGAAGACATGAAGTCATCTTCATCATCATCATCGTACCAATCCTCATCATCGTCGTCATCGAAATCATAATCGTCATCTCCACGGACCAGTCTCATTATGATTACAATGACTACTAATAATCCGATTACCCCTCCAATGATGCTAATAAACGCCGTCTTGGAAATACCCATTATTGTTGAAGATGAACCGGTATCGGTTGCTTTTTCTTTAGGACAACCATCATCATAACCATCTACACCTTTGTGAACATCAATACAGATATCATAGAAGTCAAAGACACCATCACCATCACTATCAAATTCTGTAGCGTGGCAACCAAACTCGTTTACTTCGAGTTTCATATTTGGATGTGTGTCAGGACAAAGGTCTGGATTAGTTCCTGAGGCATTATCTCCGTATCCATCAGTATCTCTATCTTCCCATTGAGTTGGATTATCACGTAGTGAAATTGGTTCAAATTGGTCTCTCCAGCCATCGCCATCATCATAGCAACCAAGGAAATCCTCGAAAGACAAACCATGCTCTTCAGGGCATTCGTCTGCATTTTCGCCGAGTAAATTGTCACCATATCCATCACCATCTTGGTCATGCCATTGTGTTGCATCAAGAGGGAAGGCATCACCGCTTTGGTTTTCTCTTAATCCGGTAGTAGAATTAACTGTATAGGAATAATTTCCTTTCCAACCATCACCGTCGATATCCGTATCTAATGCGGTTTCATCAACGCAGCCATCTGAATCTACTGGGAAACCAATCGCAGTGTCTGGACATAAATCTAAATCATTGTTGATTCCATCAGAATCATCATCTTTTTGTGAATCTCCACAGCCATTTGCATCTACAGCCTCTCCAACTGGAGTGAATGGACACAGATCTACTGGGTCAAACACAGTATCGCCATCAGTATCTGTTGTTTGTTGGGTTAGGCTACACCCATATTCATCCACATCCTCCTCAAATTCAGTATCTTGGCATTGGTCGGCATCATTCATTACACCATCTTGGTCATCGTCCAATTGATTTTGGGCACAACCATTAGCGTCGACTACTAAATCAAAATCTGTATTCGGACACTGATCAAAGTCATCATAGACCGAATCAAGGTCATCGTCTTCAGCATTAATCAGAGGACAGCCCATTCCATCTGTGCCATTGAAAACTCCAACATCAAGAGGGCATTCATCCCCTTCAAAACCATCGGCTTCATCACCAAAGCCATCACCATCGGTATCATACCATTGGGTTTTTTCCAATGGGAAATCATCTTGTGAATCCATCCAACCATCGCCATCGGTATCTGGACAACCTGGGAATGGTTTTGTTGAATTACCCCACTGCCCTTCACAGCCATCTAATACAAGTCCTGCACTATTTGTACCATTGTAATAAATCGTCCATTGGTCTGGATAGCCATCAAAATCACTATCATTGGCCGCAGCTATTCGGTTAGGGAAATAATCAGGGTTTGTAGCTCCCTCTGAGTTATTATCTCCGAATCCATCACCATCAGAATCTGCCCATTGGGTTGAATCATTTTCCCAAGCATCAGCACCACGTGATACATTCCATTCAAGGAATGTCCCCAATTCTGAAGGATTACTTGCTCCGTCACCATCGCTATCAAGGCAACCAAATCGGTCACGCCAAGAAGAGCCCCAATCCCATGGACAGTTATCTCCACTTATTGGGTCTGAATCATTATCGCCCCAACCATCGCCATCATAATCTTGGTACTGGCTTGGATTATATGGGAATAAATCACCTGGTGCTGCGGAAGGGTCTAGCCATGTAGTACAGCAATCAGGACCATAATTATCTGCATATCCATCATTATCTGTATCTTTAGATTGTTTCCAATTGGTTGAAAATTCATCGCCCAAATAATAACTTCCATCATTATCTGACCAACCATCTTGGTCTACATCTATGCACCCTTGTCGGTCTATCCATGAAGTACCTCCAACATCTGAACAATCGTCTACTGAATCTGAATATCCATCGCTATCAAAATCGGAGCAACCCATTTCGAAGAAAGAAGAAGAGCCAGAAACTGTAGGGCAACTATCAAATGAAGGCCCCAAATTATTGTCTCCATAATTATCACCGTCATTATCAGCCCACTGATTACCTATTGTCGGCATCAAATCCAATAAATCGAAAATTAAATCTCTGTCTTGATCTGAATATAATCTCAATAAATCTACATCATTATTTGTCGAATCCCAAATAGATAGAATGATGGTCCCATTAGAATCAATATCTGCATCTATGGAATTACCTGTGCTAATATCTCCAAAAGACATACTCATCCAAGGTGCTGCTTCACCATTGATTTGATGTTTTGATAATGAATTCCATGTTAGTAAATTACTGGTTGGCTCACTCGTCAAAATGACATAGTGGTCATCAAGTTCAATCAAATCCCATGCACCTGCTGATGCTGATGGAGGTTGTGTAGCAATTGTCGTCCAGTTACCTTCATCATCTTCAATATAGATGACATCACTATTTCCATTTCCTCTTATCGCCATTGTTGCAGTAGTGGTGACTTCTAAATCAACTTGGTAATCATTAATTCCACCCTGTGGTTGTGGCATTGTTGGATTGGACCAGTTACTTTCATTCCACATGCTCTTGAAGAGTGAAAGAGTTCCCGAATTAGTCATTGAAGTGATGTACAAATATCCATCATCGGATAATTCCATATCTATATCAGAGGATAAATCTGTTTCTGCCTGAAGAACAGTAGATGTGATTGCGGTGCCATTCCAAACCCATTGACTCAAGTTAGAGTTTATTCCATCTGACTCAATCAACGCTATTGCAAATGAACCATTTGGCAGTAATAATGCAGGGTGGTCCGAACTTACCGCGTCACCTACATCTCCAATAGTTGTTAATGACCATGAACCTATCTTTGTAGCCAATTCAAGACTATCATCTGATGTATCTCTATAAATCAAATTTGTATTATTATTAGAATCTACGATAACTGAAATTTCTGAATCTAATGCGATTGAACCTCTAACCATTTCATGTGTCCAAGAAGATTCATCCTCAACGCTAACAAAAATCTGATTTCCTGTTCCGGAAGTATATGCAAGATGTTGTCGTCCTTGTTCATCAATTGTACTTCCGAGATATTGACCCATTGTTCCAATGGTTACCAGTTCATTCTCAACTGCTGAAAATGCCGAAGCAGTGTGATAGACAATTCCATTTGCGGCATCGCTGGTAAGGATAATTGGCCTTCCAGCATTTGAAACAGCATATTCAACAGTTGTGTTGTTTTCATTTGATGTTGTGATTAATTGATCTAACCACACCCCTATTGGACTACCATCATTAGCATGTTCCAACTTGTGTAGTTGGGTGGAATTATCAGCAACCATTGTCAACATCATGCTCGTTTCACCTGATGCTGATGCGGCGAGAGTCAAAGATAACAACTCGCCCTGATAATTGAATTCGGTTGCTTCCCAGTCTCTTTCAGATAAGATTTGATAATCCAATCCATATGATGCACCTCGATTTGAATTTCTTTTACTGAGAATCAATTCATTGAGCCCATCGCCATTCAAATCTGCAGCAGAAGCAATTGATACACCGAATTTTTCTCCACTATTACCCTGCACAATCGTCTGTATATCACTTCTAAAGCCAGAGGCTGAACCCAAGACTAACTTGACAATTCCATTCTTCAATGCTCCATCTTCAACGACTAGCATATCGCCAAATCCATCCTCGTTAACATCACCAGCACTACGTAATGCATATCCCATTCTTGAATTAGGTGCATCTCCTACAATCGTGTAATCAGGTGTACCTCCACTAATTCCATTCACAGAACCATAGTAAATCCACACTTTACCCGCTTGATAAGTAGTAGTCCCATTGAATATTTCAGAGAATGCTAATTCGTCAAATCCATCACCATTAACATCAGAAATAATTTCAATTTGCCATCCCATCAAACGTCCTTGTGATAAGGATTCAATATACGCATCGGGTGTACCATTGAAACCAGACATTGTACCATAGAATATTTCGATTGAGGAATATCCTGTAGGATCATCTTCAGAATCGGTATTGGCAATTACCAAATCTGCAAAGCCATCTCCGTTTAGGTCTCCCCCACTTGCTAATGCTCTTCCAAACAAATTACCATTTCTACTTTGGCTGATATTTCTATCAAGAGTTAATGCCGATGAATTTCCTAAATAGATACTAACTTTACCATTAGTTGTGACATTGGATAGACCTGATATTATTGTTTGAGACCAATTCTTTGAAACGATAGCTAATTCAAAATCACCATCAAAATCACAATCGCTTATGGATTCAATTTTCCATCCAAATGCATCTCCAAGTGAACCACTTTGATTCCACCAAGATGAATTGTTTAGGCCATTACTCTCTCCGAGGAAGATTTCTGTTTTTCCATTATCATGTGATGTGTTATTTGAAACATCAAACCCTGGTGAGCCCAATGCTAAATCATCAAACCCATCGCCATTATAATCTCCAATGGCAACACCAGATGACAATTTATCATCTGTTGAAGTACCATTGATTACAATATCTGCTTCCGCAGTAGATGGACCAATTGCTGAGCCAAAGTAAATTTTCACTTGGCCGTTTTCAACCAATCCATCACTACTTGCAGAAGGATTTGTGTATACTAAATCATCAAACCCATCAGCATTGAAATCACCTACAAGCACATCTCCCTCAATGACATCTTGTGGACCAGCAATAACCCACTTTTCTTGTGTATCAATTCTACCATCATCTTGACCAGAAAGTGAACGAAGTAGTTGGACTGTTGTCTCATCTCCATCAACAACTGATGTTGCTATTTGTTCAACAAAATTAGAATCTAATCCCATTCCAATTATTTGACTTAAATTGCTATCCCTAAACAAAACACGGCTTTCTTGGACCCCGTTTTCTATTCTGATTAAACGTACTTCGCCATCTGTTGGTAAGGTGTACAAAATATGAGTTACTTCATCTGAATCAATTGATAATTCAATATCTATTCCAACTGGTCCATCATCGATAAGTGCTGTTTCCCATCTTGTTCCAGAATAATTTACTTGCCACAATTGCCCTTCAGTATTTCTAAATAAACCCCATTCTAAATCTTGAGAAGTTTTTGACAATTCCAAATGCGTCACATTAGCATCTTCGATTATTGTTCTTGTATGCCATGAAATTGATGTGTATACGGCTGATTCTTGAGCAATTCTGGCCATTTTTAGATCGTTGCCATCAGCATACAACAACTGATACCTTCCATTATTTGTCACTGAAAGTGCACAATCAACCAAAGATGATTGGTTGGAGGCAGGTGTTACTGAATCAACTAATGAACCATCCCAATTACCGTTAATATAGCGTCCAGCAACACGAATATTACCTTCAACTGTTGACCAGCAAAAATTAAGTTTCTCTCGACCAGTTACCACAATATCAGGAGTCCCTGGTGTTTCATTAGTGAAATTCTCCCAGAGTGTTTGGTCATTCAGTGCTTCACTTCGCCAAACATCCAAGGCTGATTCACTTCTTACTTTTGCTCCGAGAAGTCCATCAAAATCAATTGTGGTATCGGCAAAATCATGGCCATATCCATTTGAAAATGGTACCATTGAGACGCCCATAATAGGTTCTTGTGGCAATAAAAGTTCTTCCTCAACTGCCACATTGGAGAGGATTGGAGTCAATATTTGTGCAAGGAAAAAGAATGCGAGAAGCACCGATTTTATTGGCAAAGACTTGCTGCTCGCATCCGGCATAGCGTCATGATGAAGCCTATCCTTCTAAACGCTTCTCGCTATTTGACCACTTTGACCCCCATAGGGGGTCATGACTACGGAACTCAATAATGAAAATAATTCATAGGTGTATTTGACAATGAAGAACTCATGGGCTACTTCATGCAGGGTGCAAATGTACTCATTGCTGCCAATGGAAATTGGCCGATGAAAGCAATTTGGAAACCATTGGTTGACAATTGTCAATTCATAGTCGCATGCGATGGAGCAATCGTTCAATTATTACAAAATGACATAATTCCAGATTGCATCATTGGAGATTTAGATTCTGTTCCAAATGAAATAATAGAATCTCAAATAAAATCATTGCCAATCACAGTCATTCCAATGTTAAATCAAAACTCAAGTGACTTATCTAAGGCGTTAAAGTATTGCCAAAGTATTGAGGCAAAAAATATTGATGTTATCGGCATTGAAGGTGGGAGATTAGATCACCAAATCGGGGCTTATTTTTCACTGTGCGAACACAACTCAAATGCCATATTGCACCTCGATAAATGGAGCATAAGATTAGTTGCCAAAGAGGGTTTAACTATTGATTCTATAGAAAATGGAAAGAACATTTCATTATTTGCAATAGGCTCTGTTAAAGGCGTCAATATTAGTGGTGTAAAATGGCCACTATATAATGAACAATTATCACCGGGAACCAATGGATTACACAATGAATCTACAGGTGAAGAAATAATAATTTCACATCGCGGTGGAGACCTAATAATGTTGATTGAGCGCTGAGATAATTATGGTAAATGTTCTCTAAGCATTTCTGAATAACTTCCTTCTCCATCCCATTGTTGTGCAAACAAGTCAATTCTTGCCTTCTCCAGAGTTTGCTCAAATCCTCCAACATCTTCAATCAGTCCTAGTTTGTAAGCTGCTCTTGGAGTATATCCTGGGAAAAAATTCCTCCATGTAAATGGTATTCTGCCCGGGGTCACTTTATTGACAAGGCCAACGATTGAAGTATTGCATGTAGTAGTTAGCGAGTTATAAAATTCGGGAGATTTTCCTAACTGATTCAACCTATATGCTAGACTGAATAGCATTTTTTTATCTTTACCAGGTGGTGTAATTGCTCTAAACATATAATCCATATTCTTTCTCCCATTTGTTCGAAGACCCATAATGTCACTCTCAAGACCAACCAACAAATACAATTCATAGTTTCTCCATAGTCCATCCCATGGGTGATATCTTTGACCGACTA
>Ga0233427_10004342_pt1 | contig 11878 bp, 12 predicted proteins | sample SI_118_April2016_5_FD_179885 | JGI IMG/M metagenome (GOLD analysis project Ga0233427, IMG submission 179885) | Seawater microbial communities from Saanich Inlet, British Columbia, Canada - SI_118_April2016_100_MG | ecosystem: Environmental > Aquatic > Marine > Inlet | place: Canada: British...
TTTTCGACTCCGATCGCCAGCGCCGGTCCGCTGACCGCGCGCTCGATGGTCCTGGTCACGCCCGATGCCCAGCGCACCATGAACACGTTCTTGGGTGCGGCCATCAATCTGGGGCTGGATGATCTCGATGGCGACGCCGTTGCCGGCGCCAGGGTGACCTATCTCGAAGGTTACCTTTGGGATGCACCATCAGGGCCCGCGTTGTTTGCAGCCGCGGCAAAGGCCGCGGCAAAGGCCGGTCGTGAAGTCGCTATGACCCTTTCGGACCCGTTCTGCGTCGATCGCCATCGCGCCGAGTTCCTGGCGTTCATCCGCGAGCATGTCGATATCGTCTTTGCCAACGAGATCGAGGTCATCTCGCTCTACGAGGCCGACAACTTCGACGACGCCGCTGCCGCCATGGCCCATGACGTCAAACTCGCCGCGCTGACACGCAGCGAAAAGGGCTCGGTCGCGGTCTCTGGCAGCGAACGCGTGACGGTCGACGCGGTCACCGCCAACGTGGTCGACACAACCGGTGCAGGTGACCTCTACGCCGCCGGATTCCTCTATGGCTACACCCAGGGCACCAGCCTCGACCGTGCGGCCCGGATCGGCGGCCTCTGTGCCGCAGAGGTCATCAGCCACCTTGGCGCACGGCCTCGTGCAAACCTGCGGACCCTTGTGACAGAGAATCTGGGCTAGAGCGGATCAAGAGTGCATGCATCGGATCGCAAGCGGTTCGATGCATGCACGATATGCTCTAAGCTTCGTTTCCGAATCGGGAGGAAGCCATGTCCAAGATTGAGCTGATTACCGCAGCCGTTTGCCCTTTTGCGCAGCGCACGCACATGACGTTGATCGAAAAAGGGCTCGAATTCGAACGCCGTGAGGTGGACCTCTCCAACAAACCCGACTGGTTCGAGGAGGTTTCGCCTTATTCCAAGGTCCCGGTGGTGAAGATTGGCGATCAGGTGGTCTGGGAATCGGCTGTCATCAACGAGTTCATTGATGAGCAGTTTCCCGACAGGCCCATGATGCCCGGCGATCCCTATCTGCGAGCCCAGGCGCGCATTTGGATCGATTACTGCAACACGCGCTGGGTCGATGACTTTTATGATCTGCTGTCGGAACGCGAGCCCGGAAAACAGGCGGTGCTGCGCGGCAAGGTCATTGCGGACATGCGCACGATCGAATTCGACGGCATGGCCAAACTCTCCGACGGGCCGTTCTGGCTGGGTGCGGAAGTTTCCCTGATCGACATGACGTTTTATCCGTTCTTCGAGCGCTTCGGCATGCTGAGCCATTACCGCGATGTCGCGATTCCCGATGATTGCGTTCGTCTGACCCGCTGGCTGAACCTGATGCGCGAGCGCGAATCGGTCAAAGCCACCATGCATGACGACGCCTATTACATTGCGAGCTACACGAAATACGCAGAAGACTGAAAAGGTCCAGAATCATGTTCTATGAGCCCAAAAAGGGTCACGGTCTGCCGCGTGACCCATTCAAGGCGATGGTCGCGCCCCGACCGATTGGCTGGTTCACCACGCTGAACGACGACGGCACGGTCAACGCCGGGCCCTACAGTTATTTTAATGCGGTGGGCGACAACCCTCCGGTCGTCTTCTTTTCGTCGGGCAGTTCGGAGCGTGAAAAGGATTCGGCACGCAACGCGATCGCGCGTGGTGAGTTTGTGCACAATCTGGTCACCTGGGACTTGCGCGAAGCGATGAACGCAACCTCGGAAGAGGTCGCGGCCGGCGTCGATGAAATCGAACTCGCCGGGCTCGAGCTTGCGCCCTGCAATCTGGTCAAGACACCACGCATCGCAGCCAGTCCGGTGTCGTTCGAATGCCGCACCACTCAGACCCTGGCAATCCCCCAGGATGGCGAAAATCTCGACAACATGCTGGTCTTCGGCGAGGTCATCGGCATCCACATCGCCGATGACGCCCTGGTCGACGGACGCTTCGACCCGGAGGCACAAAAGGTCATCGCTCGCCTGGGCTACGCTAACTATGCCGTCGTCGGTGGAACCTTCCGCATGCTGCGGCCCGAACTCCAGGACTGAAAACCTCACAGATGTCATGGGGACAGATCGAGCCTTGCGATGGGTTCAGGGCTGGCTTGAGTTGATTTCGGCCCGCCAACGTGGTTGTTAGCCATCTTCCGGGCGCTTAGAGGCAAAAATCGCCTGATTCAGCTGCCTAGATGTTCGTTTTCAACAGTTAATGGAGTCGGTGATGCTTCTCGGCGTGCCGAAGGAAATCAAAAACCACGAGTACCGGGTCGGCATGACGCCGGCATCGGTCCGCGAAATCTGCCACCACGGCCATCAGGTCATGGTGCAGAAAAACGCGGGCCGCGAAATCGGGCTCGATGACAAGATGTACATCAAGGCCGGCGCGGAAATCGTCGATGGCCCGGAAGAGATCTTTGCCCGTGCGGACATGATCGTGAAGGTCAAGGAGCCCCAGCCCGACGAATGCCGGATGCTGCGCAAGGGCCAGTTGCTCTTCACCTATCTGCATCTCGCACCCGATCCCGACCAGACCAAGCTGCTGGTCGACTCAGGCTGCACGGCGATCGCCTATGAGACCGTGACCGACAACCATGGCGGCCTGCCCCTGCTGGCCCCGATGAGCGAAGTTGCCGGACGCATGGCGATCCAGGCTGCCGCCCATTGCCTCGAGAAAGCCCAGCGCGGCTCTGGCGTTCTGCTGGGCGGCGTTCCCGGTGTTGCTCCGGGTAAGGTCGTCGTCATCGGCGGCGGTGTCGTGGGCACCCACGCAGCACGCATGGCCGTGGGCCTGGGTGCTGAGGTCACGATCTTTGATCGCTCGATCGCCCGCCTGCGCCAGCTCGACGAGTTGTTCGAGGGTCGCGCCAAGGTGCTCTATTCGACCGTCGATGTGCTCGAGGAATATGTTCTCGACGCCGACGCCGTGATCGGCGCCGTGCTGATCCCTGGTGCCGCTGCGCCCAAGCTGGTGACCGATGCGCAGATCAAGAAGATGCGCCGCGGCTCCGTGCTGGTCGACGTTGCAATCGATCAGGGTGGTTGCTTCGAGACCAGCTATGCCACGACCCACGCCAAGCCGACCTATCGGGTCCATGGCGTCGTGCATTACTGTGTTGCCAACATGCCCGGCGGTGTCGCGCGGACTTCAACCTTCGCGCTCAACAACGCGACGTTGCCGTTCACCGTCGCGCTTGCCAACAAGGGCTGGAAGAAGGCCTGTGCCGATGATGCCCACCTCATGGAGGGCCTCAACGTCCACGACGGCAAGGTCACCTACAAGGCGGTCGCCGATGCTCTGGGATACGACTTCGCCGATCCCAACAGCCTGGTCTAGATCACGGCTTCAGTAACGTTACAGCGGGGCGCCTTGATGGCGCCCCGTTTGCGTCTGGGGTGCAAATCAGGTGGTGATCCGGTCGATCATCATGCGAGCATGTTCGAGCAGATCTTCGGGCGCATCAGGGCGCCCGGCAAAATCGATCCAGGCCAGCAGGTCCATGGTACGGGCCAGATCGGTCCAGTCTTCGGGCAGGGTCGGGTCGACTTCGCGGTAGCCCTGTTCCAGGCCCGTCATGAAGTCAGGATCGTCGCCGCCCGGCGGGCGGATCAGATTGCCGAAATCAAGCAGGGGCGTGGCTGCCATGGCAAACTCCCAATCGAGTACGGCGGTGACCTTGAGGCCCTCGCCTGCTCCTGCAATCAGGATGTTCGAAAAGCCGAAGTCGCCATGGGCCAGAGACGCCGAGTCGGGCCAGGCGTCGAGCGCACCGGCATGCGCGGCAACATGGCCACGCAGGGTCGAACACCGTGCCGTGCCCAGCCGGTCTGTAACATCAGGTTGTTCCAACAGCATATCAACGACATCGAGCAGGCCCGCACTGCCTCCTGACAGAGGTGTGGCGACCTCCAGTGCGTCATTGAAGAAACCCGATTGATCGAACCTGTGGGCATGCACGGCCGCCAGGATGCGGCCAAGTTCGAGACCCAGGGCCAACCGTTCGCTGCGATCGAGTGCGGAGAAGCGCTGTTCGATCCTGTCGCCTTCTACCCGGTACATCAGGACGTAGGGCACGTGCAGAACGCCCGAATCCTCGCCATGGACGATGATCTCGGGCACCGGAACCTTGCCCCACAACCGGGAGATCACAGCAACTTCCTTTTCCCGCTGTGTCGGGTCGCGCTGATAGATGCGCAGGACCATGTCGTCGCCATGGGGCCGGCGCAGGAGCAGGTTCGTGTTGGCACGTCCGCCCCCCAGGGTCTCGAACCCGGCGAGCCGCTCGCCCTTCAACAGGGTGTCGAGAAATCGATCGAGCTCGTCGAAGGTCCGCGCAAAAGGTTCAACCGCACGCGACCACGGCCTTTCGTCCGGGTCGTGATCGGTCACCACCGCCGCTCAGTCGTCGCCCGGCGCCGTGCGGGCCTTGAGCAGGCGGACAAGATTTTCGTCACGCCAGGTTTCCATCTCGTCCATCGAAAGATCGCCGTAACGCGTCTCGACAGAAGCAAGCGCGGCGGCATGGCTTTCGTCATTGCCACCCCAACCCCAGATTTCAATCGCGTGGGCGAGCCCGCCACGCCCCCCGGCGAGATGGTTGGTCGTGAGCGGACCAAGGAAGGGCCAGCGCAGTCCCGGCCCCTCGGTCACGGAGAGATCAATGTCCTCCCAGGTGCAGACACCGGCCTCGACCAGCTGCGTTGCCTCCTGATTGAGCACCATCTGGAAACGGTTGGCGATGTATCCCTCGATCTCCTTCTTGAGCACCACCGAGCGCTTGCCGACGCTCTCGTAAAAGGCTGCAGTCCACGCCGTGACCTCGGGATCGGTCTTCTCGCCCGCCACCACCTCGACCAGGGTACAGAGATAGACTGGTGCGAAAGGATGGCCGATCACGACCCGCTCGGGCCGGGAGCACTTCGATTGCAGATGGGTTGGCAGGTAGGACGAAGACGAGCTCGACAGTATCGTGTCGGGCCGCGCATGGGCGTCCATCTCGGCAAACACCTTGATCTTGAGCGCCTCGTCCTCGGGCGCGCTTTCCTGAACGAACTCGGCGTCCGACAGGGCTTCGGCGACCGTCGTTGTAAAGCGGAAGCGAGCCCTGTCAGCGCCGGACGCAAGTCCGAGATTCTCGAGATGCGGCCAGGCCCGATCAATGACAGACCGTGCGCGGCGTTCGGCATCGGGTGCGGGATCGGTCAGGACCACGTCCTTGCCGGCGGCGAGATAGGCTGCAGCCCATCCTGATCCAATCGTGCCGCCCCCGACGCAGGCGACGGTCTGAACAGCTTCGGGGGTTGGACGTGTCATGGTCTCAAGCCTTCTTCGGAGGAGCCTTCAGGCCCTCGAGCATGACCATCAGGTTCTCGTCGCGCCAGCGTTCCAGCTCGTCCATCGAAAGATGGCCGTACATGTCATCGACTGCGGCGATTAGTTGATCCTTGGCTTCGTCGTCACGCTTCCAGCCGAAGTGATCGATCATGTGGCGCACGCCACCCTTGCCGCCACCCAGGTGATAGCAGGTCACCGGCCCGGCAAAGGCCCAGCGCAGACCCGGGCCATAAGCCACGGAGGTATCGATATCCTGATAGTCGCAAACGCCCTGCGCCACGAGACTGGCGGCCTCCTCGAACACAACATGCTGCAGGCGGTTCGAGACGTAGGCCATGACCTCCTTTTTCAGCTTCATCGCCTTGCGGCCCGTCGCTTCGTAGAAATCGAAAGCCCAGTCGATCGCTTCCTGATCGGTCGCCTCGCCGCCTACAACCTCGACCAGAGGAATCAGATAACTCGGTGCAAAGGGGTGGCCGATCACGACCCGTTCGGGGTGATTGCACTGGGACTGAAGACGGCTCGGCAGGAAGGCAGAGGACGAGCTCGCCAGCACGATATCGGCAGGTGCTGCGGCATCCATCTGTTTGAAGAGATCGATCTTGAGATCTTCACGGTCGGGCGCGCTCTCCTGAACGAAGTGGGCATCGCCCACCGCCTCCGCGACGTTCGCGGCAAAACTGAAGCGGTCGCGGCTGGCGCCCTCTGCGAGACCAAGGCGCTCCAAATAGGGCCAGGCCTGATCGATGATGACGCGTGCCTTGGCTTCGGCATCGGGGCCGGGGTCGCTCATCACGACATCCTTGCCCGCGGCCAGGTAACCGGCCGCCCAGCCGGCGCCGATATAACCGCCGCCAACACAGGCCACACGGTCCACCTTGTCTGGTGCTGGTCTCGTCATGTCACAACTCCCCTTGTGTTCAAGCCGCGCCTCAGCGCAGCAGATATCCATTGATGTAGTCGGCTACACCGTCTTCCAGGCTGGTGAAGTCACGATCGTAGCCTGCCTGGCGCAAGCGCATCATTTCAGCCTGTGTGAAGTATTGATAGCGGCCCTTGAGTTCTTCGGGCATTTCAAAAAATTCGATTTCGGGCTCACGCCCCAGCGCGGCAAACATGGCATGCGCCAGATCGAGCCATGTGCGCGCCTGGCCGGTGCCAAGATTGAAAAAACCGTTCACCCCGGGGTTATCGAGCAGCCAGCAGACAACCTCGGCACAATCGCGGACATGGATGAAATCGCGCATCTGGCCGCCATCGCCGTAGTCGTCACGATCGGAACGAAACAGGCGCATCGCCTGACCAGACTGAAGTGCCGGGAAGGTCTTTGCGATCACGCTGCGCATGTCGCCCTTGTGGCCTTCCTGGGGGCCATAGACGTTGAAGAAACGCAGGCCCGCCCATTGTGGCGGGGCGGCAAGCCCGGCGTCGCGCTGGCGTGCGACGAGACGATCAAACAACAGCTTGCTCGCACCATAGGGCGTGATCGCACGCAGTTGTGCCATCGCCTCCTGGGAGGGGTCATCATCAAAGCCCAGCGAACCGTCGCCATAGACCTGGGCCGAAGATGCATAAATCAGAGGCACGTCATGGGCCGCGCACCAGTCCCAGAGTTCGAGCGAGAGCCAGACATTGGTGCGCAGGATGAGATCGGCATCGGTTTCCGTCGTCGCCGAAATCGCGCCCATATGGACGACCGCGTCGATATCGTCGCGCCCCTGTAACCAGGGCATCAGGTCGTCGGCCTCGATCTGGTGGGCAATCTCACGGCCGGCGATGTTGCCGGCCCGGCTGTCGTCGAAATGCCGGTCGCAGACCGCAAGCTTTGCACCCCTCGTTGCCAGCGCAGCGACAATGTTGGAACCGATAAACCCCGTACCGCCGGTCACCAGAATCAAAATGCAGGCTCCTCGACATGGCCAAGCTCGATTTCGATCGCGCCGCACAGCATCTGGCCCAGCGTGATGTGCATCTCCTGGATACGCGCCGTGATGACGCTGGGCACGATCAACAATGGATCGGCGAGGCCCGGCAGGCCGCCGCCGTCGCGCCCGCTCAGGGCGGTCGCGGCCATACCCATAGCGCGCGCCTTCTCGAGACCGAGAAGAACGTTGGGGCTTTTGCCCGAAGTCGTGATGCCGACCGCGACATCGCCGGGTTTTCCCAGAGCCTCGATCTGACGAGCGAAAAGCTGATCGAAGCCAAGATCGTTGCCCACGGCGGTCAACAGCGATGTGTCGGTGGTCAGGGCAATCGCGGCGATGGCCGGGCGGTCGGTGACGTAACGTACCGCCAGTTCTGTCGCGATATGCTGGGAATCGCCGGCGCTGCCGCCATTTCCGAAGAACAGTATCTTGCCGCCCTGACGCAGACTGGCGACACAAACCTCAACCAGAGCGGCGAACGGTTCCTGGAGCGCGTCACGTGTGGCGCGCACGACCGCTTCGTGCTGGTCGAATTCATTGTCGAAGAATCGGGAGAGGTCCATGGGCGCTCCGGCTGCGATGCACGGGCATAACGCCGCACAGGGGTCAGTTCAAGCGCTGCTCAGGAAAGCCAGGTGTCCGGTGGCCTCGGCCAGCCCCTTGATCCGTTCGACGCGAAACCCGTCGCGGGCCTGACGCAGGGCCTGATCGACTTCCTCTGGCGTATATCCCCCGCCCACGAACAGCCCGCCTTCCAGGCCGGCACGGCGGCCGGCTTCCATGTCGGTCGCGCGATCGCCCAGGATCCAGGACACCGCCAATTCGAGGCCGAATGCCTCTGCACCGGCAAGCAGCATCCCCGGGTTGGGTTTGCGCATGGGTTCGTTTCCAGGCGGAAAGGGCGAAGCAAAGACCGCGTCCCAATGTGCGCCTTGCCCTGCCAACCGGTGCGTAATTTCGCGCTGGACGGCGTCGAAGTCGGACCAGCCATAAAACCCCCGCCCGATACCCGACTGGTTTGTCACCACCACAACCGGCACATCAGCCCGGTTCGCCCGTGAAATCAGCGCCGCGATCCCCGGCATCAATCTGACATCGGCAACCCTGTGGAGATAATTGACCTCTTCAACAATCACCCCGTCACGATCAAGGAAAAGACCGGGCCGGGCCGGCGTGACCTCTGGTGTGACGATCTCGCGCCACGCGCCGTCCGCACCCAGCGGCCATGACGGCGGGTTCATGGCGTCTGGATAAAGCTGTGCTCTGCGCCGCTCAGAACCAGGCAGGTGAGCACACCGCTGGCAAAGGCCCCGGTGTCGATGCCGATCCTGTTGGGACGCACCATGGGTTGAGGCTGTATCGTGTGGCCGTGGACAATGACCTTGCCGAATTCGCTGCGCGAATCGAGGAATTCATCGCGGATCCACATCAGATCGTTGGGATCCTGCTGGTGCAGCGGCTGCCCGGGTTTGACCCCCGCATGGGCGAAGAAAAAGCCGCCCTCCTGATGATAAAGCGTCAGGCTCTCAAGGAACGCGATGTGCTCCTGGGGCAGTTTCTCACGCAGCTGCGCCTGGATGTGATCCATGCGGTCGACCCCATCAGGCGGCGCACCGAAAACATCAACACCATAGGAATAGAGCGTCGCGTCGCCACCAAACCCCATCCAGGAACGCCCGATCCCGGTCTCATCGAGAAAGCGCAGCATGGCGTCCTCGTGATTGCCTTTCAGGAAGACGCGCTCGAGATCGTCACCACCCTGGGCTAGCAGGTGCTCGATCACCTGGCGCGATTCCAAGCCCCGATCGACATAGTCACCCAGATAAACCAGAACCTTGCGTGTTTCGCTGCGTCCGGCGGCATCGGCACAAATCTTGTCATGCAGCCGCTCGAGCAGTTCGACGCGGCCGTGAATGTCGCCCACCGAATAGACCACGGTGTCATCACCGATATGGCGCTCCGAAAGCGGCACGACCTGCTCTTTCTCTTTCGATCCGAATAGACGGCGAAACATGGTTTAGGGCCCTTGTCAGCAAACGTGTTCTGCCAGAAACCCTACATAGAGCAAATTGGCGCCATCCAAAACGTCCCGCGATGCGGTAGAAGCCTCGAGCGGAGCTTCAGCCCTGTGATGACGGGCCGATTTAGCGCGGTTCCCGTCGTTTCAGGCTGGAAAGGCTTGACGAGAGTTACTGAATGGGCAATTCGCTCTGCATTCAACAGAGGCTAATCATGCAGCCAACAGATCGTGTTTTTGTTGCGGGTCATCGCGGCATGGTGGGTTCCGCCATTGTGCGCCGATTGGAAAACGCTGGTTTCAGCGATGTCGTCGTCGCAGGGCGCGACGTCGCCGACCTGACAGACCATGTTGCGGTCGATCGCCTGCTCGCCGAGATGCAGCCAAATGTGGTGGTTCTGGCTGCAGCGAAAGTCGGCGGAATCCTAGCCAACGACAGCTATCCGGCCGACTTCATCCGCGACAACCTGCAGATTCAGACCAACGTGATCGACGGGGCCTGGCGTCACGGCGCGAAAAAGCTCCTGTTTCTTGGTTCGTCCTGCATCTATCCGCGCGAGGCAGATCAGCCGATCCATGAGGACAGCCTGCTCACGGGCCCGCTGGAGCCGACCAACCAGTGGTATGCCATCGCCAAGATAGCCGGCATCAAGATGTGTCAGGCCTATCGGCGGCAATACGGCTTTGATGCCATCTGTGTACAGCCGACCAATGTCTATGGCCCCGGCGACAACTACGATCTGGCGAGCTCCCACGTCGTGGCGGCCCTGATCCGCAAGTTCCACGAGGCCAAGATCAACGGCGATGCCGATGTGACGGTCTGGGGTACCGGATCACCAAGGCGCGAGTTCATCCATGTCGACGACCTGGCCAATGCCTGTACCTTTTTGCTGGATGGCTACAGTGGCGAGGACAACGTCAACATCGGCACAGGCCAGGAAGTGACCATTGCGGAATTTGCGGCGATTGTGTCGCAGGTGGTGGGCTTTGAAGGCGGGATCGTTTACGACACCAGCAAACCGGACGGCACGCCGCGCAAGCTGATCGACAGCAGCAGGTTGGCAGGGCTGGGCTGGGCTGCCGGAATCGGACTGGAAGACGGCCTCGGGCAGGCCTATCAGTGGTTTCTCGACAATGTAGCTGGCAAGGCATGATGCAACAGGAAGTCAAACGCGCGCTGGTCACCGGCACGACCGGACAGGACGGCAGCTACCTCGTGGAGCTGCTGCTGGCGAAGGGTTATGAGGTTCACGGCATCATTCGCCGTGCCAGCCTCTTCAATACCGAGCGGATCGACCATCTCTATCACGACCCCCATGAACAAGGAGCGCGGTTCTTCGGCCATTACGGCGACATGACCGACGGTTCGGTCCTGGCACGCCTGATCGAGGAAATCGCACCCCATGAGGTATACAACCTCGCGGCCCAGAGCCATGTCCGCGTTTCGTTCGATCTGCCTGAATACACGGCCGACACGGTTGCGATGGGTGCCCTGCGACTGCTCGATGCAATACGCGATCATGTCCAGCGCACCGGTCGCGAGGTCCGCTTCTACCAGGCCGGCTCCTCGGAGATGTTCGGTGCAGCGCCACCGCCCCAAAGCGAAGCGACCCCTTTCCATCCGCGCAGCCCCTATGCCGTCGCCAAGGTTGCGGCGCATTGGTTCGGCGTGAACTACCGGGAATCCTATGGTCTGTTCGTGTGCAACGGCATCCTCTTCAACCACGAGAGCCCGCGCCGCGGCGAAACCTTCGTCACGCGCAAGATCACCCGGGCCTTGGGCAGAATTGCCGAAGGCCTGCAGGACAAACTCTTCCTGGGCAATCTCGACTCCAAACGCGACTGGGGTTTCGCGGGCGATTATGTCGAGGCCATGTGGCTGATGCTGCAACAGGAAACACCCGATGACTATGTCGTTGCGACCGGTGAGAGTTACAGCGTACGCGAGTTTCTCGAAGAGGCCTTTGGTCATGCCGGTCTCGACTGGCAGGCCCATGTCGAATTCGATTCGCGCTATCTTCGGCCGGCCGAAGTCGACCATCTGGAAGGCGACGCCTCCAAGGCCGAGCGTCTACTGGGCTGGAAACCGCCGACATCGTTCAAGAAGCTGGTCGCCATGATGGTCGACCATGATCGCGAAATGGCCAAACGTGAACGCACTCTGGTCGTGGCTGGCCATGCCGCACCCCACAGCGGCGGCCACGACTAAAATTCTCAAGGAGCACGTCATGCCAGAGCGGATGGAAGATTGGATTGCCGTGGCGGAAGTCGCCAATGCCTACTACCTGGCCATGTTTGAAGGCCAGGGGGATGAGCTGCGCCAGCTGTTTGACCCGCGCGCACCGGTCGTCGGGGTTGCCAACGGCAACTTCCTTTCGATGTCACTCGATACCTTCGTTGAACGTTCCGAAGCTTCAATCGGACAGCACGGCAAAGCCGAGGGCCGAATCGAGAGCCTCTCGATCATCGGCGACACTGCGCAGGTCACCGTCGGCGGCCGCTATCGCAAGCTATGGTTCACCGACCAACTCGCAATGGTCCGCGGCGAGGATGGCTGGGTCATCCAGACCAAGATTTTCTTTGCCGATGGCGAGGCCTCC
>Ga0233427_10004343_pt1 | contig 11878 bp, 13 predicted proteins | sample SI_118_April2016_5_FD_179885 | JGI IMG/M metagenome (GOLD analysis project Ga0233427, IMG submission 179885) | Seawater microbial communities from Saanich Inlet, British Columbia, Canada - SI_118_April2016_100_MG | ecosystem: Environmental > Aquatic > Marine > Inlet | place: Canada: British...
AATCATTGACCGGATTATTTCAAATGGCTTTTCGATCAAGGCCATGAAGTGGACGAAATTGTCCTTAGCTGAGGCTCAGGCATTTTACGCCGTTCATGCAGAACGCCCGTTTTTTGGTGAATTAACGGAATACATGTCCAGCGCTCCAATCGTTGCAGCGATTTTGGAAAAGGATGATGCGGTGGCGGATTTCCGTGAATTGATTGGTGCGACCAATCCTGCGGAGGCCAAGCCGGGAACCATTCGTGCGGATTTTGCGGAAAGCATTGCTGCAAATGCGGTCCACGGATCCGATAGTGATGAGAATGCAGCCTTAGAAGGGGCATTTCACTTCAGTGAGCGGGAATTGGCCTAAACGGCGATTGAATCCAGCTATTGAAAAGAGCCGATCCCTTCGGGGGTCGGCTCTTTTTTATTTTTCTTCAGAAAAGAATGAAGGAGAAAAGTTGAGTAAAAACAATTTTTCTTGGGCCCGCGTGAATGCGGTGTAAAACCAGCGCAGCAATTCAATTTGAATCATATCATCCTGTAGATACCCCTGGTCCACAATGACGGCAGGCCATTGACCACCTTGAGCTTTGTGACAGGTAATGGCCCAAGCAAATTTGACTTGCAACGCCTGGAAACAAGGGTCCATTGCAACGGCTTTTTTAATGGCCGTTCGCGAGCCGAGATGCATGTAGTCTTCCGCGACGGCTGTTTGCAACGCCTGTATTTCTGATGGTGGGATGGAAGGACTATCCGTGTGTAGCGCGCTCAAATGCAAGCAGACTTCAAACGTTGGGTGATTGGGGAAATCTACTAGCCGCACTTCCGCTTCGGCAAATGGAGCTCCGTACCGTTCGAATCGCTTGGTGATTTTTTGGACAATCAAGGTGTCTCCATTGGCGATCAGCGTGGTCGGTATGGCTTCTTGCCCTGAAAGCCAGAAGTAATTATTGCGAACCACCATCAGTCGATCGCCCGCCTCGATCGATTCTTCACGCCACAATACACGATTTCGAATTTGTTGATTGAATTGGTTCGCGCGCTTATTGGATCGGGTGATAATAACCACTTGGTCTTCTCCATAACGCGCGTACAAGTCCTCGATTTGTTCTTGCAATTCCAGACCGTCAAGGCGCTCGATATCCTTGTGTCCTGATAAGTCAAGCTGGGGAAAGCCATCGTGCTGAGCATCGATCTGTAGGCGCAATTGGTGCGCGTTGGACAGGATGCCGCTGTCCAATTCTTGTCTGACCACGTCGGTTAGCCGAATGGTGGCTACGGTGAGGTCAAAATCTCGTCGCATTTTTTCTTCATTCAGAGCAGGACTTTCATCATGTCCAACAGGAGGAAGCTGTGCGTCATCTCCAACCAGCACCAAGCGGCAACCCGCACCATTGAACACATATTCCATCAGGTCATCGAGCAAGCTTCGAGGTTGAAATTTATCCTTTTCAAACCGTCCTCCAGACTCCCCAATCATCGAAGCCTCATCGACAATGAAAACAGCATTTTCCTTCATGTTTGGGGCGAGACCAAAGGCGATTCTGCCATCCGAGGATTTTGTGGTCCGATAGATCTGACGGTGAATAGTCGAAGCCGATAAACCCGCATAGGATTGCATGACTTTGGCTGCTCTGCCCGTGGGAGCCAACAGCACCGTCGGCGCACCAATTTCACGCAATGCGCGAACAAAGGCCCCAACACTTGTGGTTTTGCCCGTTCCCGCATATCCTCTGACCATCAATGTACACCGGGGTTGGTCGCTGAATAAATAACGAGAAAAAGCATGGATGAGCTCTGCCTGTCCCTGCGTTGGGACATGTGGGAAATGACCCGCCAATCGATCTTCGAAATGAATGTGCTGCTGGGGATTTTCGATTGGAATTGGCATGTTGTCTGAGTCTGAACGAAGGTACACCCTGCGCTCATTCCATAACTTACAATGAACGGTTTGGCTTCCTTCTTTCGTGTCGTAGATTCGCAGACGAATATTCACCGAATTTACTCAGCCGTTTCAATCGATTCCAATGGAAAAGTTCTTCAGCGAAATCAACAAATATGTAATTTCCATACTGCTCTTTGTTGCGGGTGCGAGTTTTCTAATCAAATATTTAAGTGGCGATAAGTTGGAGAGTCAACCAACGGCTATGTTGATTGCTTCTTTGGCTTTGATCATCGTGGCCGTTTTGGCCACGCCTGCGGTATTGGAAAAATTGACCCGCCAACATTATCGCATCCTGATGGGAGTTGGTACGGTAGCTTCTCTGTGGCTGGGTTATGAAGTGTTCTACAGTGTGGATGAAGAAATCCAGTTCCGTGAAAAGAAAGCGATGGTGGATGAGCAAACGGTTCAGTCATTGAAAGATATCCGAGATGCGCAAGAAGCATACCTCAAAATTTATGGGAAATTTTGCAACGATTTTGATACGCTAAAATCGTTTTTGTACCGTCCGGTCATTCCTGTAAGTTTCAATATGGGGTCTTTTCATGACACGTTGCCTGAAGGGAAGAGTTGGGAAGAAGGATATGTTTTGACACGGGATACACTAGCTCCATTGGCTGCAGAATTGGGGATTTCAGAAGATGAGTTGATTGAAAATATTTCAGATGACTTGATGCCGTACAAAGTCCGTGACATTATCTATACGACGTTTTATGCGGAGAACTTTACCTCTGAAGTTCGTGCTAGCAAGCGACTGCCTGCGGTCTCAGTCGATAGTCTGTGGTTTAATCCATTGAGCGGTGAACGATTTATGCTGTCTACGGATAGCATCCAAGTTGGAGGCGTATTGCAATCGACCATTTTGGTGAAAGATCCAACGCCATTTGGCCGTCCGAAAGTCAAAAAGGACACGTTGCGTTTCGGGTCTTTGACGGATGCGCATACCGATGGGAACTGGCGGAACTGATCTCCATGCCGACTCAGCATTTCTGCTGATAGGATGGGACGGCCGAGTCGTCCAGTGGGCCCTTGGTCATTCGGGCGCAATCACTAAAATGCGTAAGGAAATCGCCTCAGACGCTGCTGGTATAGCTGAGATTTGTCAATCCATTCATGACCAGGAAGTCGAAGCTGCGTCAGTTGTTTTTCATTTTCGACATGCACTCTTTTCTTTGGCACCAGCCACGGTAGTGAGAGGAGTAGAAAATGAAGTAGTGACGCTGCATGCTGGGCCAGGCATGGATATTGATTCCGTTCGGTCTTTTCATTCAGATGTGTTTGGTGAGGAATTGGTATTGATGGAGCGAATCCAAAATGAAGCTTGGAACGCTGTTCAACAAGTTTGGCCCCAAGCCAAATTGGAAAGCAGTTCGCTCCGCTGGTTGGAGGCTGCGGTAAACCACTCCCGCGATGAAAATCGACCCCAAGTGTATATCGACTTGAGTAGCCATAAGGTTTTGCTTGCGCGATTTGATGAAGGGGAATTGGCGTGGTCCATGGTTAGTTCAGATTTGGACGGAGAGGGCGTGCTCTATTCTGTTGTGAACGCGATGCATCGTGATGGGCTGGCACCAGGGGCCGATGGTACACACGTTTTCTTAAGTGGTGACATAGAAGAAGGCCATGATGTGGTTCTCTCGTTTCGCCGGTTTTTCCCGAAGGTTGAAATATTTTCTGGATGGTTTGATGGAAGGATTGAACCCGCGGGAATCAAAACACAGCAGTGGGCGCTGTTGACTCAATTGGCATCATGCGCGTAACCGGTGGCGAACTGAAGGGCAGACGCCCCAAGTTGGTGAAAGGATTTGGAGGTCGGCCGACCACAGACTTCGGCAGAGAAAGCCTTTTCAATCTGTTGCGTACTCGGGTATCGATTGAGGATGCGACGGTTCTCGATTTATTTGCAGGGACCGGCATGGTTGGGTTGGAATTTGCTAGTCGCGGTTGTGCATCTCTGACTGCTGTGGAGAAGGACATCAAGGCGGTTCGAGCAATCCAAGACATGTACCGTTCTTTCGAATTGGATGACTGCCAAGTCATCCGTGGGGATGCGTTGGATTTTGTGAAAAGAGCCTTGACAAGCTATGATATCGTATTTGCTGATCCGCCCTTTGGATTGGAAGAATTGGACCAATTGCCTCGCTTAATTATGGATTCTGGACTTTTGGAGTCAGAAGGTTGGCTTATCTTGGAGCATGGAGAGCGCACCGATGTTTCTGATTCACAGGGATTTCAGGAATGCAGGCACTACGGACACGTAAACTTCAGTTTATTTAAGAAATGATGCAATCCAAGGTTAAGCGGGCTGTTTTTCCAGGATCATTTGATCCGATGACATTGGGGCACCTCAATATTTTACAGCGATCCGTGACTTTGTTCGATGAGATTATTGTTGGAATTGGAGTGAATTCTTCCAAAGAGCCTATGTTCCCTTTGGATCAAAGGATCAAGTGGTTGGAAGAGGTATGCGCTGATTTTCCATCGGTGAAAGTGCAGGCTTTTGAAGGGATGACGAGCGATTTTTGCTCGAAAATGCAAGCAAAATGGTTGATTCGAGGCGTACGGAATGGCGGTGATTTTGAATATGAGAGAACGATTGCACAGATGACCCGCAAACTCAATCCCGACTTGGAAACGGTCCTCTTGTTCACGGACCCAGAATTTGCTCACATTCATTCCAATGTGGTTCGCGACGTTTTGAGAAACGGAGGGGATGCATCGGCTTTTGTGCCTTCCGCTATATTCAGGCGAGAAGGATGACTGGAAGCTTTGCCAAAGGACTGCTCTGCTGCTCCTTTCTCACGATAGGTGGCATGATTCAATCCCAGGAGTCATTGATTCTAAACGGAGTTGTGGATGGATTTGATGAGGAACAAAATGTTCCCAGCCTTTTGCACGTGAGGCATTTTAGTGCCCCGGCCATTGGTCACGGTGAATGGTTTACCGAAGCGTTGGTTCAGGAGGATGGTTCATTTACGTGCGATTTAGGAACGTTGAGTGGTGTAGCTTGGTTAGAGTTTTCAGCTCCGCCGTGGTCTTGGATGGTTTTGGTTCGACCCGATGAACCGGCGACGTTGCATCTGTCACCTGGAGGAAATGTGAGCAATCGTTTGATGCAGGTCTCGGGAAATGCGCGCTGGGAAGGTGAACATCCCAGCACCTTTTTGGATTCCTTAGCTCGATTTCAGGCAGACTGGATGAATGAATTGGCTTTGCCACTGCTACTCAAATCAGAGGGAATTCAACATGGAAGCCAAGATTCTCTGGATGCTGTACTGGAAAAGGCACAGGTCGATTTTCATCAATTATGGGAAGCGGGCGAAGATTGGATGACTTCTCAGGTTTTTGAGGATTTGAGGTGGAGGGCTTTATGGAGTTGGGAGTTGGGATTGGGTAGGTCGCAAACAGCACTGGACTCTATGTGGAATGCATGGAATGCATCAAGACCCGTTCAGCATTTGGAAGAGAGACTGGCTTCACCGGGATGGTTCGATGGGTGGGTCATCCAGCACGACCATTGGTGGAACCACCGAGAAGTGGATGAGGCTAGAATGAACGAAGCCATTTTCTTGGCTGACATGGATACCCTCGGGTCGGCAATGGGAAGCTCTTGGGTCGGCGCGTCTTCAGAGGATTTGGCCGCTGCTTGGTTGATCAAAGCCATGGATGCCCCCGATGAATTGACGTCTCGGGTATGGGAAACGATGCCGTTTTCAAAGACCTTTCAAGACTTGTACAAGACCTGGATGTCAGATAGACGGGTGGGAAGAGCCGGTGATCGCCCGATCAACATTCGATGGACACTTCCCAATGGCTACCTGGATTCTTTGGGGGGTGAATGCCCTGGTCGTTGGGTGGTGATGTTGGTGGTTAGAAATGGATCCGCAAATGCCAGTCGGGAAAGAGAAATATTCAGTGAAATTGCAGAAAACCAAGCGTTCAAAGAGGTTTGTTGGCTGGTGTTGAGCGTAGATGCTACCGAAGAAGATTGGAGGAGTTCGCTTTCCGCAAGGCGAAGTATAAAAGAGCAGTTGGTTTGGTTGGGGAACAACCCAAAGCATTATGAGGCCTTGGGGATTCGGACCATCCCTCAAGTGATTTCCGTTGGTCCCCAAGGGTTTTTATCGAACAAAATCCAAGCGCTACCGAGTCAAGGGTTGGAATCGGAAGTGGAACAACTTTTGAAAAGGGTTGGCCGGCGCTACTAACCGGAAACTGAAAGCTTGTCAAGTAAGCCAATCAAGCTAGGATAAGCTCGGCTTAAGACTTGCGATGAAATGGGCTGGGCGTGCCAAGAGACAGCAGTAATGCCTTCTTCTTTTTGTGGTTGGCCCTTAGTTCGGTCACCAGAATGCTTTGCATGAAACCAAAATGTTGTTTTGAGTACGGGCGTCCCAGCATCATCATAGGTGTGGTGCGTAGCGCCCAAGTCTGACGCAATGGATAGCTGGCCGATTCCCGTTTCTTCTTCAACTTCTCGTATGGCTGCTTCTTCAAGGCTTTCACCAGGCTCCACTTTCCCTTTGGGTAAATCCCATTTCCCGTTGCGCTCCATCCAGAGCAACTCTCCCCTTTGATTTTCAACCACGCACCCGGCAGCCAACACTTCTCTGTAAAGCATGCAAAAACGAATCCAAAGAGATTCTAGGTTATGGGTCGTAAGTACGATTTTCTCAATTCCACGGTGTGCACGAAGAAGGGTCGGAAGATCTTTTAAGGATTGATCGTTCGGTTCGTTGACCACGAATGCAGCCCCTGAATCTGTCCATTTTTCTATGAACAATACAGGGCGACTGAGCATATATACTTCATACATTCGCATCATGACTTTGTCTGTGGAAAACAAGCGTAAAGTAGCAGAATTCTTGTTGCGAATCAAGGCGATTCAACTTCGTCCAAATGAGCCTTTTACGTGGGCAAGTGGCAGGCTGTCTCCGATTTATTGTGACAATAGAAAGACGTTAAGTCATCCAACCGTTCGAACATTCATCCGTCAAATTTGCTCAGAGGAAGTGGAACAACGGTTTGGAAAAGTAGATGGTATTGCCGGCGTGGCGACAGGAGGGATCGCGTTAGGTGCGCTTGTGGCTCAAGAATTGGGCCTCCCATTTATCTATGTGCGATCGTCTGCTAAAGACCATGGCATGGGCAACCAGATTGAAGGTGATTTATCGATCCTTTCCAATGTGGTGGTCATTGAAGATTTGATTTCGACAGGTCAAAGCAGTCTGAAAGCCGTTGCTTCCTTGAGGGAAGCGGGTATTGAAGTCAAAGGATTGATTGCAATATTTACGTATGGATTCAAGGACTCTGATCGGGCTTTTGCAAATGCGGGTTGCCCATGGAGCACATTGACAGATTATGAATCCATGTTGGATCAGGCTATTCAAGAGGGTTACATCACGGGTGAACAAAGGTCTGCATTGGATGCGTGGTCTTTGGATCCGAAAGCATGGAGTGAAGATCGGGAAAATTAATTTTTATGGAAATCAAGAGTCCCGTTGCCCCCTCAGGATGCAGTGCATTCGAACTTTTTGACTTCTTGGTCGACCCACGCCATTTGGAAGAAATTCTACCATCTGATCGTGTGACTGAATTCAGTGCGACCGAAAAGGGGTGCCGATTTAAAGCTAGCGGTAGTTTTGATGTCGTCATTGAACGGAAACACATGGAAAGGCCCCGATTGATTCAGTTCGATTCGCAAAAGGGCACACCGATTCGGTTCTCTTTGAACGTATTGATTGAAGAAAAAGGCGATGAGCGGTGTGAGGTGCAAGTGGTGTGCGACGCAGATCTCAATCCTTTTATGCGCATGATGGCGGAGAAGCCGTTGCAAGAGATATTTTCAGGGATGGTGGAGAAAATTACTGAACGCTTCCCTTTGGGGTGATGAATCTCGGGGATCATTCAGAAAACCCAACGCAGGTTTTCAGATGATCGAAATATTGAGATCTGTCCTTGCTGGGCTCCATCCATCCATTGGATATGTGCCTGGCCATCTTGGTCAATTTGCAACAATTTCCCCGTCGATTTTCCCTCTCTCCATTCAAAGTTTCGGACTTCATAAAGCCCCAAGAGAGATGTGTGATACCCTTCCGAAATGATTTGCATGTCTACTGGCGTCCAAGTTGCGGCTTGATCCAAAATCTCAACCACTTTGTGTTCCAGTTGTTTCAGCAAGACCGCCCGTTGAGGCTTTGTATGGCTGATGTTTTGCAAGGAAGTCCTATCGGCCCATTGTTGCTTGGAGTGAATGTTGATCCCAACACCCACAGCCATTCCTGTTAAGCGGGTTCCTTTCCATTGATTTTCAATCAGAATTCCGCCGCATTTCTTCCAAACCCCTTGATCTTTAGCGTAAAGATCATTGGGCCACTTGATGCGGATTGTGTCTGAAGAATGAGGGGAGACGGAGTCTTGAATGCATGTTTTGACAGCCATGGAGATGGCCATATTCAAGATGAACAGGTTTCGGAATTCAGTGTGGTGATGGGCCGGGAAGTGTTTGGCATAGGTCCATGCAACATCTTCAGCCGCTTGCTGGGTCCATAGCCGGTTGCGTTGTCCGCGACCAGCAGTTTGAACGTCCGTCGTGAAAAAGGCTTCTTTTCCAGGCTCGCTGCTCTTCATCCAATCCAGCGCGGCCATATTGGTGCTCTTCGTCTCATCGAAGTGGTGCCGCTCAATCCCTCTGAGACGGTCGCTCAAGTCGGTCATCGATGAAACAGGTCAAGGTGCATGGGCTCGAAATTAACCTATTTATCCAGGAACTGCACCTTGATTTTATTTGGCATGATTTCACGACTGCAAACCGTGCAATCATCTTCTACCTTCGTACCTTGCAAGTTCTATTCACTGTGAATTCTCTCTCCCCATTGGCTAACCAACCCACTCTGCTCGAATCAGTTGTAGAAGGACTTCAAGAAGTCAAAGGACACCGGATCACCATTCTTGATTTGCGGGAAATCCCACATGCCATCGCTGGTTGGTTTGTTGTGGCTCACGGAACGAGCCGGACACAAGTTGAGGCCTTGGCCCAATCGGTTGAGGCGATGACCCGGAAACAAAGAGACGAACGTCCTTGGGGAAAGCAGGGTCTACGCAATGGCGAATGGGCTATTTTGGATTACAGTGATGTCGTTGTGCACGTCTTTCACGAAGAGGCTAGGGCCCGTTATTCACTCGAAGAATTGTGGGGTGATGCTGACATTCGCACCGTTGAGGGAGCGTAAGGAAAACTTAGAAAATGCAAGAAAATAAAGATCCCCATCCTGGAGGCAAAGGCGATAAAAAGCCCACCTTGAATTTCTATTGGATTTATGCAGTGATTGGCTTGCTCCTTTTTGGTATGCTGATGTTGAATTCAGGGCAAAATGGCAGCCAAATCCAGTGGTCAGAATTCAAGGATTACATTGAAAATGGGGATGTTCAACGGCTGGTCTTTGACGGCCAGCGTGTCACGATTCTTTTGAAGGATGATGTGCGCGAATCAATGAATGAACATGGGGATGAAAACACCTTGCTCAATACGGTCTATCGTTCGTCTGATTATTGGCTCAATGTGCCGTCAGGAGATGCTTATTTGGACGACTTAAAGACCCTATCTGAACAATACGACTACGATTATGTCTACGAGCCCGTCAACGAATGGGGCCAACAGATGCTCACGTATGTGCTATTTTTTGGACTGATGATTGGCGTTTGGATTCTGATTATGCGTCGCTTAGGAGGTGGAGGAGCAGCTGGAGGACAGATCTTTAACATTGGGAAATCAAAGGCGCAGTTATTTGAAAAAGGAAAGGGCACCGATGTCAATTTTGGTGATGTCGCCGGATTGGATGGAGCCAAAGAGGAGCTTGAGGAAATTGTTGAATTTTTGAAAGCCCCGGAAAAGTTCACCAACCTAGGTGCTAAAATTCCGAAAGGCGCTCTGCTTGTGGGCCCTCCAGGAACGGGAAAAACGTTATTAGCTAAAGCGGTTGCAGGTGAGGCGCAAGTGCCGTTTTTCTCATTGAGTGGTTCGGACTTTGTGGAGATGTTTGTCGGTGTCGGTGCTTCACGGGTACGTGATCTGTTCAAGCAGGCCAAGGAAAAGGCGCCAGCCATTATTTTCATCGATGAAATTGATGCCATTGGAAGAGCGCGTGGAAAGAACGCGAGCATGGGGTCGAACGATGAAAGGGAAAACACCTTGAACCAGCTCTTGACAGAAATGGATGGTTTTGGGACGAACAGCGGTGTGATCATTTTGGCTGCCACGAACCGAGCGGACATTTTGGACAAAGCGTTGATGCGTGCGGGGAGATTCGATCGTCAGATTTATGTGGACATGCCGGATTTGACGGAACGAAAAGCAATTTTCGAAGTTCACCTTCGCCCTGTTAAAGTGGATGATTCGATTGATGTGGATTTCTTGTCGCGTCAAACGCCAGGATTTAGTGGCGCAGATATCGCCAATGTTTGCAATGAAGCGGCTTTATTCGCAGCTCGAAAAGGGCAGGATGAAGTCAAGCATCAAGATTTTTTAGATGCTGTAGATCGAATCATTGGTGGATTGGAGAAGCGTTCGAAAATTATTTCAGCTTCGGAAAAGAAGACCATCGCTTTCCACGAAGCCGGTCACGCAGTCGTGAGTTGGTTGGTTGAATTTGCTTCGCCGCTTGTCAAGGTGAGTATTGTCCCGCGAGGGCAGTCTCTCGGTGCAGCATGGTACTTGCCGGAGGAGCGGCAGATCACGACCATGGAACAAATGCTGGACGAGATGTGTGCAGCATTGGGTGGGAGAGCGGCCGAGGAAGTCATCTTTAAGAAGATTTCGACAGGTGCATTGAGCGATTTGGAGAAAGTAACGAAGCAAGCGTATGCCATGGTAACCATCTACGGATTGAATCCCCGAATTGGCAACCGGAGTTACTACGATAGCCGCGGCGATCAAACGTTTACGAAGCCGTACAGTGAGGAAATGGCTCGCATGATCGACGAAGAAGTAGGGCTTATGATCGAGAAATCGTACGAACGGGCGAAGGAGATCTTAAGGTCGAATTCAGAAAAATTGACAGCTTTGGCGGACTCCCTGCTTCAAAATGAAGTGATCTTCAAGGAAGATTTGGAGCGGATTTTGGGAGCAAGACCATTTGTTGCCGAATTGCGTGAACCGATTTACACTCAAAAAGAGGTAGTCAAAGAAGCGCCATCAACGGAAGCGGCAGTGACGGACGCACCACCTTTGGATGAAACCAACGAGGACGCTCCTGAAGAAGGGTTGCCATCTTCGTCAGAAGCATGAAGGGATGGGTCGTCATATACTCGGACGGACTTTTGGCTGCAGTAGAATTGCGGCGTGCAGTCCTCGAAGAGCAAGACATTCCAGCCATTGTATTGAACAAGCGTGACAGCAGTTATTTGTTTGGATTTCTTGAGCTTTTGGTTCGCGAAGAGGACGCCGAAAGCGCAATGGAATTGATTCGACCTACCAACGATCTGCAATAGAAGATGAAGGAGATCATAATCCGCAGCTTGACCGGGCTGTTGTTTGCTTTGGTTGTTTTGGGTGCGATCATGTGGAATACATGGACCAATATGGCATTGTGGGGATTGGCAAGTGTCATGGGTGTTGCTGAATGGAGACGCCCTCAACAAGCTGCTGGGATCTTGGAGTCTATCGGCTTTTCTTTGGTGATGGTGGTGCTTTCAGGGTTGTTGTTGGGAATGGTTTGGGATCCGATTCAAGGGTTCGACCCATCTTTGATGTTGGCATTCATCTTGCTCATATGGACGAATGATACGGGCGCTTATTTGATCGGGAAACCAATCGGGAAGCACAAGTTGATGCCCCGTGTTTCACCGGGAAAATCTTGGGAAGGCCTATTGGGAGGGATGGCCCTTGCATCGCTCGTTGCGTCGGTCGTATTGGGCGAGAATTTCTGGTGGGTTGGCGGATTGATTGGG
>Ga0233427_10004350_pt1 | contig 11866 bp, 13 predicted proteins | sample SI_118_April2016_5_FD_179885 | JGI IMG/M metagenome (GOLD analysis project Ga0233427, IMG submission 179885) | Seawater microbial communities from Saanich Inlet, British Columbia, Canada - SI_118_April2016_100_MG | ecosystem: Environmental > Aquatic > Marine > Inlet | place: Canada: British...
CGTTTCCAGATGCGCCGAGGTGGTGGCGGTGATGCCGCGCCCACTATCGCCGCGATTTCGGGGGCTCATAAGCCCGCGTTTATCGCGGCCTCCATTGCTAATTTTCGGGCCGCCGCGCCAAGACCGATCCGGCGCAACCCACGGACCACTTCGGCGACAACTACCGGATTAACGTCGTCCAAGTCTTTGTCGCCCATCGCCAAGGCAATCAACAACAGGCGCTCGCCAACGCGGGTTTCGCCACTGGCAGCACCAGGGGTCGGCGGCGGCAAGGCTTCCGACATGACCACCGATCCCGAGGCTTTGGTGGCAGGGCCGCGACCGGGCGCTGCGCTGATAGTCGTAGCCGCGACAGGTGCCAGAGAGCCCCGAGCCAACACGGCGCTGGCCGATACGGTTTGGGCGGGCGGCGCCTCAACAGCCACGGTGGATTGGTTCAACCGCACCAACCTGATCCACAATGCCGGATCGGGCATCGGTTGTGTCTTCGCGGCATTCAGCACCAGTGGCTCCCAACGATGTTCGGGCACGTCCTTGCCCAGTGCTTCGGCCAAACCATAATACAGGACCGCCTGATCGGTATCCCATGTGGCGGATGCCGGTAGCGCCTCGCCGCCGCTCAGGGCATCGTCGAACAACTGTATCAGCGGCGCCATTTCACGAAGTAATTTGCCGGCTTCCTCGGATATCGCGGCATTACGGCGCGCCAGATCAAGCCAAGCCCTGGCAACATCGTCCTCGCCGTTTATCGCCAAGGCTCGAAAGGCTATTGGGGCGAACCATAACAAATCATGGCTGGGCGGAATGTTCTTCAGCATGGGGCCGAAAATTCGCGCGACGGTACCAAATCTTTTCGACTGCCGCCCCGATTCCAGGGCGCGTGATGCCGCTTCGGCTTTTGCCGTGGGGACTTTGGCGCCCATGGCCGCGCGGTAAAGCTTGGCGCGTTCGACGGCCATCTGGGCGATATCACTGTCCGCCGCCTTTTCCATATCAATTTTGCTGTAGAGGCGATTTAACAACACCTCGCCGAACAACTCCTGCCCGACAGCCAGTTCAATGGCATTGATGCGTTGTTCGGCTGAGATATGCGGAGAAATAGCCAGATATCGCAGCACGCCTGAGCGGCGCTGGCCGGCACCGGCGGGCAACACGAATTTCGCCGCGCCCATTAAAGTCAGATGAAGGACCGAGGGCTTACCGAAGTTTTCAATACTGACGGGATCGCCGTTGATCAGGTTGGTGGCGAGGGCCAAAAACAGTTGGTCTTCGAGGCCGGTCTCACGCATCAAAGTTAGGCCCAATTCCGCTTTATCCGCCTGCCCCGCCAGGATTTGGCAGAATATCAAAGCCTTTTGCCAAAAATCCCCAGCATTCGATTGCACCTGGTCGCCAACCAACCCACAGGCCGAGGTGTGATCCTTGGTCAGAAAATTTAACTCCGCCTCAACGCGCAGTAACGCCGGGCCGCGGCCTTGCCGAGGCATGACCGTCAGCAAGTCCGACGCGCCGGCATAATCGCCAAGCGCGATCAACGCGCGCAGCCGCGCGGCGGCGAGGCTTGGTCCGGCCTTTGCTCCGGACTGCAATCCCTGGGGGGCCGAGGCGGCACTTAGCAATGCACGCCGCAATCCATCACGGATTGTCGCCGAGCCCGTATAGGACGGCAACGCGCGCAGCAGTCGCATGACGTAGGCGCGTTGTGAGCCGGCCCACATATCAACACCAAAACCACCGGTTTTCGCCGTTAAGGTACCGGCCGAGTCGGGCTCAACGGCGCGCAACTGATCAACTTGGATGCCTGCCGATCCAACCGATGGCCGCGCCGTTATAGAACGCCGGTTCGGTCCTGATTTATATCCAAAGATGGATGTCGGCACCGCCGTGCCTGAGGCTCCCTGCGGCGTGCCGTCGCGAGGATTGAGTTTTTTCGGCGCGGTCAGTTTCACCGGCCCCGTACCCTGGGCGGCGGCGGTGGCGGCCAAACCTAGCGCGCCGGCGGTCATCAGACCGACGACACACACAGCCCCCCTAAAGGCGCGTCTATTTCGGGAAGCGATCATCAGGCAGCTCTTTTTCGATCTTTTTCGACGGCGCAGGAATATCCCAGGTCACGAGGAAAACTCCGCCACCGACGAACATCATCAGCACCAAGATCATAACCAACCGAGAAATATTTTTCATGAGCGATAAAACCTCAAAGGCCCCTTGGTGTTCCATCCCCTTGACGGCGGACGGGTACGCGTATGTTATGCGAAAATGTTAACCACAGACTGTGTCAAAATTTCGGCGCGGATCGCCGCGACATATTATCGCCTCGCTCGGCCGCTTTCAACGCTACCCATGGGTCAATCGGTCGAATTGCGCCGGCATACACGGCAATTCCCCCGCCCCCTGGCCGATCCATGTTGAATCCAGAACAATTCGTCGTCCTTGTGGGATTGATGGGGGCTGGTAAAACGAGCATCGGTAGACGACTGGCCGACACACTCGGCATACCCTTTATCGATACCGATGAGGAAATTGTTAACGCGGCCGGGTGTTCAATCGCGGACATCTTTGAAATTTATGGCGAACAAGCATTTCGGGAAGTCGAAGAACGGGTCATGGCACGGATTTTAAGCGAAACACCCAGTGTCGTCGCGACCGGTGGCGGTGCGTTCATCAACGACCAAACCCGCGATCTCATTGCCCGGCACAGCATATCGGTATGGCTGAAGGCGGATTTGAAAATTCTGCTCGAGCGTACGAAACGCCGTGACAGCCGCCCGATTTTGAAAGCTGGCGACCCACAGAAAATTTTACGCGAACTCATGGAAACCCGATATCCCATATATGCTGAGGCCGACCTCACCGTTGAAACCGGCGAGGAAAGTGTTAGCGATACATTGCAGGGAATCATGGCAGCACTGGAAACACTGATGCCGACCGATGGAGCAAAGCCGAATGAGGTCTGAACCGACAATGACATCGCTCAACGTTGATCTTGGTGATCGGTCCTACGCGGTTGAAATTGGCAATGGCCTGATTGAAACGGCGGGGGCGCGAATAAAAGCTGTCGTGCCATCGTCGCAAGTCTTCGTGATTACCGATGAGAATGTCGCGGCGTCATGGTTGGCGCCATTGCAGAAATCCCTGGACCATCATGGGATCAAGCACGCGACGAAAATTTTTCCGCCCGGCGAGCAAACCAAGTCGATCCGCTGTATTGACGAATTGACGGCATGGTTGCTGGACCAGGGTATCGATCGCAAAACCACACTCGTTGCATTGGGTGGCGGCGTTATCGGCGATCTGACGGGTTTCGCTGCGGCCATCACACTACGCGGTGTGCCGTTCATCCAAATTCCGACAACCTTGCTGGCGCAGGTCGACAGTTCGGTCGGCGGCAAAACCGGTATCGACACGCCACAGGGCAAAAACCTGATCGGCGCCTTTCATCAACCGCTTTTGGTGCTCGCTGATACGGACACTTTGAACACCCTCCCCCGACGCCAGGTCCTGGCCGGTTACGCCGAGGTCGTCAAATACGGGATGATCAGCGATCCGGCATTTTTCGATTGGTGCGAAATGAATGCTCAGGCTTTGGTGGACGGTGACGCCGAAGCGCGCCGTTATGCCATCGAGCAGTCCTGCCGGGCCAAGGCCGAGATCGTCGCCGACGACGAACGTGAAGCCGGTCGGCGGGCGCTACTCAATCTTGGCCACACCTTCGCCCATGCCTTCGAAGCCGAAGCCGGCTATTCCGATAAATTGCTGCACGGTGAGGCCGTCGCTTTCGGTTGCCTGTGCGCATTCGAGTTGTCCCATCGGCTTGAATTGTGCACCGGCCAGGACGTTGTGCGCGTGGCCCGCCACCTTGAAGGCATCGGCCTGCCAACATCTGTGAAAAACATTGCCGAGCCGCATTGGACCCCGGAACTTATCATCGGACATATGAGCAAGGATAAGAAAACCGAAAGCGGGCAGCTGACTTTCGTGCTCGCCCGCGCGATCGGCGAGGCCTTTACGACGCGCGATGTACCGGCGGACCTTCTCAATGCCCTTGTTGCCGATATGATGGCGCGATGAACAGATCATTGCACCGATATTTAGTTAAGTATCTTTGATAGCCCCTATTGAATAGGACGGAGCAAACCCATGCTGGAAACCCTGGCAGCCATAGGCTTTCTGATTTTTCTCTCGGCCTTTTTTTCAGGCTCGGAGACCGCCCTGACGGCAGCGTCCAGGCCATTGATGCATCAACTGGAACAGAACGGTGACGAAAATGCAGCCATCGTCAATCGCCTGCGTGATGATCAGGAAGGCCTGATCGGCGCCATTTTGCTGGGCAACAATTTGGTCAACATCATGGCGTCGGCGATGGCCACCGGTGTGCTGATTTCAATCTTCGGCCCTGCCGGAATAGCCTACGCGACCATCGCTATGACACTTGTCGTGCTGATCTTCGCCGAGGTCCTGCCCAAAACTTATGCCATCCGCACCGCCGATCGTTCGGCGCTGGCCATCGCACCTTTAGTCAACATCGTCGTCACCGTGTTTTCGCCGTTCACCAAGGCTATTCAATTGATGGTCCGCGGTACCCTGAGCCTGTTATCCGTCAAGGCCCGCAATGGTGAGCAACTGACGCAAACCGAAGAGGAATTGCGTGGCGCCATCGCGCTGCATGACGTCGATGAGATATCCAGCCGCCACGAACGAGCGATGTTGCGCAGTGTCTTGGATCTTGATGATGTTCAGGTCTCGGAAATCATGACCCATCGCAAGGATGTGGTGGCCCTGGACGCCGATCTGCCGGTCACCGACCTCATCCAACAAGTCGTCGACAGTCCTTATACCCGCATTCCCATATGGCGCGACGATCAGGACAATATTTCCGGCGTCCTGCACGCCAAGGGTCTATTGCGCAACTTATGGGCCCGGGGCGGTGACCCGGAAGGTCTCTCCATTGCCAATGAAGCGACCGCGCCATGGTTCATCCCCGAACAGACGCCGCTTCTGGATCAACTCCAGGCCTTTCGTGAGCGCCGCGAACATTTCGCCTTGGTGGTTGATGAATACGGCAGTTTTTTGGGCGTCGTAACTCTTGAGGATATTCTTGAGGAAATTGTTGGCGACATTGATGATGAACATGACGTCGCTGTCATTGGGGTTAGCGAGGCTGCGGACGGCGGCTATGTGGTCGACGGCAAGGTGACGATCCGCGATTTGAACCGCGAATACGAGTGGGGATTGCCCGACGAAGAGGCCGCCACCATCGCCGGGCTGGTCTTGCACGAAGCGCGGCGTATCCCCGATGTCGGGCAGCGGTTCATGTTTCATGGATTCCGATTCGATATTTTGGAACGCCAACGCCATCAGATCACACAAGTCAGAATCACGCCCCCCGACCAACCCGATGACGTGGCAGTGGATGCAAATGCTGAGTAAACAACGGGTTAGCCAATACCCCTAGCGCGCCCATCATGCTTGCCGTAAGATAATCAATATTCAGATTTGGATCAGTTACGGGAGGAATCGGGGATTATGCAGGGAAAAATCATACCTGATATCGTTGAGCGTATGAACATCGCTTCCGTCACGGTGGGTGATACGATTCTGACGGCCGCCAAAAAAATGGCCGATGCGCATATTGCCGCACTCATAATCGTTGACGCAGACGGCATGCTGATCGGCATCATCACCGAACGCGACCTGACGCAAAAGGTTTTAGCGGCCGGAAAAAATGGCAACACGACAATAGTCGGCGATATTATGACCGCCAATCCTGATACGTTAGCACCGGATGATTCGGCACGCGACGCGCTTGAATTGATGCAGACGCGTGGTTATCGCCACTTACCCGTAGCGGAAGACGGAAAATGCGTTTCCATCGTGTCCATCCGCGATCTTTACGCGTCGGTGAAAGAGGCCTTGGAAAAAGACATCGAAGAAACCCAGGCCTTTGTTTTCGGTGACCGTTACGGCGCCTAAGCCGCGCCATTCGTAGCACCCGCAGGCGCTTTCCATTCTTCCAACAGGCGCCCGGTTACGTAAACCGTACCTGTGAATGTTGCGATGTTCTCCGCATCCCGAGTCACGTCAACCCGGTAGACGGCCGTCCGGCGCGCCCGTGAAAGTTCAACCGCCTCAGCACGAATGACATCGCCGGCGCGGCAACCTTGAATATAGGCAATATGGGTATCGATCCCGATGGAGACAGTGCCGGCGGCATTTGACGCCAAGCCGAAGGCCATGTCGGCAAGCGCGAATATCGCGCCGCCATGGGCGCCGCCCAGAAAATTCATATGCGTTTCCGTAATCGTCATCTCAAGGGTGACCTGCCCTTCCTCGGCCCTGACGAACGAAATACCCAATGCCCGAGCAAACGGGTCATCGCTGAGCAATTCCGACAGCTGATCCTCTAAAGCGGTCATGCGGCAATCAATGGTTGCCCGAAGCCCAACTCATCGCGCAATCGGCCACAAACCTCCCCGTTGGTCGCACCTGCCTCGACGGCTTCGACGATACGGCCAAAAATATTGTCGCTTTCGTCCTCCGATGCCCTGGCAAGGTTATCCAGCGCCTTAGCTACCGCCTCGTTGGAGCGTTCCGACTTGAACCGCTTAAGATTGTCGATGTGGCGCTGCATGACATCGGCTGATGGTCTGTCCAAGGCGCGCGGCGGTATTTCGGAATCGTCCTGGTATTTGTTGACCCCGACGATGGCTTGTTCGCCGCCATCCACTTTCGCCTGAAATTTTGCTGCTGACTCGCCGATCATCCGCTGCACCAAACCGGTCCGTACGGCTTCAAACATGCCGCCCGCGGCCTCGACCTTGTCCATCACCGCCAGTATTTGCTCTTCCATGTCATTGGTCAGTGTCTCAACATAAAATGACCCCGCCAGCGGATCGATGACATCATCAAGATGTGCTTCATCACGCAAAATATTCTGCGTCGCCACGGCGATCTTCGCGGCCTCTTCGGTTGGCGTGCTGAGCACTTCATCGTAGGCGTCCGTGTGCATGGATTGCAGGCCGCCGAAAATGCCGGCGATAGCTTGTGCGGTGACCCGTGCGATGTTGTTCAATGGCTGCTGACGGGTCAGGTCGAGGCCCGAGGTCTGAGCATGGAACTTGAACCGATGCGAGTGCATATCCTTGGCCCCCAAACGATCACGGGCAATGCGCGCCCAAATGCGGCGCCCTGCCCGAAGCTTTGCAATTTCTTCGAAAAAACTGATTGAAATGTCGAAGAAAAAAGTGAACCGGGGCAGGAACTTATCGGGATCCATGCCGCGCGCAATGCAATCGTCGGCAAATTGAATTGCAGTGGACAATGTGAAGGCCATGGCTTCGGCCGGTGTCGCGCCGGCCTGTTGCATGTGCTGACCGACCACCGATACCGGATTCCATTTCGGCACATGTTCGTTGGCGAAAGCGACGTGATCGACAAAGACCCGCCGCGCCCCACTCAAGGCCAGACGGAAGAACATATGATTGGCCACAAAATGCGAAATGAAATCGCTTTGGTTCGAGGTGCCGGACACCTTGTCCCACGAAATGCCACGGCGATTGGCAGTAGCTAACAAGAACGCCAAAAGGGTGAACGGTGATGGGTCGTTCAACGCGATCGATGTAGTATCGATGGGCACACCGTCAAGGCAAGTGTCCAGGTCGTCGACCGTGTTGATAGTGGTCCCGCAGGTCCCCAACAGCACCGGGTCGACCTCATCCATGTCATACCCCCGATAGACCGAATTACACGGAATGACGCTCAGCGCGTTGGCGCCGGCGGCAACAATTTTGCGCATCCGCGCGTTGTATTGTTCGGGTGTCGCCAACCCGACCAGCTGGCGCTGGCTCCAGGCCCGGCCACGGTGCATGGTTGGATAAATGCCGCGGGTCCAAGGCTCTTCGCCGGGAAAGCCCAAATCCGGCATATAGCTCTCGCTGTCCCAATCATCGGGCGTATAGAGCGGCTTGATGGGAATACCGGAGCGGTTTTCACGCTGCGCATCACCGGGCAGGTTTTCTTCATAAGCCGATTGCCAGCGCTGATCGGCGGCATTGCGGTCATGATCAGATGATCCGTTTTTTGGCATGACTATCTCCTGGTTCGATAACTTTCGGCCGTTAACGGCCACGGTTTTCTGAAATAAGGGCGGCAATGCGCGTCACGATCTCATCGCGCGATGATCCCGGGTGAAAAATTTCGGCGACGCCGGCCTCTCTGAGATCATTGGCATCATTTTCCGGCACGATACCGCCCACGATGACGACAACGTCATCAAGTTTTGCGGCGCGCATAGCCTCCATTAGCTTCGGCACCAAAAGGTGATCGGTGGCCAACGAACTGATGCCAATGGCATCGACATCTTCCTCCATTGCCTGATTGACGACGGTCTCGATGGCTTGCCATGGCGCCGTGTAGATGACCTCCATCCCGGCGTCGCGCAGGAACCCGGCAACCAACCTTGACCCCCGGTCATGTCCGTCGAGACCGATCTTGGTGACCATGACACGGGCGGGGCGGCCAAGTAGGCCTTGCAGGTCTACACTGGCAGCCGTAGTCGAGCCGTCATCGGTGGCGCTATTCGTGGCGCTCATATGTTCTCTCCCTTGCGGATTAAATCAACGAAGGCCTCAGCGATATCGCGGGGGCTGTCGCCTTCTGGCCGATACCAATTCTGGGTCCAATTCATGGCACCTAGAAGCATCAATCTTAAATGTCGGCGTGGCGCATCCGGTGCCAGCGGCAGTTCATCGACAAGGCGGTGAAATATGAATTCGTATTCGTCACGCAGCGCAATCAGCCGTCGCCTGGCCGCGGCATCACCGCGCGGCAGTTCCCGAACAACCACTTGCGCATAATCGCCGCCGTCCAATAACGCATCAAGATGCGCACTCATAGCAGCTTGCAACCGCTGCCAAGGGTCAAGCGTATCCAAAAGCGCAGAACTGACCGCATCAGTGATACGGCGAATGCCTTCTTCGTGGACCGCCACTAGAAGATCTTCTTTTGAGGCGAAATAATAGTACATGGACCCGGCCTTCATGCCAGCCCGCGCCGCGATATCGCGCATGGATGCCGCCGCATAACCTTCGGTTCGAAAATGACCGGCCGCGGAATCCAACAGTTGCGGCAATTTATTGTCCCGCCCAACCGAGGGATCTTTATAAACCTGAGCCGCTGCCACCATCGCTTTGATTTTCCCGTGACGTCCGCACTGATGCGGGTTTATATTATCTAACTAACATTTGTTAGGTAATATTTCAAGCCAGCATCACAGCCATCCGCCGAATTGACAAGCTCGTGACACCGGTGCAAGGACTGGCTTTGAAAAATTCGCGCCCTACTCCGAAAAAGGAACCGATCATGTCGCTCTCCCGTCCGGCCCCCAGAAAACACATTCATACCCGCCGCATCGAGTGCCAGGGTTTCCAGCGCGATGACGGGCATTGGGATATCGAAGGAACTTTGACGGATTCGAAAACTTATTCCTTCGACAACGTGGACCGCGGCGGCGTTGCCAGCGGCGAGGCGGTTCACCGGATGACCATTCGGCTGACGGTGAATGACGATATGGTCGTGCAGGCCGCCGAAGCCTTCACCGAGTCGTCGCCCTATACTCTTTGCACGGACGCCAACAGCAGCGTGCCTGAAATTGCAGGACTAACGATCGGCCCCGGTTGGCGCAAAGAGGTGCGGAAAATTATGGGCCGCACCAAGGGCTGCACCCATGTCCGCGACATGATGATGGGCCCGGTTGCGCAAACCGCTTATCAAACGATTATTCCCATGCGTAACCGCAAGTCATCAGAGGATGCTAAAAAACGAACCGATCGCCCACCCGTGCTCGACACCTGCCACGCCTATGCGAGTGACGGTCCCATCGTCGAACGCACATGGCCACAATTTTATACGGGCGAGGATTAAGTCCCACCTCGTAAGACCCGCCACGCAAGTCCCACCTGGGTGCACCGGCCAAAGGATTCAACCGGTCATCGATAATCCGGGCAACATGTCTTCCGCACGACCACTAGTCAGGCCGCCGCATTCGGCCGCGAACTTGTGGAAGTAGGTGATAATAAATGCGCGGACGGCCGAGGTCCGGCTGGAATTGTCCCGGCATTCATCGATCGCCGAGCACAACACGTGCAGACTGACATCTTCAAACACACAAATTTCGTCAATAGCTTCCCAGGTGGCTTCCTCGAGTCGCATGCTTGTGCGGCGCCCATTGATTTTGATATTTCGGCTGATGAGACGGCTTTTCATGGCAATACGGCCCTTTATGTCCCTACCGATACATCAATTGCAGGGACCCAATTCAGCACCCGCAGCATCGGTGGTATTTTATTATTTACCAAGCGCACCCCATCCCGCGCTTAGTAATCTGAATAAGTGTTATCCAGATAAGAAAAACTTACCATTAATAGACCAAAACCAATAGTGGAATTATTCAAAAACTTAGCGTCCAGAACAGGCGTTTGAAATTTGCTTTCCGGTCGGGCTATCTCTTGCCAGTAGCGAAGCAAGATCGCATAGTTGTCGCATGACAGCGAAGCTCCACACACCCGTTCTTGAACGTTATGGCCCGGATCCGAATGCCGATCTCATGGTCTGCGATTGGCCCGGTTGTGATGATGAAGCGCCGCATCGTGCTCCCCGGTCGCGCGATGAGCCGAACAGTTTCCGATGGTTCTGCAAAGTGCATGCAAGCCAGTACAACAAGGCATGGAATTTCTTCGCCGATTTGACCGATGACGAGGTCGAAGCCATTGTCCGCCACGACACGGTTTGGAACAGGCCATCGTGGCCGCTAGGCGCCGCGCCGGCGATCAGAGCGTTCATGGCCGGCGAATTCGATGATCCTTTTGGCACCTTCGACAATGACGGAAGCGACAGTGAACGCGCCTCGGGCGACAAGCCGGCCAGTGATCCAAGCCTTGCCGCCATTGGGGCCGAAATTCGGCGCGCGTTGGCAGTGCTGGATCTCGAAATTCCAGTGGATATCGTGGCCGTCAAGACACGCTACAAGGATTTGGTCAAAACCTACCATCCGGACGCACCAGGCGCGCCGGCGGATGCAGATGATCGGATCAAGGAAATCAATCACGCCTACCGGCTGATTATGGACTTCCTGGAAACATAGGTTTTCCGCCGCCCCGCCTTGACTGAACGGGGCATTCCCCCTACACCCACTGGTCCGCAAACTGCGCAAATACTCCGCGACCCCGACCCGTCAATAGAAATGGATCTTCTGCCATGACCGCCGCCGTTAACACGTCCGATGCCCTGGCTGCCCAGGAGCCGGATATCACCGTCTCCGTCCGTCAAATTTTCGGCATCGAAAGTGACATGGAGGTTCCGGCCTTCAGCAACACCGATGAACATGTGCCCACCGTCGACGATGCCTATCGTTTTGACCATGATACGACATTGGCCATTCTAGCTGGGTTCGCGCACAACCGCCGCGTCATGATCCAAGGCTATCACGGCACCGGAAAGTCGACCCATATCGAGCAAGTGGCGGCGCGCCTGAACTGGCCCTGCATCCGGATCAACCTGGACAGTCACATCAGCCGGATCGATCTGATCGGCAAAGACGCAATCGTGCTCCGCGACGGCCATCAGGTGACGGAATTCCGCGAAGGCATTCTGCCTTGGGCGCTTCAAAACCCGACGGCGTTGGTATTTGACGAATATGATGCCGGACGGCCCGACGTGATGTTTGTGATCCAGCGTGTGCTTGAGGTTGAAGGTAAATTGACCCTGCTTGATCAGAACCGGGTGATGCAACCGAACCCGTATTTTCGTCTGTTTTCGACGACCAACACCGTTGGCTTGGGCGACACCACCGGGCTCTATCACGGCACCC
>Ga0233427_10004358_pt1 | contig 11856 bp, 9 predicted proteins | sample SI_118_April2016_5_FD_179885 | JGI IMG/M metagenome (GOLD analysis project Ga0233427, IMG submission 179885) | Seawater microbial communities from Saanich Inlet, British Columbia, Canada - SI_118_April2016_100_MG | ecosystem: Environmental > Aquatic > Marine > Inlet | place: Canada: British...
ACAACCTGATTGGAGCCTGGTAATGACAAATGCGACGGTGTTGTGGGAGGCATGTGCTGCAGCTATCCAGGGCCAAGTATCTGATGTCGTCTGGCAGATGACGTTCAAGAGCGCCGAGCCCGTCGCAGCCGATGCCGAGACCCTGACCGTGTCGGTACCCAGCATCATCCTGCGGGACCGCATAGAAGGCCGTTACCGCACGCTGGTCGACGACGCTGTGGCACAGATAAGCGACGACCAGCTGAGCCTTCAGATCGTGATCCGTGAAGAGGTCGACGAAGAACCTCCCCTCAGGATCGTCGCGCCCACACCGGCAAGGGAGCCGCTGGTCCCACCACCGATGATGGTCGTACCAGGCCCGCCCAGCACGACATCCACCAGTCCGATGACCAGCACATCGAGCGACGTTCTCTTTGCTGGACGTCTCACGTTCGAGGACTTCGTCATCGGTTCATCCAACCGGTTCGCCCACGCCGCTGCCCAGGCCGTCGCCGAGACCCCTGGTCGCTCCTACAACCCGCTGTTCATCTACGGAGATGCCGGTCTCGGCAAAACCCACCTACTCCAGGCTGTCGGAAACTACGTGATCACCCACTACCCCACCTACAGGGTCCAGTACGTCTCCAGTGAGACGTTCATGAACCGTTTCGTGGAGGCCATCCGCAACAAACAGCTTCCAGAGTTCAAGGACCGGTTCCGGAAGAACGACGTCCTGCTTGTCGATGACATCCAGTTCATGGAGGGCAAGGAAGGCCTGCAGGAGGAGTTCTTCCACACGTTCAACTCGATTCAGCAGGAAGGCGGCCAGATTGTCCTGACGAGCGATCGATCACCTGATTCGATCTCCACACTGGAAGACCGTCTGCGCAGCCGGTTCAAGATGGGCCTGGTCACCCACGTCCAGCCCCCAGACGTGGAAACCCGTCTGGCGATCCTCCGTAAGAAGGCTGAGACGACACCGAGCGGCATCCAGGTACCGGATGACGTGCTGCTGTTCATTGCGGAGAGCATCAATGACAACATCAGGGAGCTGGAGGGTGCCCTCACCAGAGTCACCGCCTACTCGAGCCTCAACCACGAGCCCTGTACCAAAGCGTTGGCTGTAAGCATCCTGAGTGACCTGATCTCGAGCAACTCACCGCTGATGATCACTCCGGAACTGATCCTGTCCAAGACAACCGACTTCTACGGGTTCTCCCGTGAGGAACTCATAGGCCCGAACCGCCGTCGCCCACTTGTGACCGCCCGACAGATCTCGATGTACGTGTTCCGTGAGTTAACCGACCTGAGCTATCCCTCGATTGCGCGGGTCTTCGGCGGCCGAGACCACACGACGGTCATGCATGCCAAGGAGAAGATCGACAGGTTGATGCCGGAACGCCGGGACATCTACGACCAGGTGTCGGCCCTGATTGCGTCCATCCGCTCCGGGACCTGACCTGATAACCGGTGTATGACCCTGTGGCTTTCCAGTGGATTGACGTCTCCCCGTACACAGGGAACCGTTATAAACGCCAAGGGGTTGTGGACCAGTGTGGACAACCATTTACCACGCATCAACCCCCTGACCTGCAAGGATGGGGAATACTCCACAATCCACAGCACCTATTACCACTGTTACCTGATTTGACTCCTTACAAGTTGAAAGAGACCAGCCTGTGAAGTTCCGATGTGAGCGAGATGTACTCGACCGTGCTTTCTCGATTGCAAGACGTGCTGTGTCTGGACGTGGTGCAAGTCTTCAGGTGCTTTCCGGCCTTCACCTGCACCTTGTAGGTGATGAGCTAACGGTCACCGGAAGCGACCTGGACCTCACAATCCGGGTGGCAGCCACGGTTGGTGGTGATAGCGACGGATCTGTCGTGTTGTCCGCTCAGCTCGGATCCGACATCGTGCGGGCAATGGACAGTGGCCAGATTGAGTTCTCGGTCGGTGACGACGGAGCCAGCCTCGTCTCCGGACGGTCCGACTTCAGTCTCAGGGTCATGCCAGCTGATGAATACCCGCGGTTTGATGAGCCAGGGGGTGACTCGGTGACGCTTGACGCACTTGTCGTGTCGGCAGCCCTTGACCAGGTGGTCAAGGCTGCGAGTGTCGATGACGCCAGACCGATTCTGACCGGTGTCCTGATGGCAGCAGAGGAGGACGGGCTTCGTTTAGTGGCAACCGATTCTTATCGCCTGGCTGTGAGTGACCTTCCCGGAACCTCGGTTCTGGGACGCGACCAGACCGTACTCGTTCCATCCAGAGCACTTGATGCCGTGGCACGGGTCCTTGGCGACGCTTCGGAGCTCACGATCCTTCTCGGCGAGAGGGACGCAGCCTTTGTAATTGACGACGTCAAGATTGTCACCCGTCTCATCGAGGGGGAATTCCCCAATTACCGGGGCCTAATCCCGGCCGACCACCCGAACTCACTGGTCGTGGATCGTCTGGCTCTGCTGGAAGCTGTAAGGAGGGTGGGAATCCTTGCGAGGGACTCCACCCCGGTGAGGATGGCCATGTCCTCTAACGGACTCGAACTGGTAGCGATAACCCAGGACGTCGGACAAGCCAGGGAGACACTCGATGCTGATTACACGGGTTCCGACCTGACCGTCGCCTTCAATCCTGAGTATCTGGTGGATGGCCTGGAGGCCAGCCCTGGTGATGAAGTGAGGCTGGAGACCATCGATTCACTCAAGCCGGCAATCCTGCGCAGCACCGGAGACGATCAGTTCCTGTACCTGCTCATGCCCGTACGGGTCTCCTGACGGGCTCGTCCGACCCGGATTTTCATGGATCGGGAATCCTGCCGTGAGCGTCAATCGGCTATGGCTGACTAATTTTCGCAACCACGCGTCCGTGGACGTGGTCCTGGATCCAGGTGTGACCCTCGTGGTCGGGGCCAATGGTCAGGGGAAGACGAACCTGATCGAGGCGATCGCCTGGCTGGCACGAGGATCCTCGTTCCGCGGGGCACCCAACGAGGCGCTCATAAGGCACGGCGCCGACCAGGCCGTGGTGCGGGCAGAGGTGACCAGGGGGGAGCGGACGATCCTGCTTGAAGCTGAGATCACATCGTCGGGACGCAACCGGATTCTCGTCAACTCGAATCGGGTTCCACGGATGAGAAACCTGCTGGAACACTTCAGGACGACGGTTTTCGGGCCCGAGGATCTCGGGGTCGTAAAGGGAGGACCGGGGGGCCGCCGGGGGTGGGTGGATGACCTGCTGGCGGACGTGAACCAGCGCAACCACTCCCTAAGAACCGACCTCGATCGGATTCTGCGACAACGCAACGCCTTGTTGAAGCAGGCCCGGGGTCGTCTCACCGACGATGTGGCGACGACTCTGGACGTTTGGGACGCCAAACTCGGCGAGGTGGGTGAAAATATGGCTGCGGCCCGGCGGGAGATAATCGGAGCACTCGAACCCTTGGCGGGTGGTTTTCTAGAGGCCGTGAGCGGTGGAACGGCGAGGATCTCCATGGTCTATTACGACGAATGGTCCGCCGATGGCCTGGTGGAGTCCCTGAGGCGCGCCCGTGGCGACGACATACGACGCGGGGTGAGCACCGTCGGGCCGCATCGTGACGACGTGATGATCCAACTGGATGGCCTTCCGACACGAACGCACTCTTCGCAGGGGGAGCAACGGTCGGTCGCCCTGGCAATGCGCCTGGCCGGCCACAGCCTGGTCGTGGACAGAACCGGGACCGACCCGGTGGTCCTGCTCGACGACGTGTTCTCGGAGTTGGATGACGACAGGGTTCGTGCCTTGGTCGGCCTCCTCCCGGCCACCCAGTCGGTCATCACCACGGCCGGAACCATTCCGGACGGCGTAGAGGCTGGAAAGGTCGTGCATCTGGCTGGCGGTGTGTTCTCATGAGCCAGGTAGTTGGTCAGATGGGCAGACGGGGGCTGGATCGGCCAGGTGCGAAGGATGGCTGAGAACCGGGGACCTACGCCTATACGTAGGAGTCTGGAACGGCTCCTGGCCGGAATGGGATCACCGGAGATCGACTCGATGGCGACCCTCCTGGACCGATGGCCCGAGGTCGTGGGGGAGGGTCTGGCCAGCAGGATAAAAGCCGTGGCTGTCAGGGGATCGGAACTCCTGGTGGGCGTCGACGACCCGGCCTGGGCAAGCCAGATCTCCTGGCTCGAGACCCAGTTGCTGGAACGTATCGACGGCATTATCGGCCCTGGACGTATAACCGCTGTACGGGTACGGGTCGAGCCCGCGAAGGGTGCCTGATCGACTTTTCGGACGCCCCGGTGGGTGGTGTCAGAGCACCGTTCGTCAATGCCTTGGATCCGTGGTCCGGAGCGCCTCTGCTGGTAGGATGACCTGGTCGTGAACTGGCCCCCTGACCTGCGGTTTTGTGCCAATACGATGCAATTCTCGGCTTCTTTGAACCCCTGCACCACGACGCCTCTGGAGGGGACCCCATGACGAGCCCCGAGACCACCTACAGCGCAGCGGATATCACGGTCCTGGAAGGACTGGAAGCGGTTCGCAAGCGGCCCGGTATGTACATAGGTTCGACCGGCACGACGGGCCTGCACCACCTGGTCTGGGAGGTCGTGGACAACTCGGTCGACGAGGCCATGGCCGGCCACTGCAGCATCATCGACGTGGTCCTGCTGGAAGGCGACTGCTGTCAGGTGTCCGACGACGGCCGTGGAATTCCAGTAGATCTCCACCACCAGTTCACCGATCTCTCCGCCGCCGAGGTGGTGCTCACGATCCTGCACGCCGGCGGCAAGTTCGGCGGTGATGGCTACAAGGTCTCAGGTGGCCTGCACGGGGTCGGCATCTCCGTGGTAAACGCCCTCTCCAGTCGGGTCGAGGTCGAGATCGACCGGGACGGTAAACGCCACTACATGGACTTCGTGGACGGCGGAAGCCTCGAAACGCGCCTTTCGGCCATTGGTACCGCACCTGACAACCGCACGGGTACCACGGTGCGCTTCTGGCCCGACAGCACGGTCTTCGAGGAGACCCGCTTCAGGTTCCAGACCCTGGCGGAACGCTTCCAGATGATGGCCTTTCTCAACCGCGGCCTGGAGATTCGCCTCAGCGACAGACGGGAAGGCGAGCGCCACGAGGACATCACCTACTGCTATGAGGGCGGCATCCGCGACTTCGTGGCCCATGTGAACCTCTCGAAGGAATCACTCTTTGCCGTGGTGGGCCACATCGAGGGTGAGGAGCAAGGCCAGGAAGTGGAGGTGGCATTCCAGTGGAACACGGGGTTCAACAGCGATGGCCTCCACTCCTTCGCCAATGGGATCAACACCCGCGAGGGAGGCATGCACGAGGAGGGCTTCCGGAGCGCGCTGACCTCGGTGGTGAATCGCTACGCACGCAAGCGGGGCCTGCTGAAGGAGAACGACGAGAATCTTCAAGGAGAGGACATCCGTGAGGGCCTCACCGCGATCATCAGTGTGAGGTTGGCGGATCCACAGTTCGAGGGCCAGACGAAGTCCAAGCTTGGCAACGTCGAAACCCGTTCGCTGGTGCAGCGGACCACAAACGAAAAGCTCGCCGAATGGCTTGATGAACACCCGTCAGAGGGCAAGAGCATCGTCCAGAAGGCGGTCAACGCCCAGCGCGCCAGGGTGGCGGCCCAGGACGCGCGCAAGTCAGCGAGACGCAAGTCGGCCCTAGATGGTGCCGGAATGCCGGACAAGCTTAAGGACTGCGCCTCCCGGGACCCGCGTGAGTCGGAACTGTTCATCGTCGAGGGGGATTCCGCCGGAGGATCGGCTGTCCAGGCGAGGGACCCACGGACGATGGCGATTCTTCCGATCCGGGGAAAGATCCTCAACGTGGAACGGGCCCGGGCGGACCGGATGCTCAAGAACGCTGAGATCCAGACCCTCATACAGGCGATCGGCGGCGGCTTCGGAGACGACTTCGATGCCGAGAAGATCCGCTACCACAAGGTGATCCTCCTCTGTGATGCCGACGTGGACGGCAGCCACATCCGGACGCTCCTGCTGACGTTCTTCTTCCGGCAGATGAGAGCTCTGGTGGAGAGAGGGCACGTCTACATCGCCCAACCGCCGCTCTATTCGACGGTCGTCGGGCGCGAGAAGACCTATCTGAAGGACGACCATGCCAAGAACGCCTTCCTGGTCGAGCATCCGAATCACAAGCGGGAGTTCCAACGCCTGAAAGGCCTCGGTGAGATGGACTTCGGCGAGTTGAAGGAGACCACGATGGATCTGTCACGGCGCAGCCTGCTGCAGGTATCGGTCGAGATGATGGCCATTGCCGACGAGGTGTTCTCCACCCTGATGGGTGAGGACGTGGAGAGCCGCAAGCGGTTCATCCAGACCAACGCACACGACGTGCGGTTCCTGGACATCTGATGGGAGACGTCATCGAGCCGCCAGTGGATGACGCGACGGCTGGTCTGGGATCCATCCAGCCGATCGAGATCCAGGAGGAGATGGAGCAGTCGTTCCTCGACTACGCCATGTCGGTGATCGTGTCGCGGGCCCTGCCGGACGCACGCGATGGTCTCAAGCCGGTCCACAGGCGGATTCTCTGGGGCATGTACGACCTGGGGGCCCGACCTGATCGACCCACCATGAAGTGCGCAAGGGTGACCGGCGAGGTCATGGGCAAGTACCACCCCCACGGCGACCAGGCGATCTACGACGCCCTCGTCAGGATGGCCCAGTCGTTCAGCCTGCGCTACCCGGTCATCCACCCGAAGGGGAACTTCGGCTACTCGCCGGACGACTCGGCGGCCGCTGCCCGATACACGGAGTGCCGCCTCGACCCGATCGCGCTCCACCTCCTTGCCGGGATCGACGAGGACACGGTCGACTTCACCGAGAACTATTCCGGCGAGTTCATCGAACCCAGGGTGCTGCCAGCCAGGTTCCCGAACCTGCTCGTAAACGGCAGCCAGGGAATCGCCGTGGGAATGGCGACCAACATCCCCACCCACAACCTGGGTGAGGTCATCGACGCCACCATCCACCTCCTCGACAATCCGGACGCCACGCCGGACGACCTGATGGAGCACCTGCCGGGCCCTGACTTCCCCACGGGGGCGCTCATCCTCGGGCGGTCGGGCATCCGCGAGGCCTATCGGACGGGTAGGGGCCAGGTCCGAATGCGGGCCCTCACCGACATAGAGGAGGGCCCCAGGTCCAGCCGGATAGTCGTCACCGAGCTGCCGTACCAGGCAAGCCCGAACCTGATCATGTCCAAGATCCGCGACCTGGTGGACGCCAGGGAGATCGATGGCATAGCCGATGTGAACGACGAATCGGCCCAGGGCCTCACCCGGATCGTCATCACGCTGAAGCGCGATGCCCCGGCGCTGGTGATCCTGAACAACCTCTTCAAGCGCACACCACTGCAGACGACGTTCTCGGTAAACACAGTCGCCCTGGTCGACGGTGTTCCACGGACCCTGAGCCTGCGGGATCTCCTGGTTGCCTACGTGGACCACCAGGTGGAGGTGGTCCGTAGACGGAGCGAGTTCCGACTGGGTCGGGCCCGTGACGAAGCGCACATAACCGAGGGCCTGCTGAAGGCACTGGAACGCATCGACGACATCATCTCGTTGATCCGTGGTTCCGAGGACAGGGCCACAGCGCGTGAAGGCCTGATGGGCGACGGATTCGAGTTCAGTGAGATCCAGGCCAACCACATCCTGGACATGCAGCTGGTGAGGCTGACCCGGCTGGGGCGCAGCAACCTCGATGAACGCCTGGGCGAGCTGCAGAGGACGATTGTCGGGCTGGAGGCAATTCTCGGCGATCAGGAGCAGCTCCGGGCGGTCATCAAGGAGGAGTTGACGGCCGTTCGTGACAAGCACGCCACCCCACGACGAAGCCTGATGGTCCACGATCCGGGCGAACTCGACATCGAGGACCTGATCGACGACGAAGAGCTCGTCTTCGCCATGAGTGCGTCGGGCTACGTGAAGACCATGTCCACCTCGGAGTTCCGTACCCAGAGCCGTGGCGGGAAGGGCGTCACCGGGGCGAAGTTGAAGGAAGAGGATGTCGTCGCCCACCTGATCTACACCTCGGCGCACGCCTACCTGCTGTTCTTCTCCACCCGGGGGAGGGTCTACCGGTTGAAAGCCCACGAGATTCCGATGGCCGGACGCACGGCCCGTGGAACCCCGATGGTCAACCTCCTGCCACTACAGCCGGATGAGCGGATTCGGGCGATCATCGATACCCGCGACTACGAGGCGAACAGGTTCCTGTTCTTCGCCACCCGGTCGGGGCGGGTCAAGAAGACCCGTTTCACTGCCTACGACTCCTCGTTGAAGGCGGGCCTCATAGCCGTGCGACTGAATGACGGCGATGAGCTGGTGGCTGTCGTACCGACGAGCGGCGAGGACGACATCTTCCTGGTGTCCAGCTCTGGTCAGACCCTGCGCATCTCCGAGGCTGAAGTGCGGGCCATGGGTCGTAACGCAGCCGGGGTGAGGGGCATGAGTTTCCGTGGGAGCGACGAGCTGGTGTCGTGTTGTGTGGGCCGGTCGGACTCCACGATCATGCACCTGACAACGGAGGGCTACGGCAAGCGAACCGAGCTGGACGAGTTCACCAGGAAGGGCCGGGCCGGACTTGGCGTCAGAGGCATCAGGACCACGACCGATAGGGGCTCAGTGGCCGGGGCCCTCATCGTCAGCGAGTCCGACGAGCTGTTCGCCGTGACGACATCCGGGATGATCATCCGTATGCCGGCATCGGACATTTCGGTACAGGGTCGGGATGCGACGGGTGTCCGGGTGATGTCACCCGGGGATGGTCAGCAGGTTGCAGCCGTCTCACCGGCGCCTGCCGAGAACCTTGACGACGAGCCGATCGAAGGTGAACTGGTCGACAACGAACCGGGCGGGGAAACCGCCGGAGACGAACCGGCCGACTGATCCGGTCCGATTTCTTCGGACGCAGCGCATCCCCGTGACGTAACCGACCTCCGGATCTTCCGGGAAGGGATCGGTCCGACTGTGGGCAATGACGATCGGGGCCAGTTGCTGCCGTTGGTGGCGTTGCTGGTGGCCATGGCGCTGGGGCTCGCCCTACTGATCGTAGAAACGGCGCTACTGGTCGGCGAGCGGGCAGCCGCCCAGACGGCGGCTGATGCGGCGGCGTTGGCCTCGGTGGTGGAGCCTGGTGATGGGCGTGGGCGGGCCAGCGAAATGGCTGTCGCCAACGGAGCGGTTCTGGAGTCGTTCAGGCAGGTCGGCGCCTCCGTGGAAGTGACCGTCCGCGTGGGTCGTGCGAGCGCCACTGCCCGCGCAGTTGCCGCACCCTGCCGGGGCGAACGCTGTCGCCCCTACGCCTACCCCTAGACTTCCGGCCCGTGGCCGACGATGAGATCGAGGGTTCGCGTCGTGCTGACGACGTTGACGACGCACCGGACGATGGCCCGGGCGACGTGCCTGATTCCGCGGTGGTAGGGCCCGACAGTGAAGCCGACATTCCCTCGGCTGTGGTTGGTGAACCCACCGTGGCCGTGCCGGTGGTTGAGTCCTCGGCAGACCTCATGGCGCTCCGATTCGGCGGAGAGGATGAAGATTCCGAAGACGATGACTGGCACATTGCCGCTGAACCGGTGTTCCGCAAGGAACGGGTCCGGATTCCACGGGGTCGGCGGCGCGACGCTGGCCCGAAGGCGGCCCCGGCGCCCAGGGAGTCCAGGGCGTCGCGTGGGACCTACCGGGTCCGCCGTGTTCGGCGCCTGGTGCGCCACATCGAGCCCTGGTCGGTCCTGAAGGTCAGCCTGGTCTTCTACATGTGCGTGTGGGGGTTGCTCGTAATAGCGACGCGAATGCTGTGGAGTGCCGCTGACGAGGCCGGCACCATCTCGAAGATCGAATCCTTTATAAGGGAGCTCTTCGCCCTTGAATCGTTCGAGTTCGACAGTGCCCAGATCTTCCGCATCTTCGTCCTCGGGGGCCTCGTCCTCGTTGTCGGTGGGATCGGGGTAACGGTCGTCCTGGTCGTCCTGTTCAACCTGATCAGCGATCTGACCGGCGGCATCCGGTTCACGATGATCGAGGAGGAGACCGCGGTGAGGCAGCGCCGGCTGCGACGCGGCGATGTTGTCGTGGACCAGGCCACCGGATCCGATGGTCGTGGCGGTTCAGCACCACCCGGCGGGTAGTCAGCCGTCTGGAGCCCCAGATACCGTTCCGGGGTCTGCGGGGCTATAGCTCAGTCGGTTAGAGCGCACCCCTGATAAGGGTGAGGTCGCTGGTTCGAATCCAGCTAGCCCCACGTCCATGCAGATGATCAGACGAGCCCTCGCAGCAGTCTCGGTGTCCGCAGCTGTCGCTGGCGTACTCCGCCTCCGTGGAGGCGCGGGTACTGTCCGCAGGTCGGGCGGATGGAGGAGTCTCTCCGGGCCGGAGATGCGCTGATGAGGGTGGCTGTCCTGGGTGCCGGCGCCGTCGGCGCACGTGTTGCACGCCAGTTGCTCGCAACCGACATGGTGGATTCGGTAGTGCTCCGCGACACCTCGGCTGACCGTCTGGCCCGCGTTGGACGCTCGCTCGGAGAACGCGTGGTCCTCGAGCATCATCCCTTTCCGGCAGCGATCGAAGCCGATGCCGTGGTCATCGCCAGTCCCCGTGGTACCCAGCTCGAGGCGGTGGAGGAGACCATTGGGGCCGGCCGGCCGGCGGTGCTGGTGGGAGACGGGTTGGCCGAGACGATCGCGGTGTTGGCCCTTGCTGGTGCAGCGGGTCGGGCGGGCGTTCCCGTGGCCGTCGGGTCCGGCTTCGCTCCGGGCCTCAGCTGTCTCCTTGCCGCCCACGGCCGCTCCTGGTTCGAGAGCGTCGAGGAGATCCACGTGGCTAAGGCCGGGACGGGTGGTCCCGCCTGTGCACTGGTGCACCATCGAGCGCTCAGTCGCCGTTCCTTCGACTGGCGTGAGGGGGGCTGGGCGCGTCGACCCGGCGGGTCAGGCCGGGAACTTGTCTGGTTTCCGGGACCGGTGGGTCCCCGGGACTGCTACCGGGCTGCTTTGCCGGATCCGGTGCTTCTCCACCACGCTTTTCCGGAAGTGGATCGGATCACGGCCCGGATGGCGGCGACGCGGCGCGACAGGCTCACGGCGCCGTTGCCGATGCTCGCCCCATCGCATCTGGAGGGCGGACCCGGCGCGGTGCGCGTCGAGGTTCGGGGTCGTCGTGACGGAGTCGAGGACGTGGTCGTGCTGGGTGCCTCCGGACGACCGGCGGTGGCTGCAGCGGCCGTGGCGGCAACAGCCGTGGAGTGGCTGCTGACAGGGAGGAACCGTGTTCGGGGAATGGTCGGCCTGGCAGAGATGGTCGAGCCGCTGGCCTTCCTGGAGGATCTGGCAGGCATGGGCCTGAAGGCAGAGGTGTTTGAGGGGGACCGGGCGCTGGCCTGAGGTCGTCCCCGATCAGAGTGGGTCAGCGCCGCCCGACCAGGTCCAGGATCTGGTCCAGGAGTGCCGGGTTGGTTGCAAGGGCGTCTCCGCCTTCGGCTGTGACTGCTCCGGAGAGATCTGTGAAGACCCCTCCAGCCTCGGGGAGGATCGTGAGCATGGGAGCGACGTCCCATCGGAACACGACCGGGTCCACCATGGCGTCGGCCCGCCCCGTAGCTACCAGCACGTAGCCGTAGGCATCGCCCCAGGTGCGGATGACGGCGCCCTGTCCGATGAACTCGTCCAGTGCGTTCGCTGACGGCCAGTAGTCGACACCGCTGGTGACGATGCAGGATCCTCGGAGGTTGGTGCGGTCCGAGACGCGTGCCGGCTCACCGTCCACGAAGCAGCCCCGTCCACGTCCGGCCCAGACGCACTCATCCAGGCCCGGAACGTTGATGACCCCGACTGCCGGGCCGTGACGAT
>Ga0233427_10004367_pt1 | contig 11837 bp, 9 predicted proteins | sample SI_118_April2016_5_FD_179885 | JGI IMG/M metagenome (GOLD analysis project Ga0233427, IMG submission 179885) | Seawater microbial communities from Saanich Inlet, British Columbia, Canada - SI_118_April2016_100_MG | ecosystem: Environmental > Aquatic > Marine > Inlet | place: Canada: British...
TCAACCTCAAAGGCTTGAGTATACGGCGCTTTATCTTTTTCAGGATCGTATCGATATACGCTAATTTCCATTAATAAACCCTCTCTTTTGGTACAAATACATCTTCCGGCAGGTCGTCATCAGTTTTGAGCAATGCAGGCGCAAAATTTACATCGCGTTTGCCCAGTATTTTTGTGTTTGGATCGTATATAGAGTGGCACAACCAATTTTCATCGTCTCGCGAGTCATAATCATCTCGTGCGTGAGCGCCTCGACTCTCCTTTCTTGATTCCGCTGCGATCGCCGTTGCTTCAGCGACTTCCAACAGATTGTCGAGTTCAAGTGCTTCGAGCCTCGCCGTGTTAAAGGCTTTGCTTTTGTCCCCGAGTGTTGCCGAGTTAATTCTTTCACGTAGTTCTGCGATCTTTTTGATACCTTCCAGCATGGGTTCTTCTTTTCTAAAAACACCAAAGCTAAGCTGCATGGTCGATTGTAATTCTTTCTTAAGGTCGGCAACTTTTTCACCACCGGACGCGCTTTCGTTCCATCGACTAAGACGAGCCAAGGCCGCGTCTTTGTCTGTCTCACTCGCTTCAGCCGTTGAATAACCCTCTGCCAGCATTTCCGAGATATGAATACCCGCAGAGCGCCCGAAAACAATAAGGTCGAGCAATGAGTTACCGCCAAGCCGATTAGCTCCGTGCACTGAAACACAAGCAACCTCGCCCACAGCGTATAGACCATCAATTATCTGGTCATTTCCTTCACCGTCGACAATCAAGGCTTGACCGTGAATGTTGGTAGGGATGCCCCCCATCATATAGTGACAGGTTGGAACGACAGGCACGGGCTCTTTAACTGGATCGACATGCGCAAAAGTTTTAGAAAGCTCTACGATACCCGGTAGCCTTGAATGCAAGACCTCTTCACCGAGATGATCTAGCTTCAGGAATACGTGATCTCCTTCTGGGCCGGCACCTCGTCCTTCGAGAATTTCCAGCACCATACTTCTTGCTACAACGTCTCGACCGGCAAGGTCCTTAGCCGTTGGCGCATAACGCTCCATGAAGCGCTCTCCGTCCTTATTGATTAGGTAACCGCCCTCTCCTCGACAGCCCTCTGTCACAAGAACGCCGGCGCCAGCAATGCCGGTTGGGTGGAACTGCCACATTTCTATATCTTGAACCGGGTAACCAGCACGCAAGGCCATACCAATACCATCACCGGTATTCATCATTGCATTGGTCGTTGATTGGTAAATTCTGCCTGCACCGCCCGTTGCGAAAACTGTTGCTTTCGCTTTGACGAAGTGAGTTTCACCAGTTTCCATGCAGATAGCCATCACGCCGACGACCGCGCCACTTTGATTTTTCACAAGATCTACCGCGAACCACTCGGAAAAGAATACAGATCCCGCTTTGAGGTTACCCTGATAGAGCGCATGAAGCAGTGCATGCCCTGTTCTGTCAGCGGCTGCGCAGGTGCGTGCTGCCTGGCCACCTTTTCCAAAATCCTTGGACTGACCGCCGAAGGGTCGCTGATAAATTCTTCCATTTTCTTTTCGGGAAAACGGCAGCCCCATGTGATCCATCTCGAAGACGGCCTTTGGACCAACTTCGCACATGTATTGGATAGCGTCTTGGTCACCAATGTAGTCAGACCCTTTAATCGTGTCGTACATGTGCCAGCGCCAATCATCGTTTGGATCTTCGCTCGCAATTGCACAAGTAATACCGCCCTGCGCTGAAACAGTGTGTGACCTTGTAGGAAATACTTTGGAAATTACTGCTGTCTTTTTACCTGACTCAGCGAGTTGAAGTGCAGCGCGCATCCCGGCGCCGCCACCCCCAACTATAATTGCGTCAAATTCTAACGTTGATACGTCACTCATTTTCTAACTCCCCCAAAGTATCTGGACACCCCAGATTATGTAGCATGCCAACGCAAGCACGCAGCCCACCTGATAAACTAGTCTAAATGCGTCTGCGCTCTCACCAAAATAGTGTTCGCGAATATAGTCAGTACCAATCGTCCACATCCCCACCCATGCGTGGGCGCAGGTTGACAAAAGGGCTAACAGCGTAAAGACCTGCATCCAGGTCTGATTAAAAAATTCCCGCCAGATGTCATATGTCATGCCACCTGCGGTTAGTATGAAGCCCAGCAACACTACGGTGTATGCAGCCAATACGTAGGCTGTCACTCTCTGTACGATAAAGTCAGATAAGCCGTTTCTCGAAAAACTGGTGACTTGGGTAACCATAACCTCTCCTATCCCTGAGTGACCCAAAGGCCTGCAAGTAAAATTAAAATAGCTGAAACGAGCAAAGTAGCCCTAGCTGCGAATCTACTCCCTTCAATCGTGTCTCCAAACTCAAGATCAAGAAGCAAGTGCTTCAGGCCGGCGACAAAATGGTAAGCCAGTGCGGAAAGCAGCCCCCACGTAACAAACATGCCTAAAGGAGATTTCATCATCATGTGCAAGGTTTCAAAGCCTTGTGCCGAACCTAATGACAAATCCAGTGCATACAACCCAAAGGCTATACCGACAAAAAGTACGACACCTGCGATACGGTGAGTGATGGATGCCAGGGCAGAAATTGGCCAGGCGAAAGCAAACAAATCCGAGGGATTTACATTTATCGGCCTATGATCGTTTTTCAAAACGCATTTCCTGTATTGAGATCTCCGCCAGCAAGCGAGGAGCAACCGTGCCCGGCTATCGTTCGAGAGATTATGAGTGAGTTTATTGCAGCGAAAACTGCGACAGTTTTCGCGCGCCAATGATAAATATAATGAAGCCAAAATACAATCGAAGCCGCGTTCAAGACCAATAGGCGCAAGGCTTTACAAGCTACTCCTGTTTTGAAATCATGCACAGTAGAATACGCACCGTAATGACAGTAGGATCACGTCACTGAAATTAGGGCAAATGGGTCGCCAGACCTTTGGATGCTGTCCTTTTTAATCAATTCAGACCGAAGCGAATAGAAAAAGCGTTATACTTAGGAATCAACGGTGAAATTATCCAGCACTCAAAAATTGGTCGGGAGTCCAAAATGATACAAAAAGTACAAATCACGATTGATGGCAAAACCATTGAACTTCCGACAATGGAGGCGAAGGAAGGAACTAATGTGATCGACGTTCGTGGTCTGATCGCCGAGGGCATGTTCACCTACGATCCCGGTTTTCTGTCAACGGCTAGTTGCGACTCAGCTATCACTTACATCGATGGAGATGCAGGAGTTCTGCTCTATCGTGGCTATGAGATTGAACAGCTGGCGGATAACTCTAACCATTTGGAGGTTTGCTCACTGCTGCTTAACGGCGAGCTCCCAAGCGAAACTGAGTTACAGACATTCGTCGCAAGCATCAAAGAAAAACAAACTATCGATAGCAAATTCCAGCAGATTTTTAACGGCTTCACTCAGGGTGCTCATCCAATGGCAATGGTCGGTTCCGCGATATCAGGACTCGCGGCACTATTTCATGAAGAGATCGATATCACTAACGCAGATAGTAGAATGACAACTGCGCACAGATTGATCGCAATGATCCCGACATTGGCTGCGATGGCCTATAAGCATGGCCGTGGTGAATCATTTGTAGAACCAGATGCAAGTCTTGGTTACGCCGAGAATTTCCTCAACATGTGCTTTGGAGAGACGGGCAAACCATCAACTATCAGTCGAACAATTTCTTCTGCCATGGACAAAATTTTTATTTTGCATGCAGATCACGAGCAAAATGCCTCGACATCAACGGTGAGAATGTCGGGTTCTACTGACTGCAATCCATACGCAGCGATTTCGGCTGGCGTAAGTGCGCTTTGGGGACCTGCTCACGGCGGCGCAAATGAAGCCGTGCTTGATATGCTGAATGAAATAGGTGATGTCTCCAGGGTAGAAGAGTACGTGAACAAAGCAAAAGACAAGAATGACCCATTTAAGCTCATGGGCTTTGGTCATCGGGTTTACAAAAACTTCGATCCACGGGCAAAGGTCATGGAAGCTTCATGCCACGCGGTATTCGAGGAACTCGGCGTGAAGGACGATCCTCTTCTAGAAATTGCTAAACGTCTTGAAACGATAGCAAGAGAGGACGATTACTTTATCGAACGTAAGCTCTATCCCAATATTGACTTCTATTCAGGTATTACACTCAAAGCCATCGGTATTCCTACCGAGTTGTTCACTGTGATCTTTACCCTTGGGCGCATGCCAGGTTGGATCAGTCATTGGAATGAAATGCTGAGCGCACCCTACAAGATCGCTCGGCCACGACAGCTATACCTCGGTGAACACCAGCGAGAATACGTCGGCATAAATAACCGCTAGGAGCTCAAACAGCTTTCCCTTCACCGCCTCGACCAATAAGGTAATTATTGGTCGTTCGCTGGTTGATTATTCGTCAACGCAACCCATATTTCACCTACACCATTAATCACTCATGTCGTTCAAGACATACACATACAGGAAGTCAATTTTGAATATCACAGCAGATATAGAAACAACCCAAGGCACGATTCACATCAACTTTTTCCCTGAAGAAGCACCAATGACTGTCGCCAACTTTGCAAACCTGGCAAGCAAAGGTTACTACAATGGTCTGAATTTCCACCGTGTCATAGGCTCTTTTATGATTCAAGGTGGATGCCCACTCGGTACCGGTACAGGCGGACCTGGATACAATTTTGCTGACGAATTCCATGCTGACCTTAGGCACGACGCGCCGGGGAAACTGTCGATGGCAAATGCCGGTCCAGGTACAAACGGGAGTCAGTTTTTTATCACCCACGTACCCACCCCTCACCTTGATGGCGCACACACTGTCTTTGGAGAAGTGGTGTCTGCAGCAGACCAGGAAGTTGTTGATGCAGTCGAGCAGGGCGACGAGATCAAGCAAATCATTATAAATGGAGATCTCGAGGCGTTACTCGCTGCCCAAGAATCAAACGTTTCCGCCTGGAACGAGACACTAGCGGATAAATTCCCTGATCTGGCAGAATAAAAACCATTACCGGGCGCGCGTGGCACAGGTGCTTCGCGCTTTCCCCCGCAAGATCCGCGCCGATGAACGTGAAGCGGTCAACCCGCCACCGCCTCCATTCAATTAAATGCCTTTGGTTAATCACCTTCAATTAGTCGCCTTCCATAAACTAAAGTAAACTTCCTCTATTAATTACTTGGCAGGTTCTGCCCTAATCATTAAGAGTAACCGCGATGAATGGAGTCATACTGGATGGAGACAGTCTGGGCCAGGATATAGATTTAAGTCCCGTAACCAACTGCTTTAACAACATCGAGATATTCGGATCGACAGAGCCCGATGAAATTGCAGCACGCATCATTGATGCAGACGTCGTGCTGACTAATAAAATACGATTAGGTCCGGATGAATTGAAGCACTGTCGGAAACTGAAAATGATCAGCGTGATGGCAACAGGCACAAACAACGTTGATTTGGCGTACTGTGTAAAAAACAACATTCAGGTTTGTAATGCCAAAGGCTACTCGACGCCTTCCGTTGTTCAGCACACCATCACCCTGATGTTGGCACTATCAACAAACCTGATTTCATATCAAAAAAATGTAAAAGCGCATGCTTGGCAACAAAGCAACGTGTTCTGCTTACTCGACCACCCGATACAGGAACTTTCCGGTAAGACACTTGGTATCCTTGGCTACGGCGACCTTGGACGATCTGTTGCCGACGTTGCCCGGGCATTTGGCATGAACATATTGGTTTGCGAGCGACCGGGATCCAAAAGCGCTGATACTAAAGAGCGGATCGCATGGCAGCAAATGCTTCCACAGGTTGATTATCTTAGCCTGCACTGCCCGCTGACGCCTGACAACGAGCAGATTGTCGACACTTCGGCCCTCGCCTTAATGAAACCCACAGCTTTCCTCATCAATACAGCTAGAGGCGGACTGGTAAATTCACCGGACCTGATCACCGCGCTAAAAAAAGGCGTTATTCGCGGAGCTGGTATCGACGTACTGAATACTGAGCCTCCGTCCACGGATGAGATACTCCTCGCGGAAGACTTACCGAATCTTGTCGTCACCCCTCACAACGCATGGGCAGCGCGGGAATCAAGGGAGCGACTGCTTTTGCAAATGGTGGAGAATATTCGCGAATGTCAGAACAATCACTTTCCGCGAAGTGTCCTTGCGGGTTATTAGACACGATCATCGATGATATGATTTGATATCAAATATACGCACGAGATGGACTAGTACGCTAACTCGCCACCAAACGCTAAACGCACGATACAAAATTTGATCCAGGAGCAGCAATTTTGGAGACCCTACAAACATTCCGACAAGACACCAGAAACTGGCTTGAGCAAAACTGTCCTGATTCAATGCGGGTAACTGCTGGTCGGAGTGCACCCAGCGAAACAGGAGACGACCAAACTGTTTGGGGAGGCAAAAATGCTGTCTTTCCCAGTGACGATGCACGACTATGGCTCGAACGGATGGGCGCAAAAGGTTGGACTTGCCCAACCTGGCCAACAGAGTATGGCGGAGGTGGACTAGACAAAGAGCAAAACTTTGTGCTGCAACAGGAGCTTGCACGAATCAAAGCAAAGCCCGCGCTCACCTCGTTTGGCATCAGCATGCTGGGACCCGTTTTACTTGAATTCGGAAATGAGGAACAAAAGCAAGCCCATCTACCCAGTATCGTTCGTGGAGAAATACGGTGGTGCCAAGGGTATAGCGAACCCGGTTCAGGATCCGACCTTGCGAGCCTTCAAACCAAAGCTGTGCTCGAGGGCGATCACTACACCATTAACGGCTCTAAGGTCTGGACCTCCTATGCAAATCACGCGGACTGGATCTTTTGCTTGGTCAGAACAGACTTTGACGCACCAAAACACAATGGCATTAGTTTTATATTGTTTGACATGACAACTACGGGTGTGACAACCAAACCCATTCAACTAATCAGTGGCGCCTCACCTTTCTGCGAAACTTTTTTTGATGATGTTAATGTGCCAAGGGAAAACCTTGTTGGGCCTCTCAATGATGGATGGACCATCGCTAAACGGCTACTCCAGCACGAACGAACAATGATATCTGGCATGGGGATGGGAGGTAGCAGCAAGAAAGGAGCAAACTCGATTCCTGAACAAGCCAAGCGATACGCTGGAGAGAGTAAAAACAAAATTGCCAACACTGCACTCCGTGACCGCATCCTTCGGCATCAGATGAACGGCCAGGCCTTTGCCGTCACGCTAAAGAGATCAGCGGAAGAAGCGAAACTAAGCACAGGCCCAAGCGCCACATCTTCGATGTTCAAATATTATGGCACTGAACAAAACAAAAACAGGTATGAGGTGATGCTCGACTTGATGGGCACCAACAGCTTGGCTTGGGAAGGTGATGAATTCAAAGCTAACGAGCTTTCAACCACGCGGGAATGGCTTAGATCTAAAGCTAACTCTATTGAAGGAGGCACATCAGAAGTCCAATTGAACATTATTGCCAAGCGGGTGCTCGCACTTCCCGATTAACATCGTCGACAGATTACCGCGTGAGTTTTTTCATCGCCTGTTCAATACCACTGACACTCAGATGGAACATTTGACCGGGCATCAGGCGGCGCAACATTTGGATAGTGTAGACATCAAGCCAACGAGACTCTTCAGTCGGGTTTAACCACACGATTTTCCGAAAACTTTCCTGAAATCGCTGGAGCCATAACTCTCCGGATTCTGGATTGTAACGCTCGACACTGCCACCCTTTTCAGCAATCTCGTGTCTGGCCATATTACCATCACCAACAATAATAATTTTATAATCGCTTCCGTACTTCCTTAATACATCGATTGTTTTAATTCTGCTTTCCGGTGATCGAGTGCTTGAGGTCCAAAGCGATTCGTAAAAAATATTATGAAAGTAAAAAATTTCCATGTACTTGAATTCGCTGCTTGCGGCACTAAAAAGCTGCTCGCACAAAATAGCAAACTCATCCATAGAACCACCGACATCCAGCAACAAAAGCACCTTGACGGAGTTGTGTCGCTCTGGGACCTCCACGATATCGAGTAAACCTGCCTGCTTTGCTGTTGATCGAATGGTTGCGGGAAGATCGAGTTCGAGTAACGAACTGGTACGAGCAAACTTTCTTAGTCGGCGCAGAGCCATCTTTATATTTCGAGTACCCAGTTCTACATCAGGATCGTATTCTTCAAAACTTCTGAGTTCCCATACTTTTGTAGCACTGTGTTGGCGCTCTCCGTCGCTATCGTCCCTGACACCTTCAGCGGACTTTGATGAATGACCTTCACCTGCATCTCCATCACTGCCTTCACCCTCAGTCCCTCCTTCTCCTTCTCCTTCTCCTTCTCCTTCTCCTTCTCCTTCTCCTTCTCCTTCTCCTTCTCCTTCTCCTTCGCCCTCTCCTTCGCCTGTGCCTTCCCCTGGTCTCGCCGATTCATCGAGGCTGCTTGCATCCGACGAGTTTGAGAGCCCCCCAATCTTCTGTCTTGTCACCTGTTCTTTATAGTCTTGTACCTCTCGCTCAACTTCAGCCGCAGCAGTTAAACCAATCACATTCGTGAGTTGTTGCTTAAACCACGGAAGGTCTGTCGCAACATCCAAGACAAAGGATTCCTGCGCCAGAGAATCAAAAAAGGCCGCAAAAGCCTTGTCGAATCGATCGAAATACTTCTCGTCCTTAATGAGGCAAAGGCGACTTAGGTAATAGAACTCATTGACGTCAACAGAGATAAGTCGATTCAGAAACAGATGCTGTAGATCAAGATGCTCACGCAAGGAGACGGGTATGCGGTGTGCCCGCAGATGCTCAAGAAAACTGTTTAGCATTATCTAGCTCGGACGACCTACAGTTGTTTAGGAATACCGGTTTGGTAAAGCGCTAGGCGTCTCGCAAAACCGGCATATTGCCTGTCGCCAGGTCTTAGATTTGATAGCGTCCGGGTCATCGTTTCAATCGCCATATCGAACTGACCTGAACGAGCATACCCCGCCGCAAGCGAATCTTCATAACTAGCACGGTCTGCTTCATTGAAATCTTTTTGTTCAAAAGCCTGCTGCACGAGTTCCACTGCGAGTTCACCATTACAAATTTCAGGCTCAGGACAACCAGCTAGCAACCATGCCAAGCGATTCATTGCAGAGGGCACCCCCTGATCGGCGGCCAGTCGATACCATTTAGCGGCTTCCAGAAAATTCTGAGGTACACCGCTTCCACGCCGATACAGATATCCAAGTGAGTTCTGCGCTCTTCCATGACCCTGAACTGCCGCCTTCAAATAGTATTCCGCCGCTTTTGCATTGCTGCCTCCAACACCGATGCCTCGCTCATAGGCATCAGCCAGCGCATACTGACCGTCAGCGATACCAGCGGAGGCAGATTTTTGAAACATCGCAACAGCAGCCCGGGAATTTCTTTTAGTGCCTTTGCCCTCAGCCATCATTTCCCCTAGCGGCGTATAAGCCATTGCATATTCTTCCAGTGCAGCCTGCTGCAACAGCTCGAATGCTTTTTCGTCAGTCTGCGGAACACCCTTACCACTCATGAAAAGCTTTGCAAGATTGACCCGACTGGCGGAAAACCCCAGCGCCGACGCCCGCTCGTAATAATCGGCCGCTACACCGTAGTCCTTCTCCACCTGTTCTGCGAGCAATCCAAGATGATTCATCGTCAAGGCATGGTCTGGGTTTAGCTTCAATGCTGCGTTTAGATCTTTGCGCGCGAGGGCATAGGCATTTAACAGACTATAGGCAATACCTCGATTCGAATGAGCGACCACTCGACTGGCCTCATCCAGACCCTTTTCCTCCAAAACGCCCGTGAGTAAATTTACAACATCACTATAACGCCCCTCACTCGCAGCAAGTTGAGCCTCTTCCAATTCAGCGGCATGTGCAGGCGCCCACCACCCAAAAAAACATATCGCTATCATTGCCGAAGAGGTCAGATTCTTCAAATAAACCACTCCTGATCTCCACTGCCAAAATCTCATCAAACATAACATAAAGCAAACCCCTTGGCTGAGATGATTCAGCGACGTGAATGCCAGACAGCCACTGAAATCAACGATTCGAGGCACATAAGAGTCAATGCTATACTGCTCACTTTCGCGACCTTAAACCCGATACTATGACGAGCAACCCAACTAGCACTGGTAAAAACAAAACAGCGCAGGACCCGTTGCTCGACGCCCTGGTTGCCATCACGAGACTGCAACACAGACCGTTTACAGCGCAAAGCCTGATTGCAGGTTTGCCGCTGGAAAACGGTAAGCTAACGCCATCCCTATTTGTCAGGGCAGCAGAAAAAGCCGGATTCACCTCTCTTCATGTTACAAAAGAACTACGAGAAATCTCGGAGCTTGTGCTACCCGTTGTATTACTACTTTCCGAGGGAAAGGCTTGCATCTTGACGGCTTTAACACCTCAGGAAAATCAGGCGACGATATTGTTTCCCGAGGATATCAATGACCAAACAGCCCAAGCCATCAGCATGGAGAAACTTGCCGATCTTTACTCGGGATCATGTCTGTATCTCAAACCTGACTTATCTGCCCTAGATGAGTCAGAGAATACGCCTCTCTCAAAGCACTGGTTTTGGTCAACCATCAGACGGTCCCGGGGAATTTATGCAGAGGTCCTTGTCGCGTCACTACTCATCAACCTGTTTGCACTGGTTTCACCACTGTTCATCATGAACGTATATGATCGCGTCGTACCGAACTATGCCACCGAGACATTATGGGTGCTCGCCTCTGGTGTTGTCATCGTCATTGCCTTTGATCTGTTGATGAAATCCTTACGGGGTTATTTCATTGATGTCGCTGGAAAACGAGCAGATATCATTCTCTCGTCTAAAACCTTTTCCAGAGTAATGGATATCAAGATGTCCGAGCGGCCGACGAGAGTTGGGTCATTTGCAAACAACTTGCAAGAATTCGACGGCTTCAGAGAATTTTTCACCTCTACCACTCTCGTTACCCTGATCGACCTGCCGTTTGTTCTGTTGTTTGTACTACTAATCTATGGCATCGGTGGCAATATCGCACTGGTTCCCCTTACGGCAATACCGTTGATCATTATTTTCAGCTTTTTTGTTCAGCGATCATTGGAAGAAGTGATTACCGCAACGTTTGCCGAATCTGCAAAAAAACACGCAATGTTAATCGAATCGCTTACGGGACTTGATGCGATCAAGGGCGCAAGAGCAGAAGGTGTAATGCAACGCAAATGGGAAGGATTCAACGCCCGACTCGCACGGCTGTCAATTAAGTCTCGACTCCTCGCTCTGGTGACTGTGAATTTCACCCAAGTCGTACAACAACTCGCGAACGTAGGAATCGTCGCAGCAGGTGTGTACGCCATTATCGATGGAAACCTTTCAGTTGGTGGCCTCATTGCTTGCACAATTCTTACCGGAAGATGCCTCTCTCCTATGGCCCAAGTTGCCGGGATCTTCAACCGTTACTATCAATCCGTCGCCGCATACAAGGCGATAAATCATGTTATGTCTCTACCTGTGGAACGTCCGGATGGACACAAATTTCTGCACAGACCAGACCTTGATGGCGCGATTGAGTTCAGAAATGTCAGTTTTAGTTACCCAAGTCAGCAGAACCCGGCTATTTCAAATGTCAGTTTCAGCATAAAACCAAACGAGCGAATCGGTATCATAGGCAAGATGGGCTCAGGTAAAACCACGATTCAAAAATTGATGATGCATTTTTATCAGCCAGATGAAGGCAGCATACTGGTATCGGGCACAGACATTAACCAATTAGACCCAACAGACCTTCGCCAAACAATCAGTTACGTACCACAAGATGTCATGCTGTTTGAAGGAAGTGT
>Ga0233427_10004369_pt1 | contig 11835 bp, 7 predicted proteins | sample SI_118_April2016_5_FD_179885 | JGI IMG/M metagenome (GOLD analysis project Ga0233427, IMG submission 179885) | Seawater microbial communities from Saanich Inlet, British Columbia, Canada - SI_118_April2016_100_MG | ecosystem: Environmental > Aquatic > Marine > Inlet | place: Canada: British...
GAATTCCCACTCTACTGGATTAAAGATTTGTGCAGAAACGACTACACTCATCAATGTAAATAATACGACTAATAATCTTTTCATTATTTCTTTAACTTGATATTTATTACTCTTGCTAACTCTTCTGCTTTTTGACTCCCAATAAGATAGACTAATCCATCTTTATCAATCAATTCAACAGCATCAACTCCTCTTGTATAAAAACGAATTGTTCCTTTTAAATGCAGATTATAAACGGAACGATTCAAAAAATATTTGCTATACTTTACTTTTTTAGCGGATACAATACTAGCTGTGTCTATCTTAACTTTTCTAGATGTCCAAAGTCCGTCCAAAATAATGCTACCATTTATTACTTTAGTTTCAAAATGTAAAATAAAAAAAAGGAATATTGAAATTACCATAATCCCAATCCCAATAAAGAAGTACAAATCTCCTGCTTTATCATGGTTTTCACGCCAATAATAGGCAATAAAACAAAAAATTGCCAAAGACATTCTTCTTGTCAAGGACATTTTATTAAGTCCCAAATACTGCTTTTCTATAAAATCAAATTCTGACATTTATTTGTCTTTTAAAATTTCTGCAATGTACACATTTTTTGTCTGAGTAGTAATCTTGAATCTATCATCAATTCTACCTCCAACAATCCAAATAATATCATCAGCAGAGCACAATATCCATTGTTGTTGTTTTGCAAGAAGAGAATATTTTTTATCAATAAAAAAATCACTTAACTTTTTAAAAGTTTGCATTCCAAGAGGCATGAATTTATCACCTTTTTTCCATTTTCTTAAAACTAATGGAAATTGCAACTTATCAAAATCTAGTTTTGCTTTCATACGGTCTTTTGCTACTTTTCTATCAGTTGATTTTGATAATTCCATAGTAAATGGTGTGCTGATCGTATGCTGATTTTCTAAAATCTCAAACGATACATTCTCTTTTGAAATTTTAGAGATTAAAATATATTCTCGATCAATATTTATTTGATAAGTTTTTGAAAAAAATTGTTTTCCACTTTGAGTATTTAATGCTTTAATAATTTGATTAACTTCTGAAAATCCATATGGGTTTAGAAACTCATATAAATAAATATTGAGGGGATTTAATTTTTGCAAATCTGTAATTTTTAATTTGAAAATCCCATTTTCATTTTTCAAAATCTCCTTTCTTTTACTTTCAATTTGTTCTTCAAAAACTTGAAAAACTCCTTCTAAAATTTCTATTTCGTTACTTATTGTTTCCTGAATACTTGGGTTCATTTCAGTCAATAAAGGAATCAACTCATATCTAATTTTATTCCTTAAATATTTTACTGATTTATTAGAACTATCTTCTCTAAAACTTTGCTTAACAGCTGATAAATAAGCTTCAATCTCAATACGACTAACACATAATAAAGGCCTGATTATATTATTGTTTTTAGTCTTAATCCCAAGCAAGCCTTTTAATCCACTTCCTCTAGTTAGGTTTATGAAAAAAGTCTCTACATCATCATTTTTGTGATGACCAACTGCAATATAATTTAAATTATTGTCAACTAATAATTCATTAAACCATTTATAACGCAAATCTCTGGCAGCCATCTGTATTGAAACTTTATTTTCATCAGCATATTTTTGTGTATCAAAAGATTTTAAATGCAACCTAACTCCAAACTTATCTGCTAATTGTTTCACAAATTCCTCATCATTATCTGATTCATCACCTCTTAAATTAAAATTACAATGAGCAAGCTCTACATCATAACCAAGCTCTTTTAAACAAAGAAATAGAGCAACACTATCAGCACCACCACTAATAGCAATCAACAGCTTATTATCACTTTTACAAAGTGACTTTTCATCAATAAATTTACTTACTATATTAATCATCTATATTAAAATTTAATGCCTCAAATAAGGGTTTTGCTTTTATCAAGCATTCTTCATATTCTTCCAATGAATCTGATTTTATAGTAATCGCACCACCTACTCCAATAGATAAATATTGGCTAGCCAAATTATACAAAATTGTTCTAATAACAACACTAAAATCAAAATCTCCTTCTGGGGTAATATAGCCAACTGCTCCAGAAAAAATTCCTCTTTTAAAATTTTCAAAATTTTCAATAAGCTCCATTGCTTTCAATTTTGGAGCACCAGTCATTGAGCCCATTGGGAAAGTAGTTCCTAAAACATCCGCAAAATGAATGTCCTCAGAAATCTTGGAACTGATTGTACTAATCATCTGGTGGACTTTTTCAAAAGTATAAATTTCGCAAAGCTCATCAACTTTTACTGATGCTTTTGAAGCAGTAATTGACAAATCATTTCTAACCAAATCAGTAATCATTATATTCTCTGAAATATCCTTTTCACTTGCAGACAATTCTTCAATTAGCTTCAAATCTTCAGTTGTACTACCTCCTCTTTTTCTTGTGCCTTTAATGGGTTGAGAAATAATTTTTCTTCCAGATTTTTTAATAAACCTTTCAGGGCTTGCTGAAAGTACATATTGTTTTTCTAATTTCAAAAAAGCTGAAAATGGAGTGCTCATTTCTTTATTTATATTTGCAAAAACTAACTCAGGATTAAGTTTAATTTGCTCTGCATAAAACTCTTGACAATAATTCAGTTCATAAATATCACCTTTTTGAATATGTGATTTTATATTTTCAATTTTTTCAATATATGATTCTTTTGTATCTCTTTGATTAAAATTAACTGTTGGGGGTTCACCTTCTAACTTCTCAAAACTGAAAGCTGTTACAAATTTATCACAGTCATATTTTGATTGAAATGTCTGAATTTCTAACTGATTATCTTTTAATAATAAAACATACTCAGGCTGAAAAAACAATAAATTATTAACTCCAAAAGCATCATGATTTTGTGATTTTAAATCCTCAACTTCATTCTTTAAATCATAAGATAAATAACCAAAAAACCAATCCTTTTTTATATTGTGATGATTTTTTAAGCTTTCAAAAGATTCAGCATTTGATTTTAACACATCAGCCGCACCAACTCCTGCAATAATATCATAATTTATATAATTGAGTGGTAACTGTTGTTTTTTATCAAAACTATTAGAAGTTAAAATACTCATATATTCATTATCTAAACTCATATTCAGCAAGGCTTTTAATAAATTAGTAGCAGTAATATCAGGGTATTTAAATAAATTTCTCACTTTGCAATAATACTAAAAGCCAACTCATTTTATTTTATATTTTTGAACTATGAAAAAAATACTTTTTTTAACGCTAATGTTTCCAATTTTTGTGTTCTCTCAAAGCGATACAACTTTTAATACTAAAGGGGAAATTATAAGCATTAATCAGAAGGGAGTTGATAAATTAGTTTCAAAATACAAACAAATTTTAAAGAAAACTGGAGGGGTAGAAGGCTGGAGAATACAACTAATATTTAAAGACCAAAAAGAAGAAATTCTTCCTTATCAAATAAAATTTACAAATTTATATCCAGAGATTCCTGTCCAAATTGCTTTTGATTCTCCCAACTACAAATTAACTGTTGGAAACTTTAGAACAAGAAATGAGGCATTAAAAATAAAGCACCAGATAAGTAAAAACTTTCCTGGTGCTTATCCTGTTCCAATCATTATTGACCCTGATTTATTAGAGGACTAAATAAGAGTTCTTTTTGTTTCAACCTCAGCATATCCTTCAATAATATCTCCTACTTTAATATCATTAAAGTTTTTGATAGACATACCACATTCGAATCCTTTTCTTACTTCAGCTACATCATCTTTAAATCGTTTTAATGATGATAACTCACCAGTGTAAACAACAACTCCATCACGGATAAGTCTTACACCTGTATTTCTTGATAATGCTCCATCAAGAACCATACAACCTGCAATTGTTCCTACTTTTGAGATTTTGAATACATCTCTAACTTCAATATTACAAACAATTTGCTCCTCAACATCAGGAGATAACATCCCTTCCATTGCTAATTTCAATTCTTCAATTGCTTTGTAAATAATTGAATATAATCTAATATCAATTTGCTCTGTTTCAGCTAACTTTCTAGCTTGCAATGATGGCCTTACTTGGAATCCAATAATAATTGCATCAGAAGCAGCAGCTAACATTACATCAGATTCAGAAATCTGACCAACTGCTTTTTGGATTATATTTACTTTAATTTCCTCAGTAGATAATTGTTGTAATGAATCAGATAATGCTTCAATTGAACCATCAACATCACCTTTTACAATCACATTTATCTCTTGGAAATCACCTAAAGCAATTCTTCTTCCAATTTCATCAAGTGTAAGGTGTTTCTGAGTTCTTACATTTTGTTCTCTTTGCAATTGACCTCTTCTTGAAGCAATCTTTTTTGCTTCTTGCTCACTTTCCATTACATGGAATTCATCTCCAGCAGTTGGTGCACCATCTAAACCTAACAATACAACTGGAGTTGATGGCCCTGCTTCATTCATTGTCTCACCTCTTTCGTTAAGCATTGCTTTAACTTTACCAGAGAATGAACCAGCCAATACATAATCTCCAACTTTTAAAGTTCCTTTCTGAACTAAAATTGTAGATAAATATCCTTTTCCTTTATCAAGTGATGCTTCAATAACTGTACCTTGAGCCAATCTATCAGGATTTGCTTTTAAGTCAAGCATTTCAGCTTCTAATAAAATCTTTTCTAAAATTTCTGGAACACCAGTTCCTACTTTTGCTGATATATCTTGTGACTGATATTTACCTCCCCAATCTTCAACAAGAAGATTCATTTCAGCAAGTTCTCCTTTAATTTTCTCAGGATCTGCAGTTGGTCTATCAATCTTATTAATTGCAAAAATAATTGGGACTCCTGCAGCTTGTGCGTGACTAATTGCCTCTTTAGTTTGAGGCATCACTCTATCATCAGCAGCTACAACTACAACTACAATATCAGTAACTTTTGCACCCCTTGCTCTCATGGCAGTAAATGCCTCATGCCCTGGAGTATCTAAGAATGAAATTTGTTTTCCACTTTCAAGAGTTACTTCATAAGCACCAATATGCTGTGTAATTCCTCCTGATTCACCAGCAATAACATTAGTTTCACGGATGTAATCCATTAATGATGTTTTACCGTGATCAACATGTCCCATAATAGTGATAATAGGAGCTCTTACTTGCATTTGATCTTCTGTATCTACAATTTCTTCAATTGATTCTTGAACATCAGCACCTACAAATTCAACTTTAAACCCAAAATCTTCAGCTAACATTTGAATTGTTTCAGCATCAATTCTTTGATTCATTGAAATCATCATTCCAAGACCCATACAAGTAGTTACAATCTCATTTACTGAAACATCCATCATAGTCGCTAACTCACTTGCTGTAGCAAATTCTGCAATTTTAATTGATCTGTTTTCAGTAGCTTGCTGATTTGTTTCTTCAGCAACATCTCTATGTGCTTGTCTTTTTTCTCTTCTGTTTTTAACAGATTTTTTCTTTCCTCTTCCTTGTAATTTTTCTAAAGTTTCTCTTACTCTTTTTTGAGCTTCTTCAGGAGAAATTTCCACTGCTTCTCTTCTTGGCTTTCTTGATTTTTTGAACTTATTAGGATCAACTTTCGCTTTTACTATCCTTACTCTTTTCTTTTTCTCAACCTTTTCAGGCTTTTTAAATTGAGATAAATCAATTTTTTGACCTGTAATTTTAACGCCTTTAAGTTTACCAGCAGATGCTTTAATAAGTTGATCTACCTTCTTTACAGGAATTTCTGTTTTTGGAACTTCTTCTTCCTTTGGTTCAGAAGCTTTTGGAGCTTCTTTTTTAGTAGGTTTTTTTACTTTTGGCTCTAATTCAACTTTACCTAAAACTGTCGTGCCTTTTTTAGCAACTTTTGCTTTAATAATCTCATCCTTTTTAGGAGCTTCTTCCTCAGCTTTAATCTTTGCTAACTTTGCAGCTTCAGCTTCTTTTTGAGCTTTTTCCTCAGCTTCTTTCTGTTTAATAATTTCCTCAGCTTTAACTAATTCTTTTTCTTTGGATAAAAGTTCGGCAGATAATTTCGCTTTCTTTTCAGAATCAAACTCACCTAACAAATCCATGTAAACATCATGAGAAACTTTGGAAGTTGGTTTTAAATCATCAATCCCCTTTGCTTCTAAAAATGAAAATATCCTATCAATACTTACATTGAATTCTTTTACTAACTTATTTAACCTTACACTTTTTTTATCTGACATAATAGTCTCTACAATTTATTTCTTAATCTTCAAACTCTGAACTTAAAATGCTCAGCACTTCATCAACAGTTTCTTTTTCTAAATCAGTTCTTAAAACTAAATCTTTTGATGAGATGTCTAACACGCTCTTAGCGGTATCACAACCAATATTTTTAAGAGCATCAATTACCCATCCTTCAATTTCATCAGAGAATTCATCAATCGCAACATCATCATCAAAACTATCTGCATCTCTATAAACATCAAGATCATAACCAGTTAATTTACCTGCTAAATTAATATTATGACCTCCTCTACCAATTGCTAAAGATACTTGATCAGCATCCATAAATACTGAAGCTCTCATCTTCTCCTCATCTAACTTTACAGATGTAATTTTAGCTGGAGATAATGCTCTGCTAATAAGCAGTTGAGTATTTTCAGTAAAATTAACAACATCAATATTTTCATTTTTAAGCTCACGAACAATTCCATGGATTCTTGACCCTTTCATTCCTACACAAGCTCCAACTGGATCAATTCTATCATCATATGATTCAACAGCTACTTTTGCCCTCTCTCCTGGAGCACGAACCACTCTTTTAATAGTAATAATTCCATCAAATACTTCAGGAACTTCTTGCTCAAATAATCTCTTAATGAAATCAGGAGCAATACGAGAAAGAACAATATTTGCTTTATTATTTTTTAAGTTCACTTCTTTGATAACAGCCCTGACTGACTCTCCTTTTTTGAAGTAATCCTTAGGGATTTGCTCGTCTTTTGGTAAAGATAAATCATTACCTTCATCATCTTGCAAAAGGATTTCATTTCTCCAAATTTGATAAACTTCACCATGAATAATTTCACCAATTCTATCTTCATAGCGCTTCATCAACTCATCTCTATGCTGATCAGCAATACGAGCCATTAAATGCTGGCGAATAGAAAGTACTTGTCTTCTTCCAAATTCTGATTCAAAACTAACTTGTTCCGAAACTTCCTCACCAACTTCATAATCATCTTCAATTTTTAAGGCATCTGATAATGAAATTTGAGCAATAGGATTTTCAACTTCTCCATCTGCAACTATCTCTCTGTTTCTCCAGATTTCTAAATCTCCTTTATCAACATTAATAATAACATCAAAGTCTCCTTCTTCATCATATTTTTTTGCCAATACCGCTTTAAAAACATCTTCCAAGATATTCATCATTGTTTCACGGTTAATATTTTTAACCTCTTTAAATTCTGAAAACGATTCAATTAGATTTTCTACTTCCATTTTATTTAAAATTTATTTTAAGTTTAGTTTCTTTTATTTCATTTTGAGGAATTTCTACCTCTTCCAATATGTACTCTTTTCTACTTCCTTTTTTCTTTTTTGCAACTTCAAGTGTTAAAACATTATCTTTATAATCAAGAATAAGTCCGGTTTTACGCTTTCCATTAGTTAGTAAAACTCCAACTTCTTTTCCATTATATTTATGATATTGCTCTTCAACCATAAAAGGATTATCAAGCCCAGCAGAACAAACTGTTAGCTCATAATCTTCAACATCTCTATCAAAATGTTCTTCTATATACTTGCTAATAGCAAGGCAATGCTCTACTTGCACTCCTTCTAGTCTATCAAAGAAAACTGTAATAACATTTGCTGTGTTTAATTTTACGTCAACAAAAAAACCATCAAGTTCTTTTATCTTTGGTTCGGCTACTTTTCTTATTTCTTCTTTTGCAATCATATGTCTATGTAAAAAAAGAAGAGGCTAACTGCCTCTTCCCTTTTCTTCCTCTATTTTCGGTTGCAAATATAAGGAGTTTTATTTAATCTCACAAACTCTTATTGTAGTACTATTCTTTTAGTTACAAATGAATCATGAGTTTTAATTTGAACCATGTAAATTCCTTTTGAATAAGCTGATAGATCAACTGACTTAGTGTATTCCCCAACAAAGTCTTGTTTCTTTTCATAAGAAATTAACTTCCCAAATGCATCAATAACTGTTATCTCAAAATTATCTAACTCTTCAGAAACAAAAGAAATATTAAACATGCCATCAGTTGGATTAGGATAAACATTAAGGTTAGCTCCTAAATCAACATCTCCAGCAGTAATTCTGTTAGATGATAAAGTTGTGAAGAGTTGCCATCCTTGCCAAGAAGAATTATTTTGTCCTGAAGCATCACAAATTCCTTTTACTCTCCATTTATATGTTGCTCCTGGTATCAGGCCTGAAATTGCATCAATATTAGTATTGATAGTATCTACAACCTTAGTACTCCAAGCAGCACCATTTTCAAGATACATTAATCGATACCCCCATGCTCCTGGAATTGCATCCCAAATTAAATCAGCAGTTGTAGTTGTAATATTAATTTCATCAGCATTTGTTGGCTTAGTACAAACTGCTTGAGTAGTAAATGTCTCAACTGTTGACCAAGCAGAAATATTTGTAGATGAATAATCACACTGACTTCTAACTTGCCATTCATATGAATCCCCTGGAGTTAAATTCCAGAAAGTTTTATTCAGCCCGTATGATGTTCCTATACCACTCCAATTAGATGTTCCTTGTAATCTTTTTCTTACTTCATAGAAAGTTGCTCCCGTAACAGCTGACCAACTTATTGTTGCATTATCAGTTAGTGGAGTTGCTAATAATCCTGTTGGTACTTGACATCCTGTTAGAGTTGTGAAATTGGAACCAGTAACAGCAGAAGATAAATTAGATGGACTACAAGCTGTAACAACCATCCATTCATACTCAGTATCAGAACTTAAACCTGTAAAGAATACTCTTTGTTCTTGTCCTACTTGAGATGAAGTAACTGCTACACCAAATGGTAAGGCTGTAACATTTGTAACTACTGCATTATTTACAATAACAGTATCCCAGTTAGAAGCTGTTGTTTCTTTAAAAATTACTAAAAAATCAGTATTGTTAGGACCAAAGAACTTAACAGATGCCTCAGTAAGGGTAGTGTAACTTCCTCTTACTCCTAAGTTGGTAGGGTCAGCACAAGGCTCTGCAGTAGTAAAAGTTCTAAATCCAGTCCAAGATGATTGAATTCCATTTACTGTATCACAGATTGCTCTTAAATCCCAAGTATAATCTGTCCCGGAGATTAATCCTGTTTTTGTAATGGAAGTTGCTGTAGTAGTTGTGTAAACATTCAAACTCCAAGGATCAGATAATTTTCTAAACCTGATCTCATATGCTTGAACGCTATTAAGAGCATCCCAAGTAAGAACTACTGATGTCATGTTAATACTATTCTCTGTAGGATTATTTGGAATGTTATTACATGTTACTAAAGTTGTAAATGTCTGTAATACTGACCATGCTGAAACTGAAGAAGTATCAGTTGAACATACTGTTCTTACTTGCCATTCATAAACAGTGCCATCAGTTAAACCATACATTGTTTTTGATGTCCCATAAATATAAGCTGGATTAATTGACCAAGTTGAAGTCCCTACAACCCTAGCTCTTAACGCATAATGATCAGCTGTTGCTGTTGCTCCCCAATTAACAGTTGCATTATCTGCACCAATTGCTGTTGCACTCAACCCTCCAGGAGTTGTACATGGTGGCAAAGTAGTTGTATTAGGCCCATTTACATAGGATGAATTATTTATTCCACTTGACTCACAAACGGTCATAACTTGCCAGTTATAAGTTGTTCCAGCAGTTAATCCACTTAATACCACATCAATATTCCCGACATTAGAAGTTACAGTACCTGCTACTCCAAATGGTAATGAAGTAATATTTGTCACAGAACTACTAACAATTAATAATGTATCCCAAGTTGATGAAGTACTTTCCTTAAATGCTAACTTATATCCGTAAGTTCCCGAAACTTGTGACCATCTTAATTTTAAAGTTGATGTAGTAGTTTGATTTGTAACAACCGTTAAATTAGTTACATCCTGACAAGGAGAAAGTGTAGAGAAAATCTCTGGAGGAGACCATCCTGAAATATTTGTCCCTGCTAAATCACACATTGCTCTTACTTCCCAAATATACTGAGTACTTGGATTTAAAGATGTTTGACTTAAACTAACTGTAGGTGCTAATAATGTATCATAAACCCAAGAATTCCATGCTCCTTGAACAGTCTTAAATCTTACTAAATATGCAGCAGCATTAGCCGTTCCTGTAAAAGATAAATCAGCTGAAGTTAATGTAATATTTGAAGTAGTTAAAGCTGATGGCTTAGCATTACAATTTGCTAAAGTTGTAAATGTCTGTAATACTGACCATGCTGAAACTGAAGAAGTATCAGTTGAACATACTGTTCTTACTTGCCATTCATAAACAGTGCCATCAGTTAAACCATACATTGTTTTTGATGTCCCATAAATATAAGCTGGATTAATTGACCAAGTTGAAGTCCCTACAACCCTAGCTCTTAACGCATAATGATCAGCTGTTGCTGTTGCTCCCCAATTAACAGTTGCATTATCTGCACCAATTGCTGTTGCACTCAACCCTCCAGGAGTTGTACATGGTGGCAAAGTAGTTGTATTAGGCCCATTTACATAGGATGAATTATTTATTCCACTTGACTCACAAACGGTCATAACTTGCCAGTTATAAGTTGTTCCAGCAGTTAATCCACTTAATACCACATCAATATTCCCGACATTAGAAGTTACAGTACCTGCTACTCCAAATGGTAATGAAGTAATATTTGTCACAGAACTACTAACAATTAATAATGTATCCCAAGTTGATGAAGTACTTTCCTTAAATGCTAACTTATATCCGTAAGTTCCCGAAACTTGTGACCATCTTAATTTTAAAGTTGATGTAGTAGTTTGATTTGTAACAACCGTTAAATTAGTTACATCCTGACAAGGAGAAAGTGTAGAGAAAATCTCTGGAGGAGACCATCCTGAAATATTTGTCCCTGCTAAATCACACATTGCTCTTACTTCCCAAATATACTGAGTACTTGGATTTAAAGATGTTTGACTTAAACTAACTGTAGGTGCTAATAATGTATCATAAACCCAAGAATTCCATGCTCCTTGAACAGTCTTAAATCTTACTAAATATGCAGCAGCATTAGCCGTTCCTGTAAAAGATAAATCAGCTGAAGTTAATGTAATATTTGAAGTAGTTAAAGCTGATGGCTTAGCATTACAATTTGCTAAAGTTGTAAATGTCTGTAATACTGACCATGCTGAAACTGAAGAAGTATCATTAAAACAAGCTGACCTTACTTGGAATTCGTAAATCGTTCCGTCATTTAATCCAGTTATAGTTCTATTACTTCCGTAAATAGTTTGAATATTTTTAGTCCAAATAGTTGTGCCGACCACTCTTGCTCTTGCCGCAAAATGATGAACATCAGGGTTATTATCCCAGTATATTTTAACTTGATCCGTTTGTATATTAGAAACACCTATGTTTTGTGGTGCAGGGCAAGTTGCTGTACTAACTGTATCAGGAGAGCTAAATGCCGAGATATTAATCCCAGCCTGGTCACAAGATGATGAAACAACCCATTGGTATGAAACTCCATATCCAAGATTATTTACAGTATAAGTTGGATTAGTAAAGTTAGAAATCGTTTGCCAACCTGTTGACCCTCCAATTTGCTTGTACTTTAAAGTATAAAATACAGAGCCTG
>Ga0233427_10004370_pt1 | contig 11834 bp, 13 predicted proteins | sample SI_118_April2016_5_FD_179885 | JGI IMG/M metagenome (GOLD analysis project Ga0233427, IMG submission 179885) | Seawater microbial communities from Saanich Inlet, British Columbia, Canada - SI_118_April2016_100_MG | ecosystem: Environmental > Aquatic > Marine > Inlet | place: Canada: British...
ATTTATTAAACTATTTATTAAACTATTTATTAAACTATTTATTAAACTATTTATTAAACTATTTATTAAACTATTTATTAAACTATTTATTAAACTATTTATTAAACTATTTATTAAACTATTAATAAATTCAATATTTAATAAAATAATTTATTAGCATAAAATAATGTATTATGATAAAATAATTTTATTAGTATAATATAAACTATAAAAATAATTGCTAAAAAATATAATTATAAATAAATAATATAAAATAATTAATTATAAATAAAATGTTAAATACTGCTGGAATTATATTAATTATTATAGTATTAATTGCTCTTATTTGTTTTTTAAGAAGCAAATCATTAGATAGTTTTATAATCTTTGTAGATGATGTAGTTATTCCTTCTAGTTGCTATAATTATTTAGTTACAAATGGAAATCAATTCTTTCTTTTAAATAGTAAAAAAATGATAGACGGAACAACTAATCCATTGACATTTAATACTAAAGATGAAGCATTAACTTATTTAAAAAATTCATCTTGTCCTGAAAATATTCCTTTTGTTGATTTAGTTATGAAAAAAAAGAATGATGACCCAACTGTATCTTATGAAAGACAATGTAATAAAAAAGTTGCTCCTAATTTATTTGATATAGATGTGTGTGGTAAATATGGAGTTGATAATGATAGTTTAAGAAATAAATACTTAAATAAATTAAATAAAATAGAAAATGATAAAAATACATTTGCTGATTACAATGTTGAAACGTGTATGATGGATAAAGTAATGAATGAAAATAATGACTTAGATGATACACATTTTAAAACGTATTTCTCTAATTATTTTAATAATATAAACTCTAATATTGACGAAAAATTTTTATATTTATCAAATTAAATTAATTATTTATAAGTAAATTTCTTATCTATTATTAATATAAGTAATATAAGTAATAATTAATAATTAATATAAGTAATAATTAATATAAGTAATAATTAATATAAGTAATAATTAATATAATTTACTAATTACTAAAATTAAAATAGAATGAAAAATAATAAAAAATATAAATTATATTTAATAATTTTATTATGTTTGACTATTATATTAATATTAATTTATTTTAAAGATAAAAAAATAGATTTATTTTCATTATTTAATAGTGAAAATGACAAATATTATGACTGTAAGATGAATAATACAAACAATAAAATAAAAAGTTTAACACAATCTATAAAAAGTGTTTTAAATGGAAATAATATAATAGAAACACCAATTTTTACAGAAAACTGCACTTTAGAAACACTTAATAAATTACAATCAAACAAAAAAAAAGTTAATACACCAAATACAACCCAATTTAACAAAGTAGATGACACTGATCTTATAAACGGATTACCACAAACCACACAAAACGCAGGTCAAGATGTTATACCATTTAATCAAATAAGTGATGCAGATGCATTACAATTTTGTTCAAATGACTTTACTAATAATATTGATAAAAACTGTAAAAACTATAGTTTATCACTTACAACGAATAATTTTAATACTATTTTTGACGAGTGTATTACTAACACTAAGACTATTTCTAAAGAAAAAGAACAAGAAAGGAATAAAGCAATATCTGACCTTATTGATAATATAAACACAACATGTGATGAAAGAAAAAGTTTGGAGGAAAGAATAAGTGCACAAGAAAGCACAGATAACAGCACAGATAACAGCACAGATAACAGCACAAATAACTTAACAAATTTTTTTTTCTCACAAAATAATTCATTAAACAGTGATAAAGATGATGATATAATACCTAAATATTGTAAAAATTTTGAGTTTGATAGTCCTGTACCACCACAACCATTACAAGCACGAGTAATAGACTTAAAACCAAAAATCACCAGATCACAACCAGCAATTACTAAACCAACACCAAGACCTACTAATACAAGAATAGTTTCAGTTCCAACTTATAATAAAATTCCTGGTTGTCCTGATGTTCTTAACTATTATGATGATACAATACCTGAACATTGTCGCAATTTTATTTTGGATGAAAATAGTCCTATATTACAACCATTACAAGCACGAGTAATAGACTTAAAACCAAAAATCACCAGATCACAACCAGCAACTACTAAACCAACACCAAGACCTACTAATACAAAAATAGTTTCAGTTCCAACTTATAATAAACTACCTGGTTGTCCTGCAGTTCTTAACTATTATAATTCATCTTAATAACTAATTAATTTTTTATTATCTAATGAATACATATTATTATTATTAAAAATACTTTTAATTTTTTTATAATTTTATTTTATTTTTACATTAAAAGCATCATTATAAGTTAATCCTTGTAAAATACTACCCAAACATATTCCGATGAGTAAAGCAAACATAGAAGTATATTTATACATAAATACAATTGGTATTAATATTAAAAATAATAATGTAAATATCATCCAATGATGTAAATGATATTTATTATTCATACAATTGATTATTATTGAATGAAATAATAATGGTTTTTTATTTTCACCATTATCCATTATTAAAAAAAATGTTAATCCTATTAAAAATCCATAAACTACATATAAATTCATAATTATAAGTATTTTTAATTATTTTTAGTTATTTACTATATACTATAAATATAATTTTTTTATAAGTATCTATTTATCTATTTATCTATTTTATACTCTAAAAGGAAATAATTTCTCTCTATCCATTTTACATATTTTACCTTGTCCTAATACTTTGTATGTATAATAATTAATAATTAAATAGACAAATCCAAAGAAAAAAGCAAATATGGCACTTAATATTCTTTGAGATAATTCTTGGTCAGCATTACAGTTAAGAGAAATAGATAAACCTAGAAAGTTTAAACATAATAGTCCTACTAAGAAAGCATATTTTAATACTAAAAAAAAATAATCCGTTAATTGGTCTTGATAAGTGACAGATTCTTTATCTTTTGCTGATGGTGATACACTTATCATATCAACAATCTCTTCAAATGTTGTTGCACCTACTTTATTATCTTCATTATTATTTTCATCTTCAAATTTTTCTCGGGTTTTATTATTTAATTTATTATTTATTTTAAAATTTAATTTACTATAGAGTTTTTGTTTATTAGACTTACTTTTATTATTGTTTTTTAATTTCATTCTGGATACTATTTAATTTATACTTTATAGTTTAATTATATAAAATAATATTATATAGTTTATTATTTATATTATATATTTATTTGTTATCTATAATTTAATTATATATTATATTATAAAATAAATCTTCAAAAGAATAGTTGATAAAATTATATTTATAAAATTATATTTATATATTTATAAATTTATAAATTATAAAAAATAAAAACTATAAATTAAAAAGATGTATCCAGAATAAACTATTTAATATTATAATAAAAACAGAAGAAAATATAATAAAAAAAGAAGAAAATAAATAAAATATAAACTAATTTGCGTATTTGAGACCACCAATACCTCCCATAATAGACAATATATCATAATTAACTGCGAATATGAATACATTATAATTATAAGTTGAACCTGGTGTAGTATAACCAGTTGACTTTAATTCGGTTAATATTAAATCTAGTTTTTTATTATCTAATGAAGACATATTAATAGCACCTGTTGGTTGTATATCTGAATTATCTAAAGCAAAAGAATATGTATAAATACCTTCTTTAGGCATATTATTATTAGAATTGAAATTTTCCATTAAATTGTAAAATACAGAATCTTTACCATTAATACGAGATGAGTTAGGTGTATCATTATTACGAACATTTCCTGTTGTAAGTTCATTCCCTTGTATTTTAAATGTTGCTGATTTTAATAAATTAGATGTTTTATAATATTTTATGGTAGTAGCATCAATTGTTAATGCTGAACCGTGTGGATTAAAATAACCATTAGAATAAGGTGGTATTGTTTCTTGATTCCAATTTGTAAAATTAGACCATTCATTGACTTCTTCCATATCCGTGCGACGTATCATAAATACAATTTGTGAGACTGGTTTATTAATATTTTTTAAATCCACTTGTATATTATTTTGTTTATAAGTTTCTTCTATTTTTTGAACTTGAGTTATTAAATAATCATGTGATGATATAGCAAAACGTTTTCTTTCTTCATTATCTAAAAATATATTATTAATTTCTAAACGTGGTGTAATCACTAAACTACTATCTGTTGTTGATGGTGAAAAAAAATTACCTATATAATGACTTGCCGTTGATGGTTTAATTCTATAACCTGTCGATGGATCAACAATAGTGTATAATTCACTTAATCGTCTTAATAAAAATCTTACTTTTAATTCTGACCTTTGTGTTGCTATTAATGGAAAACTAAGTGAAGCATATTTATTAAACCAAAAAATAAGAGGTAAATACACTTTTCTATTTATAATAGAAGGAGCATAAGCAGTAGAAGGATAGGTTCCATTGTTTCCAGGAGCATTCGCAGGATTATACAATTCGGGCACATGACCTATCATTCTATAATAACCATCTTTTTTACCTTCTTTATAATTTAATTCACTATAAGCGTGAAGCCATTCAGAATAATGTTTATCTAAATTTTGATTTGTATCTAATTGTATAGATACTTCTTTTACAATATATTCACCAATACGTTTAATCCATTGAAATTGATAGGTTGAATTAGAATAAATATCTGGTAATTCAAATGTTAAATACATATCTTTTATAGCATCACCATCACGAGGTATTGTAAATTCTACTGTTTTTTCACTATCCCAAGACAAATCATTATCCGTCGTTGGTTGAACTGTTATAAATTCAGTAGCAAAATTTGTATATTTTCTATACACTGATTTAAAATGTGTAATTTGTGGGTTAAGCGTTAAAAACGCCATACGGTCTGTATTCCCATATTCAATTTGTAATAAAGCACCTACTGTCATTTTTTTATTTTATATATTTAAATTTTATATATTTAAATTTTATATATTTGATGATTTATTTTTTATGTCTATATATTGACTATATTATTAATTATTTATATTATAATAATTATAAATTTACAAAATTAATTTTTTAATATTTTTATTGTTATATTTTTATTCTTGTATTATAAAAATTGAATTTTTATTATAGTTTAATCAATTTAAACTTATTTTTATAATTATAAATAAATTTAGTTAATTTATAATAATTTTATTATACTTTATAAATAATTTATTTAGTTCTAATATATTATATTTTCTAGTAAATAAAATGGCTAGTAATACTACATTACAAAATTATTCAAAACAATATAAAAAAGAAGAAATATATACATCTAAAACAGTAATTAAATATGACGAATATGGAAATTTAATTTCAAAAGATGTTTATTATGATAAAGAAATAAAATATGCTGATAGAACAAATAATTTACATAAAATACAACCAATGATTAATACATATCATCCTCATAATCAATCTCATAATCAATCTTATCAATCTCAAGATATAAGTTCTACTCATACATCACCGTCATCAAGTGTTCCATCATCACCAACATCACCAAATTCTGTTTCTATTGATATGAGTAATATGAGTATGTATAATTATTAAATTTAATTTGATATGATAATTTTTCATTTATTATAGTTTTTATTTATCATATTTTTTATTTTTTATACTGAATTAAATATTAGTTTCATTATTAATTAATTTGCTATAAATAACCATTATAAGTAATCCAATAGGTAAAAATAAAGGGTCTATATAATTTAAATATATCCATACTACAACAAGTAATATAGATAATATACTTTTTCTTAATAATAAAGCATAATTTTCTAAAGACCTAAAATATATCCATAAACCACCTGTTATCATAGATATTATAATTTTTTGATTGTGTGATAAACAATTATCTAATATCATTCTTATCTAATTTTGTATTTTTTTATTATTTTATATTATTATATTATTTTATTTTTTATATATTTTATATTAGAAATATGACAAAATTAAATTTAATTATATAATTTCGTTTTACAGTAGTAAAAAAATAAGTAATATAAATTTAAGTTTAAGTAAAAAATTTAAAATACTTTAAAAATGTCTATTATTACATCTAAATATACAATGACTTCTATAAATAAGAATGATACATCAAAAACAGCAACACTAGATTTAAACATTCCTACATTATCAGATACATGTAAAATTATGGATAGTAGAACATTAAAAGATTTTAAAAATCAAACATTTGGTGGATATAATATTAGTAAGGCTAGTTCAGCATTAGAAAAAGCAATCTTTGAAGATAAAATAGAACCTGCCCTACACTGGGCATTACAACTTTTTCTTTCAGGTCTGATTACTCCATTATGGAATAAATTATTATCTCTAGCAAGTAAATCTATTAACATCTATAATCCAAAATTACCTGAATTTTTATATAATAAAAATCAACAATGGGAAGCAATTGTAAATAATAAAAAATATTCTAAAGAAAATAGTTTATTATTACGTAATCATCCAACTATTAGATTATTACTTGCTGAAATGATTTCTGTATTAGTATTGTCTAGAAAACACAAATTATATACTTTACCAAAAATAAAGAAAAATGAATTTATTATTGATATATTTAAATCCAAATTAGAAGCAAAAAATAATAAACTAATAGAAACTATTATACAAAATGAAGACCCAAGTGAAATACGTATTGCTATAAATGAAATGGCTTATCATATGTATAATAAAAATAGTAATAAAACGTTATATTGGTTAAGTTGGATTGTTGAATGGGAGAAAATTAATTCTAAAAAATATGGTAAATATGAATGTGCTTTAAGACCTATTCAAGGTGTAGATGCTAAATATTTTAAAGATGTTGTCTGGTTAATTTGGGAGGTCGTAAATAAAATTGCCAAGTTAAAATGTTCTTATACTACAACTTCAGAATGGAATAAACAAATACAAAATCTATGGGGACTTTATATTAATAATTTTACACCATCATCCAGAACAAAAAAACAAAATTATATAGTATGGTCTATACTCTATATAACTGAAACAATTGATTATGTTATACCTTTAATAGATAGACCTGAATTATTATTTCAAAATTTATTAGGGTTTGATAAAATAATCGTTAGTTTAAAATCTCAACAAGTCATACATAATACTACAAATAATAAATTAATGAATGTTGTTGTTGAAAATAATTATATGAAACCTGAAAATTATGAAGAGTTAGAGAAAAAGAAAAAACAACAACATCAATTACAGATACAAGCAGAAAAAGAACATCTTGCTAAACAAAAAAAAATTAATGTGGAAAGTCTAGATAAACTTACTGAAATTAGTAAATTAGATAAATATTTATTTGCTTAACTTTATTTATTATTTGATTAAACTATAATTTTATTTTATAGCATTAAATATATTGATAAATATTAAATAATAACAATAATAATAATAATAATTTTTTATAATGGTTAAATTTTTATTAGAATTTGATAATAAGACATATATTTATAATCATATATATAATGGGAAAAATAATATAAATAATATTAAAAATAATATATACAATGATAATCTAAACTTATTAGATTTATTTATTCAAACTCTTTCAGATACTGATAAACATAATTTAAAAAAAAATATAAATCATTATTATTTTATTCATAATAATAAATTAATAAAACATCAAACTTTTGTTAATGATATTATTAATAATAATTATAATAATAATAATAATATTAATAATAATAATAAAAGTGTAAATAATGACTTTATTACTATAAAATGTAATTCAAAATGTAATGGTGGTTTTATTCCAGGATTAATGGATGCTGTTGATGCTGTTGTTAATATTATTTTTAAACCTTTATTTGCACCTGCAGCAGCAATTGGTGAATTTTTTGTAATGATAATTAAACTGCTTTTATGGTTAATTAAATTAGTATGGTGGTTAATACAATTTATATTATGGTTAGTATTAGATTTATTAAATCCTCTTAATTTTCTAACAGATTTCTTTAATACATTAATTATAATAATATTAACAATTTGTAGATTACCAGTTGATATATTTATAACGCTATTATCATTTTCAGTTAATTTAATGGGAACATGGTTTCAAGGTTTTTGGGGATGGGAACAATCGGGACTTACAAAAAATGATAGAGAAACTAAATATTTTACGAACTTAAACAAAAATAAAAATAAAAAATGTTATTTAACAAATAGTAATACAGTCCCTTTTAGTATTGTTCTAGGAACTATATTATGTCCTCCAATTGGTGTATTTATGGATATGGGTTTAACAGGATGGCTTAATATAATTGTATGTATATTCCTTACCTTACTTTTCTATATTCCTGGTTTAGTATATGCCCTATTAATAATATATTCATAATATTATTTATTTTATTATTTTTCATTTATTTAATTAAAAAAATTAATTAAAAAATTATTTTTATATTATATATATAAGATAAACAATAATAAAATAAATAATTAATAAATTATAAAAAATAGATAAAAATAATATCAAAAAAAAATGTCAGGTTTTAATTTTAATTATAAAAATCCAGACGATTTTACTTATGTTTCTAAAAAACATTGGCATAGAAAACAAAAAGTAGAAAACAATGAACAATTAGCTGGTATATTAGGAAGACCTGGACCAATTACTGGACTAGTATTATATATTGTAGATATATTACTTTACTTTATTTTACGGTTCTTCTTCTTTATATTTGATACTACACATTATGCGTTTAAGTGGATTTATAATATGATATTTGGCAATTTTACAGGTATTATACCAAAATTTGCAACAGACCTTAGAAATGGAACCGCAATTAGCACTAAATTTTTTAGATATACAATGAATGTATTAATGCCACCTTTTGGTATATTCTTAAGTAAAGGAGTGTATGGATGGTTTTCAATACTTGTATGTTTATTATTAACATATGTAAATTATTTAGCGGGAATTATTTATACATTTGTAGTTACAACAAATAATAGATATGCTGACCAATATGAAGCATACGAATTAAGCAAATATAATAAAGAACATACTGATATAGATGTAGATGATAAAGACGTTGGAGCATTTTATAGCACAATTGGATTTGTTGTTATAATAGGTCTTATATTTTATTTTGCTCTAAGTTTTTTTTAAACTTACTTTTTTTATTTATTTAGGTATAAAATTTACATATTAATTTTTAATTTTTTAATTTATAATATATAAAAAAATCTATATCAATATTAAAGTTAATATAATATTAAATATAATATTAAATATAATATTAAATATAATATTAAATATAAATAATTAATTATAAAATGGAAAATGATATAGATTTAACTAAATGGACTTTATATGATAAAGTTATGTATGGTGGATTAGGGTATGGTAGTTTTTGCTTACCTACTGATTTTTTTAAAATTATTATAACTATAATTTTCCCACCTTTAGGAGAAATTATGAATTGTATTGGTAATGATTTAACAATTGGTTTCCCTTTTATAAATTGGAAAGTAGTTAAAAATTTATTTACATATGAAAATTTAAATAAAATAGTTTATAGTTTTATATTAACTACATTATTCTATATACCTGGTTTAGTTTATACATTAAGAAATATATCTGATAAAGATAAAGCATTTTTATATAAAGATACTTATTTTAATAATAAATAATAAATAATAATAATTTTTATATATAATTTAATATTACTATAAAATATGTAATAAAATAAAAATAATTATAAAATAATAATATAAGTAAAATAAAAAAATGAGTGATTTTCCAGAAAATGATTTTGTAGAAAATAAAATTGCTGCTAATGATTATGATTTATTTGATAAATCTCTCTATGGTGGTATTGGACATGGTATTGTTGTAATACCTACTAATATAATTAAAATTTTATTTACAGTTATTTTTCCACCTTTAGGTGAAATGTTAGAAATAGTTAATGATTTTTTACTAGATGAATTTCCATATATAACTTGGAGAACTATAGAAGTATTATTTAAATTTGAAAATATAAATAAAATAGTATATAGTTTTATTTTAACAAGTTTATTTTATGTTCCGGGATTAGTATTTACTCTAGCACATCTTACAATTAAATCACGTAGTGAAAAAGGTTCTATGGTATGTGACCAAGAAACAGGTGAATGTGTTGATATGGAGGAAATAGAGGCTGAATTAGAAGAGAAAAGAAGATTAGATGCCGAAGAAGCAGAAGCAAAAGCAAACAATAATTAACCTAATTTTATGTATTTTTATTTACTATAAAAATTGATTTAAAAATAATTTTAAACTTTTATTTAATAAATACTAAAGATTATTTAATTAATATTCACTATTATTTAATAGTTATAAATATAATTATAATTATAAATAATATATAATTATTATAAAATGTCAAAACGATTAACTATTTCTATTTCTCAAATTGCTCCACTTATTGGATTAGACAATTACAATAATTTTCCAAAGAATACTTGTGAGTTATGGCGTAAATATGCACCTGATGATTTTAAATTAGTAGAACAAAAATTAAAAGATAAAAAAGAAACTATTGCTACATCAAATGAATATAATGATATTTGGGAAATTGATAATGCTTCCGGAACAACTATTTTAGAACAAGTCAAAGCACTTAATTCAAATACATCTAAAACAAGTAATGATATGGTTACTAAACAAGAAGATATTAAAAAATATATTAACGAACAAACACAATTAACAGAAAAACAAAAAACAGAGTTAACTAATAAAGTATGTTCTATTACAAATAAACAACACGGTATTACAAATGAAGATTCAGTATTAGACGAATTTTGTAGATTAAGTGAAAAAACATTACAAAATACTCAAGCGTGGGTTAATATTCCAATGAGTATTGAAAATCCTAAACTACCAATCGATTGGTGTCTTATTGGTAAATATGATGGTATTACAACTGAAAATGAATTGGTTGAGGCTAAAATGCGACAGAAAGCTTTATTTAAAAAAGTGCGTGATTATGAAAATATCCAAGTCCAACTCTATTTACATTCTTTAGGATTTGAAAAAGCATATTTAGTTGAATCTTATACGAATAAAAAAGGAGTGCGAACGATGTATGTTAATGAAGTTAATTATGATAGTGATTATACAAATGAAATCATTCTGGATAGACTTAAAAAATTTATAACCTTCTTTGAATTTTTAATGAGTAATGAAACTTTAAAAGAAGGATTGTTAAATGGTGATAAAGATAGAAAAATATTTAAACTTTATGAAAGTGAATTTTTAGGTATCGAACTAAGTTTTTAGAAAAAACTTAACCAAAAATAAATTAAAATAAATTAATATTAATTATAAATATTTTCTAATTTTTTTATTTTATTTCATTTTTTATTTTATTTCATTTTTTATTTTAATATTATTTCATTTTTTTTATTTTTATTTAATTTTTATATATATATATATATTAATACAATCTAAAAAAATAATAATTAAAAATGTATTCTACTGTAAATAAAATAGCACATAAATTTAATATATATCCATTGTTAAATAATATAGTTTATTTTACAAAAAGAACATTTGTAAAAGAAACAAGTTATCCAATTATATCTATAATTTTATTTATAATTGTTATTATTCTTAATAGTATTCAATATTCTAAAAATGATGAATTTTTACAAAATAAAATAAAAGAATCTATTTCAACTGATAAAAATAAACTTAGTTTACAAAATTCACTTCTTTATTTATATGATTTCATAGGTATAAATGGTTTTTTAAAAGAAGGTTTAATACATAT
>Ga0233427_10004379_pt1 | contig 11806 bp, 14 predicted proteins | sample SI_118_April2016_5_FD_179885 | JGI IMG/M metagenome (GOLD analysis project Ga0233427, IMG submission 179885) | Seawater microbial communities from Saanich Inlet, British Columbia, Canada - SI_118_April2016_100_MG | ecosystem: Environmental > Aquatic > Marine > Inlet | place: Canada: British...
TTATTTTTTAAAATTATATGGTTTGGCATTAGCTCTTAATTATATTTAAAACTATTTCCAAAATATGCATTTTTAGCATTTGCGTCGTTTACTAAATTAGACGGAGTATCTTGTGCAATAATTCTTGTGTTATTTAAAACCATAGCAACATCAACACAAGCAAGTAAATCTCTTGCCTGATGATCGCAAATACAAATAGAAATGTTACTTTCTTCTTGTAAATTCACAATAATTTTTTGTAACATCTTTATAGTTAATACATCTAAAGCTGCAAAACATTCATCCAATAACAAAACTTTTGGTTGACTTAAAAGTGATAATGCAATTACAAGCTTTTTCTTTTGACCACCAGATAAATGTTTAGCTTTTATATGTTTTAAATTTTCAAGTTCGAATTTTGTTACTAAATAATTTATTTTCTTATCTCTTAAATTTTTATCATCTATAACAATTTCACTTATAGCTTTTAAATTGTTGTATAAAGTTAGTTCTGAGAATGCACCCCCGTGTTGTGGAACATAACCTATCTTATATTTTTTAGTTCTATGGTAAATGGGATACTTAGTTGCATCCTCACCATCAATTATGATTCTACCAGATTTTGGTTTTATTAACCCTGTTATAAGGTTAAAAATTGTACTTTTACCAACCCCATTTGGCCCAAGCATGCCAAATATTTGACCTTTATTTATCTTAAAATTTATATTATCTAAAATTAATCTCTCATCATATGCTAATGAAACATTATCAAATTCAATAATCGTGTCAATATTTTTAAAAGATTTAATTCGAAATTTTTTTATAATTGCCATTTTAATTTTTACTTATAATTTTTATTTTTTTTGAATTATCATACATAAAAATATTTACTTTTTTTGTATTAGTGTTGAATTTTACAGCATCAGCCTTGAGAAGATTATCCTCATTAGAATAAATAACATTTTTAGTTATTGTCATAAGGTTACTTTTTACAGAAAATTCCATATAATTACTTGTTATCTTATTATCTAAATATTTTATTATTACATTTTCAGAAAAAATTGTATCATAATTTTCAATATTATATTTACCAAAATCAGAGACAATTATTATATATTCAGAGTTATTCAGTATAACCTGTGCTGTAATTTTTTTTAAATATATTATTTTATTATTTGATAAATCAACCTCACCTTCTTCTGCTTTTAGAATATACTCGTTTCCTTTTTTATCCCTTGAGGCAAAACTTAATTCTTTAATTATATTAGAGGTAATATTTTCATCTATAGCATTATCTAAATCACTCTGTTCAATTTTTTCATCATTAAAAAATTTAAAGAAAAGAGTCAGCAATATAATAAAAAATAAAAGAACTAAAAAAATTTTTAGAATTTTTTTTTTATTCATTTATGTTATTTTGGATTGTAAAATATGATGTATATGTATTATTCCAATAGTTTTAAGCTTATCTCTTTTGTTATGGACAGCTAAAGAGGTAATTTTTTTTTCATTCATTAAAGATAGTGCTTTTGCTGCAAGTTCATCTTTTTCAATAGATACAGGTTTTGTTGTCATAATTTTTTTTACAGGTAATAAATCAAAATTTATTTTCTTTAAATTAACTCTTCTTATTTGACCATCTGTAATTATGCCTTTTGTTTTTTTATTCTTATCTTGAATAATTAGAATACCCAATTTTTTGCTACTAAGTATTTTTAACGCATCAGTAATCCTTAAATTTTGATCTACAAAAGGTATTTTTTTACCAGTGACCATAATATCCTCAACTGTTTTTAGTTGTGCTCCAAGACTGCCTGCTGGATGAATTTTCTTAAAATCTAGTTTATCAAATTTTTTATAATTCATAGCTGAAATTGCTAGTGCGTCCCCTAACGCAAGTTGAGCAGTAGTGCTTGAGGTTGGTACTATTCCCCCAGCCTCATTAAATTGTGGTATTAAGAGTTTAATATCTGAAGCTTTATATAATATTGAATCTTTTTTTGACACAATACCAATCAATAGAATTTTATTTCTATTGGCATATTGAATTATATTTTTAAGTTCATTAGATCGACCAGAGTAACTAATTAATATTAAAACATCTCTTTTTGTAATACTTCCAAGATCACCATGTGATGAGTCGCTAGCTGACAGATAAAATGATGGAGTACCAACAGATGATAAGGTGGCAGCAATCTTGGAAGCTACAAGTCCACTCTTACCGACACCACATAACACAACTTTTGATGAACAATTTGAAATTTTAATTACAGCATCACCAAAGGATTTGTTGAGGCTTTTCTTCAGTTTTTGTAATGCTTTTATTTCTAGATCAATTACATTTCTTGCAGTTTTTAAAAATTTTTTTTTAATCATTTAGTGTGACCAGATATCGTCTTTAAATAGCGCTAGATCAAGGTCAACTCTTGTTTTTAAAAATTTCAAACAATCTTGATAAAGTTTAATTCTATTTTCTCTTTCTAATATTTTGTTTAATTCGTTATGAATTTTATGCAAATATATTACATCATTGGCACAATACTTAATTTGCGATGGTGTGAGCTCACCACCAAAATCTGAGCTCTGGAATTGTTTGCTAATGTCTATATTGACAAATTCTTTAATAAGTATTTTTAAAGAGTGACTATCAGAATATGATCTTGCAAGTTTTGAAGCTATTTTAGTATCTAGAATATTATTGGTATCTGTTTTTAGGTAATATTTAATATGCGCTATATCAGCTCGACCATAGTGAAAAATTTTTGTAATTTTATCATCATTAAGTATTCTAACTAAGTTTGGAGCTATGTAGTTTTTCCTATCAAATTGAACTATATGAGCCTCTGAATTTCCTGAAGATATTTGAATTAGGCAAAGAGGGTCTCGTCTGACATTTAAACCCATAAACTCACCATCAACAGCTATTACGTTGCCTAATTCCAAATCATCTGGTAAGTCATTTTTGTGAAGTTTAATATTATTACTCATATCTAAATATATATATATGAAAGCAAAAAATTGTCTAATTTTTGGTGGCAGTGGTCAAATTGGTAGAAACTTAATAAGAAAACTTACTAAGAACAACTATAGAGTGACGGTTGTTACTAGAAACATTCATCAAAAAAGTTACATAATAAAAACACAAGCAAATGCAGGATATATCGATATCGTTGAGGCAAATATATTTGATGAAAAAAAAATTAGAGAACTTTTTAAAAAAGCCGACATATGCATCAACTTAATTGGCATTTTATTTGAAAAAAAAAGAGGCAATACTTTTAAAAATATACATAGTATTTTCCCATCTTTGCTAGCTAAGCTTAGTAAAGAATACAGTCTAGAAAATTTTATTCACTTGTCAGCTCTTGGAATTAATGAAGCAAAAGATTCTGATTATGCTAAAAGCAAACTAGAAGGTGAAAAAAATGTTTTAGCAAACTTTCCGCTTGCAACAATATTGAGGCCATCAATAGTTTTTTCAGTTGATGACCAGCTAACAACAAATTTTATGACCATATTAAATAGATCGCCTATATTTCCACTTTACTATGAGGGAAAGACTAAATTTGCACCAATTCACTGTTCTGATTTGACAGATACAATTTACCATGTCATTTCTAAAAATATTTATTCTAAGATAATTGAATGTATAGGTCCTGAAATAATAACCTTTAAAACATTATTAGAAAAACTATTGCTATTAATTGGTAAAAAAAGAATTTTGATACCTTTTCCATTAAAGATAGCTGAGTTTTTTGCAAGTTTATTTGAGATATTGCCTAATCCACTCCTAACAAGAGATCAATTAAGACTTTTAAAATACGATAACATTTCGTCTGGTAAGTATAAAACTAATGCGGAAATAGGAATTCCCAGTGTAAGATTTTTTGATCAAGAAGTTAAAAAATATTGCTATATGTGGAGAGAAGGTGGTCAATTTTCCACAGAAAAATATATAATAAAAGATTTTGAAAAGAACGAATCAAATAAAATTTAAGCTGACTGTATTTTTTTTTCAATAAAATCTGGAACTTCTTCTTTTTCAGTAGGCTCTTCTTTTTTACCTTTAGGCTGGTACGCATATAAAAGATGTAGTTTACAATATGAAAAATCTTTTAATGAAGATCTTCCACAAAAATAAAATGAACTTTCATCTGGATGACCAATTGGCCATTTGCATGAGCTTTCATCAAGTTGCTCTAATTGTTTTGGGTTTTCTGGTTCAAAATCTTTCTCAATAATTAAAGATTTAAATTTACTTTTTCTTCCTCTTTTTGATTTATTATTTCTTTGATCTAAAGAATTTTCAAAATTTTGATTAGATGTAGCAGTTCTCGTTTTAATTTTTGCTGATAAGTTTAATCTATGAGCTTTACCAATTACTGCATTTCTACTTATACCACCTATAATTTCAGCAATTTGGCTTGCAGTGTTTCCTTTACCCCAGAGTTCTTTTAATTTATTTACTTTTTCTTCGTTCCAACTCATTATCTATATGTTGTATTACAATTTATAAAAATAACAATATACTGATACATAAACAAATTAAACAAGCAAAATTTCAAAGTTATCAACAAAAATAAATTAAAATTGGTTTATTGGTATTTTCAATCATAACTTGTATCTAATAATTAAAATTTATAAAAACTGATTAAAATTATGAGCTATTTAGCAAAAAATTATAATAGAAAAAAAATTTCATTTAAATATGGAAAAGGAAGTTTTTTATATTCAGCCAATGGCAAAAAATATCTAGATTTTGTTCAAGGTATAGCCGTGAACTCTTTAGGACACGCACATCCTAAATTGGTAGATGCTATAAATAAACAATCAAAAAAACTTTGGCATGTCTCAAATGCATTTCAAATCCCAGAAGGAGAAATGTTAGCTAAAAAACTAGCTAAAAACACTTTTGCTGATTATGTTATGTTTCAAAACAGTGGTACAGAAGCAACAGAGGCAGCAATTAAAGTTGCTAGAAGATATTTTTATTCAATTGGAAAACCAAAAAAAAATAGAATTTTATGTGTTAAAAATAGTTTTCATGGAAGAACATTGGCAGCAATATATGCAAGTGGTTCAAAAAAAATGACAGAAGGTTTTGGACCAAAAGTATCTGGTTTTGATCATTTTGAATTTGGTAATCATTACTCATTAAAAAATAAAATTACAAAAAATACAGCTGCAATAATGGTTGAAACTATTATGGGCGAGGGAGGTATCAAAGTAATTCCTGACTGGTGTTTAAGAGAACTTAGAAAAATTTGTGATAGAAAAAATATTCTATTAATATTAGATGAAGTCCAATGTGGAATTGGAAGATCAGGTGATTTTTTTGCTTTTGAAAAATCTAAAGTAAAACCTGATATTGTTCCAATTGCAAAAGGTATTGGAGGTGGATTTCCAATTGGCGCAGTCTTAATGAATAAAAAAGTTGCTTCAGGAATGATAGCTGGAACCCATGGGTCAACTTTTGGTGGCAATCCATTAGCAATGACCGTTGGCAATTCAGTAATGGATATAATCTCAAATAAAAAATTTTTAAAGAATGTGAAAAGTATTTCAAAATATTTTTTATTAAATCTGAATAAAATTAAGATTGAATACCCTAATATTATTAAAGAAATAAGAGGAAGAGGTTTATTGATTGGAATACAACTTAAAACAGATCAGACAGAATTTATAAAGAAACTTATGGATAATAATTTATTAACAATAAGAGCAGCTGAAAATGTAGTTAGAGTTTTGCCACCACTTAATGTAAAAAAGAATGAAATTAATCAATCGCTTAAAATTATAAAAAAAGTTTGTTCAGAATTAAATTAAAATGAAACATTTTATAAATTTAAAAGATATTCCGGCTAAAGATCTTAGAAAAATTATTTTTGATGCAAAAAAAAGAAAAAACCTTAGAAGAAAGTTAAATACATTGGAGGTTGATAAGGGGTCTCCATTAAAGGGTAAAATGCTTATCCAAATGTTTGAAAAAGCAAGTTCGAGAACAAGAATAAGCTTTTATTTAGCAATTAAACAACTTGGAGGAGGAACTTTAACACTTAGATCTAATGAATTACATCTTGGTCAAGGTGGTGAAAGCATATCAGATACAGCTAAGATACTATCAACTTATGGTGATGGTTTTATGCTAAGAACAGACAGTGATAAAAAAATTGAAAATTTTAAAAAATATTTATCAATTCCAATAATAAATGGTTTAAGTCCATCTTCACACCCAACTCAAGTTTTATCTGATATTTTTACTGCTGAAGAGATAAAGAAAAAACCAATTTCAAAATTAAACATTTGTTGGATTGGAGATTCCAACAATGTTTTGGATAGTTTAATAGCTGCGTCCGTAAAATTTTCATTTAAACTTAGTATAGGATGTCCAAAAAATTTTGAACCAGGTAAAGAAGTAAGGGCATGGGTAAAGAAAAATAAAAAACAAATATTAATTTATAATGACCCTAAAAAAGCTGCTAAGGGAGCTGATGTTATATTTTCAGATAAAGTTATATCTCTAAATGATAAAGTGAATAAAAAGAAAAAAATTGAACAGTTTAAAAAATTTAAGATAGATAAAAAATTAATGAGTTATGCAAAAAAAGATTGTATTTTTCTTCACTGTCTTCCTCGTGGATCTGAAGTAAGTGACGAAGTTTTTTTAGGAAAAAAATCTCATGTTTGGCAACAAGCTCTTAATAGAGTTCATGTTCAAAAAAGTATTTTATTGTATTGTTTTGGAAAATTAAGGTAGTGGTATTGGATTATCTGAATTTTGATTCAGGTATTTTATAACCGAAGCTCTATCTTTTTCTTTTCTAAGTCCAGCATAAGCCATCTTTGTTCCCTTAATATATTTGGCAGGTTTTTTAAGAAACCCATTTAGCTCTTCAAGCGTCCAGTTTTTATCATAAGCAGTTAAAGCTTTTGAGTATTTGTAATCTGCTACTCCTCCAACTTTTCTTTCAACTACATTATATAATGCAGGACCAATTTTGTTTTTTCCACCTTTTATAATTGAATGGCAAGCTGCACATTTTTTGAAAATTTTTTTCCCTGAGGCCAAATCTCCCATGGCCATTAATGCTGCTATATCAATTTTTTCTTCCACGGCTGTTTCTGCAGATGTCGTCGTCGTTGTAGCTTGCTCTACTTCAACTGCATAACCAGGAGTTTTAGGTTTTTCTACATGAAATATGATATTTGATAATTTGCCAATACCGATGACCAAAAGTGCAACCATTAAAATTGCAGCTACTATTTTATTAATTTCAAAAGAATCCATTTTCTAAATATTTTACTGGAACATATATCACGATAAATAAAAAAATTACTAAAATTTAATGTATAAATTTGCCTCTATTGCTATTTAATAGGTATAATAATAATTCAATTATTAATGAAAACGTTAACTATTATACCTTCACGACTGTCAGCAACCAGGCTACCTGGCAAACCTTTGTTAAAAATAAATGATTTATCGATAATATCGCATGTATTTAGAAGGGCTCAGGAAGCAAATATTGGTGATGTAGTTGTTGCAGCAGAGGATCAAGAAATAGTAGATGATGTTGTTAAAAATGGAGGTAGAGCCATTTTAACCAGCAGAAATCATAAGACAGGAACTGATAGAATTCATGAGGCATTGCAAAAATTAGAAGTAAAAGATGTAGATTTGATAATGAATTTACAAGGTGATGAGCCAGCAATTAATATTGAGGACATTATAAGTTTAAATAAAAAAATGGTTAGCATTCAATCTCAAATGGGCACTCTTGCTGCCAAAATTAAAGATCTCAAAGACTTAGAAAATGAAAACATTGTAAAAGTTATAACTAACAAAAATTTAAACAATGATGAGTTTTCTGAAGCAAAGAATTTTTTAAGAAGATCGTCAGAAATAGCTAATATTTATCACCATATAGGAATTTATTGCTATTCAGCTGAAACATTAAAAAAAATTGTTGAATTAAATCAATCAAAAAATGAAATTGAAAATAGATTAGAACAGTTGAGGGCATTAGATAATAATATTGTTATAAATGTTGCTCTTGCAAAGTCTTCCCCAATAGGAGTTGATACAAAAGAAGATTATCTAGCCTTAAAAAAAATTATGGAATATAAAGTTTAATGGCAAAAATTTATTTTCAAGGTACTTTTGGAGCATACTCACATTTAGCTGCATTGTCAGTTGATCCAGATGCAGAAATAATGCCATGTAAAACTTTTGATGAATGTTTTAATAAAGCAAGTCTAGATCCAGATTGTAAAATAATTATTCCTGAGTCTAATAGAATTACAGGAAATATAGGTATTGAATATTTAATATTCAAGCATAGACTAAATATTTACAAAGAGCATTTTCAAAAAATAGAACATAATTTATTAGGTCAACCTGGTGCAAAACTTAGTGATATAAAAGAAGTATATTCTCACGCACAAGGTTTGTCTCAATGTTCAAAATTTATAAAAGAAAATAATATTATTGAACACATTAGAGCAGACACAGCTGGCTCTGCAGAAATGATTTCAAAAACAAAAGATGTTAAGCAAGCTGCGATCGCATCATCTTTAAGTGCTCAAATTTATAAATTAGATATTGTTAAAAAAAATATTGAAAATGAAAGTGGTAATTTAACAAGGTTTTTAATAATGGGTAAAAATATTTCTCAACCTGAATTAAAAGGAAAAAAATATATTACTTCTTTTTTATTTAAACTTAAAAGTAAGCCTGCAGCTCTTTATCAATCTTTAGGTGGATTTGCGATTAACGGAGTGAACCTAACAAAGCTACAAAGCTATCCTGAAAAAAATACATTCGACTCATTCTTTTTTTTGTGTGATTTAGATGGGCATATAGAGGAACCGAAAGTTCAAAAATCTTTAGAAGAGTTAGGGCTTCATTGTGAGGATTTTCACGTCTTAGGTGTTTTTGAGGCTGATAAGTTAAGAGAGAAAAAAAAATAATCTTTTCTTGTAGAATAGAAATTATAACTGCTATAATAGTTTTGGAGGCTAGAGGTGTATGCTGCTTGAACCCGACCAGATCCTAACGGAAGCAGTCGTAGAGACAGTTATTCAGGTTCTAGTCTCCTTTAAATAAATATAATGAACAATAACTCTAAAGTATTAGCATTAAAATATAGGCCACAAACTTTTGATGATCTTATTGGTCAAGAAGTTGTGGCAGAAACTATAACAAACTCTATCAAAGCAGACAAAATTCCAAATGCCTATCTATTCACTGGGATAAGAGGAATTGGTAAAACTACAACTGCTAGAATTGTTGCCAAAGGACTTAATTGTTTGAACGGCATTGAAAATTTATGTAAAGAAGATTTATGTAATAATTGTAAATCAATAGCTGACTCAGGTCACATAGATGTACTTGAAATGGATGCAGCTAGCAAAACAGGAGTGGATGATGTTAGAGATCTAATTGAATTTTCTAGATATGGCCCCACGTCAGCAAAATACAAGATATTTATAATTGATGAAGTTCACATGTTAAGTAAGCAAGCATTCAATGCATTATTAAAAACACTTGAAGAACCACCAGAATATCTAAAATTTATTTTTGCAACTACGGAAATAAAAAAAATACCTATTACAGTAGTTTCAAGGTGCCAAAGATTTGATTTATCTAGAATTAAATCGTCTGAATTATTCAAGTTCATCAAAGATATAAAAGAAAAAGAAAACGGTAAGGCATCAGATGAAGCCTTAAAGTTAATTGTAAAAATTTCAGAAGGATCTGTAAGAGATGCGTTGTCTTTATTAGATAGAGCCTTGCTAAGCTTAGATGAAAAAACAGAGTTAGATCTTAATGCGGCACAAAAAATTTTTGGATATTTCGATAAGTCTCAATTAATCAATTTATTTGAATTAATATTGAAGGGAGAAGAGGAAAAAGTAATTAATATTTACAGAAAAATTTACGATCAGGGTGTCGAACCAAAAGTATTTATTAATGATTTTTTAGAAATACTTTATTACTTTAAAAATATAAATTCACTATCTTTAGAAAGTACAAATTTCTCACTTAATGATGAAGAGTTTTCAAAAATCAAAGATATTTCTAATCAAATAGATTCTGAGGTTTTAATTTTATTTTGGCAGTTTGCAATATCATCGCTTGAAGAATTGGATATTGTTTCTAATCAGCATCTATCTATTGAAATGTTTTTAATAAGATTAATGCATTTAAGTTCAATTAAGTTAAAGAAAAATATTGATCAAGAAGAAAATAATAATATTGCAGATAATCAAATAGACAATAAAGACACAGATAAAGAACAAGGAATTGATGATAGCTCAAGTATAGTTAGTCAAATCAAAAATATTGCCCAAGAAGAAAAGCACAAACCAGAAGCTAAACCAGAGATAAAAATGATAGATAAAAATTTGATAAGTTCATTTGATGACCTTCTTGATGTTTGTACTCAAAAAAAAGAAATTAAACTAAAATATGAATTAGAAAAAAATGTAAATCTTGTAAAATTTGAAAGAAATAGAATTGAAATTTCATTTAACGATAATTTAGATAAAGATTTTGTAAAAGATCTTTCTTCAAAACTTTTTGAATGGACTGCTGAAAGATGGATTATTACTTTTAGTAAATCTAAAGGAGAAATGTCAGTCAAAGAAAAACAAAATAATAAAAAAGATGAATTGGTTAATGAGGTAAAAAGTTCGGAAATCTACAATATGATACTGAAAAAATTTCCTGACGCAGAACTTATTGACGTTAAATTAAACGAAAAAAAAGAGGATATTAATGACTGATTTTACAAAGATTTTGGATAAAGCAAAAGAATTAGAAGCAAAAATGAAAGAAAGCCAAGAAAAAATTAAGGAGATTAAAGCTGAAGGCGTATCAGGATCTAATTCAGTTAAAATTACTCTTGATGGCGAAGGCGAGATGCAAAAAATTGAATTATCTGATGAAATTATTAAAGAAGATAAGACAATAATAGAAGATCTAATTGTAGCTGCTCATAATAGTGCAAAATCACAATTAAAAACAAAAACCACTGAAGAAATTTCAAAAGCCACAGGAGGTTTTGGAATACCTGGTTTTAAATGGCCATTATAATTAATGCAAAATATTAATGAGATTGAGGAATTAATTAAATTAATTTCAAAACTTCCTGGACTAGGCCCTAAGTCAGCTAAAAGAATTGTTCTTAAACTAATTAATAACCGAGACGAATTAGTAAAACCTATGGCAAGCACATTAGCTCAGGTTTATAGAAATGTAACAAGATGTAATTCATGTGGCTCATTAAAATCTAATTTAAATGGGTGTATTAATTGTGAAAGTTTAAAAGAAAAATATACAAAAATTTGTGTTGTAGAGGATATTGCTGATCAATGGTCGATTGAAAACTCAAATATTTTTCAAGGATATTTTCATATTTTGGGGGGGACAATTTCCTCTGTAGGTCAAAGAAAAGAAGATCTTTTAATTAACTCTTTAGTAGAACGAGTGAATAGAGAAGGTATTGAAGAAGTTATACTTGCAACAAGTGCAACTGTTGAGGGACAAACTACTGCTTATTATATTCAAGATAGTTTAAAAAATACTAATGCAAAAATTACTAAATTAGCTCAAGGATTACCTGTGGGTGGTGAAATTGAAAATTTAGACGATGGAACTTTATTTTCAGCTTTTAAAAATAGAACTGGTTTAAAATTTTGATCAAATTGATTTTTTCATTAATCTATTAAAATGAAGTAATGGTTCTGTATATCCTGATGGTTGATACTTTCCATGAAAAACTAAATCACAAGCTGCCTTAAAAGCTATTGATTTTTCAAAATT
>Ga0233427_10004380_pt1 | contig 11803 bp, 8 predicted proteins | sample SI_118_April2016_5_FD_179885 | JGI IMG/M metagenome (GOLD analysis project Ga0233427, IMG submission 179885) | Seawater microbial communities from Saanich Inlet, British Columbia, Canada - SI_118_April2016_100_MG | ecosystem: Environmental > Aquatic > Marine > Inlet | place: Canada: British...
CGGGTCAAAGCTTCTGCTCAACAAACGGAGTAACAATGTCAAAAAAAACCACCATCGGTCTCATTTGTGGTGGAACCAGCGGTGAGCATGAAGTCTCGCTCGTTTCGGCCTACAACATTCAAGCCGCGCTTGACCGTGAAAAATATGAGGTGCTGATAATTGCTATTGATAAAAATGGCGCTTGGTTTTTAGGAAGCTCTCCGGAATTGTTGGAGAATACTCATGATGTTCGTCAAGTAACTTTTAAGAAAAATCTACCAACCGCGCTTCCTCAAACCGGAAGTTCCGGTAACGAAAACCTGACTGCAAAGCAACAGTCCGGAAGTGAATTGGCTGAAGTCGATGTTTTCTTTCCAATAACTCACGGAAAACTTGGTGAAGATGGCGCTTTGCAGGGACTTTTGGAATTGTTTGGAAAACCGTATGTCGGCGCGGATGTTTACGGTTCCGCGATCTGCATGGACAAGGACGTGACAAAACGTTTGCTACAGCATCACGGGATTCCGGTTTCACGCTACAAACTGTTGCGCAATCCAAAAGACTTGTCATTTGAAGACGCAGTGCGGGATTTGGGAGATACATTATTTGTTAAACCCTGCCGTGAAGGTTCGTCGCTTGGTGTTTCAAAGGTACGAACTGAGGAAGAATACAAGCTTGCACTCCAGCAAGCATTTGCTGCGGATCGTAAAGTTTTGGTTGAAGAAGCAATTTCCGGACGTGAAATAGAATGTTCAGTGCTTGGCAATGATTCTCCTGAAGCCGCATCGGTTTTAGGTGAAATTGTGCCTCTCCGTGAGTTCTATTCTTACGAAGCGAAATATGTGGACGATGATGGTGCGGAACTAAAAATTCCCGCAGAAATTGATCCGAAAGTTTCACTTAAAATCCGCAAATCCGCAGTGGAAGCTTTTCTAATTACTGAATGCCGTGGTATGGCCAGAGTTGATTTTTTCCTGTGTGATGACAATACCTTCATCCTAAACGAAATCAATACTTTGCCGGGCTTCACAAAAATCAGTATGTTTCCGAAACTTTGGGATGCCTCCGGATTAGCTTATCCCAAACTGCTGGACCGCCTGATTGAACTGGCACAGGAATAAAAGTTAATCGGGCAGTTCCAAAATCCTCCTGTCTCTATTCATTTGTAAATAGTCTGATGCAACTGCACAAAAATCCTCCACTGAACATTGTTCTGTACGAACCTCAAATTCCACCGAACACAGGCAACATCGCGCGCTTGTGCGCAGCTACGAAATGTCATTTGATTTTGCTCGGAAAACTGGGTTTTGATTTAAGCGACAAACAGCTTAAACGTGCCGGTTTAGATTATTGGCAATGGGTTAGTTGGGAGCATTTTCCTGATGCAGAAGCTTTTTTTGCGACTCTTTCTCCGGAAAATTTTCATTTTCTTTCGGTGCATAATGAACGTCCATACACCAAAATCAATCCGCAGGAAGGTGACTATTTGTTTTTTGGCAAAGAAACATCCGGACTACCGAACTCATGGATGGAGAGTTTTCCGGAACGCTGTTTCACTTTGCCGATGATGGAAAAAGGGGTTCGCAGTTTAAATCTAGGTTCCTCAGTGGCAGTCGTGGTTTATGATGGATTGCGACAATTGGGAAAATTTTAATTCACGAAAGTTGCTGTGGTTTTCTTTGTAAAGCAGAGCAAGAAAAAAGTTTAAAATATTGGACAAAGTTCACTCATGCAGAGACAATCCTGTTAAGATGAAACAAAATAAAGATTAACCTGAAAGATAGCAGATAAAATGGAAGAGCAATTTGGTGTAATGGTTTGTGGACACGGAAGCCGTGACGTAGAAGCAGTAGAAGAATTTCAGGCGGTTGCACGTGGAATCATGGAGCGTCTTCCACAATATGAAACAGATTGGGGGTTTTTAGAATTTGCGACACCGGTGATTCGTACCGGTCTCGATGCATTGCAAGAAAAGGGCATCCGCAAAGTACTCGCAGTTCCCGGAATGCTGTTTGCGGCCGGTCATGCTAAAAACGATATTCCTTCTGTACTCAATGCTTACCAAGCGCAAAATCCGGGATTGTCAATTTCTTATGCACGTGAACTTGGCATTGATTTGAAACTGATTCGTGCTGCCGGAGATCGTGTTGAAGAAGCCATCCAAAAAGCAGGGGACCGGATTACACGTGAAAAAACATTGCTTGTGGTCGTCGGTCGCGGGGCTTCTGATCCTGACGCAAATTCAAATGTTTCAAAAGTAACCAGAATGCTTTGGGAAGGTCTTGGTCTAGGATGGGCGGAAACGGCATATTCCGGAGTGACTTTTCCACTGGTGGAGCCAGGACTCGAGCATGCAGCAAGACTCGGATACAAGAGGATAATTGTGTTTCCGTATTTTTTATTCACCGGTGTGCTAGTCAAAAGAATTTTCCACTATACAGATATCGTTGCAGCTAAACATCCGGAAATTGAATTCGTTAAAGCCTCTTATCTAAATGATCACCCCTTGGTTTTGGATGCTTTTGCGGAGCGAGTAGAAGAAATAAGAAATGGTGTAAACAACATGAACTGTCAGCTGTGTAAATACCGCGAGCAGTTTTTGGGTTTTGAAAGTGAAGTTGGATTACGTCAGGAAAGTCACCACCACCACGTTGAAGGTATTGGTACCGGGAGCTCCGGAGAAGCTGGGGAGGACGATGCAGCAGGAAGTTCCAGTGTCACCGACAAAACGCATGCACACGAACATGTGCATGAACATGATCATACTCACGGGGGTGAGCATGATCACGAACACCATCCTTACCCACACGCCGATCATCCTTTGGGACCGAACACGCTGGAAGAAAATTCAGGAAAGTCCGGTAGCGAATGACCGTTGATTATCTACGTGATCCTAAAGAAATTTATAATCAATCCTTCGCAACTATTCGCGGTGAGGCTGATTTATCAATTTTACCGGAAGATATTGCTGACATAGCAGTGCGTTTGATTCACGCCTGCGGAATGACGGATATTGTCGAGGATATTATTTATTCTCCGGATGCGGCCAGTTCCGCTCGTGAAGCCTTAAAGCAGGGTGCACCTATTTTGTGTGATGCGCGGATGGTAGCGGAAGGAATTATTAGCTCCCGCCTGCCAGCAAACAATGAAGTTCTATGCTGGAATAAACATCCAGAATGTGCTCCACTCGCCAAAAAATTGGGAACAACACTTTCAGCTGCGGCAGTCGAATTTTGGCGTCCCCAACTCGCTGGAGCAGTGGTAGCGGTCGGTAACGCACCCACGACTTTGTTTCGGCTGCTGGAAATTCTCGCGGAAGGAGTGGAACCGCCAGCCGTTATTTTTGGTTTCCCAGTCGGCTTTGTCGGTGCGGTGGAATCGAAAGAATTGCTCGTAAAGCAATGCAGAAAAAGCGTGCCCTTTATGACTCTTTCCGGACGCCGCGGAGGGAGCGCAATGGCGTCTGCGGCAGTTAACGCTGTGGCAAAAGATGCCCAAATTTGAGGGAGGCTTTAAGCCACGGATAAACACGGATAAATTGAGCCACGGATAAACACAGATAAACACGGATTACACGGATTACACGGATTACACGGATTACACGGATAAATTGAGCCACGGATTAACACAGATAAACTCGGATAACACGGATAAATTGAGCCACGGATAAACACAGATAAACACGGATTAACTGATGAGTGAAAATAGCCACGGATAACACGGATAAATTGAGCCACGGATCAACACAGATAAACACGGATTACACGGAGAAATTGAGCCACGGATAAACACAGATAAACACGGATTAACTGATGAGTGAAAATAGCCACGGATAACACGGAGAAATTGAGCCACAGATAAACACGGATTAACACTTATAAACTGATGAGTGAAAATAGCCACGGATAACACGGATAAATTGAGCCACGGATAAACACAGATCAACACGGATTAACTGATGAGTGAAATAGCCATGGATAAACACAGATAAACACGGATTAACTGATGAGTGAAAATAGCCACGGATAACACGGAGAAATTGAACCACGGAAACACACAGATAAACACGGATTAACATTATTGTAAAAAACACTGTATTATTTTACGCGCAAATAGGTGTCTTAGTTAATGCTATTTTTTTATCCGTTTTTATCCGCGTAAATCCGTGGCTTACTAAGCGCCCAGGATTTCATCCGTTTTTATCCGTGCAAATCCGTGGCTTACTAAGCGCCCAGGATTTCATCCGTTTTTATCCGTGGAAATCCGTGGCTTAGTTAAGTCCAAGATTTTCATCCGTGCAAATCCGTGGCTATGAAAAATTTAATAAACTATCAACCACACAAATCCGTGGCAAAAGGAATCAATATTAAGAAATAAAATGCCTGATATAACTAAAAAATGGCTTTGTATTATTGGAATTGGTGAGGACGGCTGGGACGATTTAGCAACCGATTCAAGAGAGTTGCTCTACGAATCCGAAGTAGTGCTTGGCGGTGAGCGTCACCTGAAAATGATTCCGGATGACTGGGAAGGTGAACGTATAGTTTGGCCTTCGCCGATTCGGGAGGCGGTTACAAAAATCGTGAGTTGGCGTCCCTCTGAATCAAGTGCCGGAAAAAAAGTTGCGGTAATGGCGAGTGGTGATCCGTTGTGTTACGGAATCGCGGCTAAGTTGCTGCGGCATTTGCCGATTGAGGAAATCTGGATCAAACCTGCTTTGACCACATTTTCGCTGATTTGTTCGCGGGTTGGCTGGTCACTTCCGGATGTTGAGACGTTAACGATTCACGGACGTCCGGTGGAAATGCTGCATCCGTTTGTGCAGCCCGGTGCAAAATTGCTTGTGCTTAATAAAGATGAGGGGAGTCCAAAACAAACAGCAGAACTGCTTACTGCAAGAGGTTTTGGCAAAAGCCGAATCACCGTTCTGGAACATCTAGGCGGAAGTAAAGAAAGGCAGTTTTCCGGACAAGCTGATTCCTGGACTCACCAGGAAGGAGCCGCGCTGAATGCGATGGCGCTTGAATGTATTCCAGACGCAAACGCAAACTTTCTCGCCAGGATTCCGGGGCTTCCGGATGACGCATTTTTACATGACGGTCAACTGACAAAACGTGAAATCAGGGCGGTTACACTGTCACGTTTGATGCCGGTCGTGGATCAAGTTTTGTGGGATGTCGGTGCAGGTTGCGGCTCTGTGGCGATTGAATGGATGCGCAGCAATCCGCGTTGTCAAGCAATCGCAATTGAAAAATCGGAATCTCGTTTAAAACTGATTCAACAAAATGCTTTTCAATTGGGTGTACCAATGCTACAGATTGTTCCCGGAAAAGCACCTGAGGTTTTGGCGGATCTGCCTGCGCCGGATGCGGTTTTCATTGGCGGTGGACTTTCTACTGAAAACATGCTGGAAACTTGCTGGAATGCGCTCAAGCCAGGAGGACGTTTAGTCGCCAATGCAGTAACTCTCGAAGGTGAACAAACATTGATCCAATGGCAAAAAGAAAATTCCGGAAAGTCCCCTGCAATTGGAGATTTTACTCGCTTGGCTGTCTCGCATGTGGAAAAAATTGGAAAATTTCAAAGCTGGAAAACATTGCGTCCTGTGACTCAACTTGCTGTTATTAAAACATATTAAATAAATTTTTCACCACAGAGGCACAGAGGTCTCAGAGATGGAACTAAATAAAATTTCCGAACAAATTATCGGTGCCGCGATATAAGTCCATAAAGTACTTGGTCCCGGACTGATGGAATCTGCATATGAAGAATGTTTGTGTAGAGAGTTGGAGTCTCGAAACATCTCATTTGAAAGACAATTACCGCTACCTCTGGAATATAAGGGGAAGCCATTAGATTGTGCATACAGATTAGACCTCTTGGTGTCAAATACCGTTGTTGTTGAACTTAAAGCAGTATCAATAATTGAGTCTATCCATGAAGCGCAATTACTAACTTATATGAAATTAGGCGGTTGGAAATTGGGCTTGCTCATAAATTTTAATGTCCCTCTTTTGAAGAATGGAATCAGAAGAAGAATTCTTTAAACTCTCTGTGCTCTCTGTGACTCTGTGGTGAATCAAAAAGGAATCCTTTACGGAATCGGTGTAGGTCCGGGTGATCCGGAATTGTTAACGCTTAAAGCCCATCGTTTAATCAACGAGTGCGACATTCTAGCTTATCCCGCTCCTGAAGTAGGTGAAGGACTGGCGCTTGAAATTGTACGGCCGTTATTGAAAAACGTGACTGAATTTCTGCCACTGCGCTTGCCGATTGCGGTTTCTCCATTTCCGGCGCAGCAAGCTTACGATCAAGCCGCAAAATTGCTGGAAGTTCCCTTGGACGCAGGAAAAACAGTCGCAGTAATTTGTGAAGGTGATCCGTTCTTTTACGGTTCATTTATGTATTTGTTTGAGCGTCTTTCAGAACGTTTCATGACGGAAATTATTCCAGGAGTTTCTTCACCGATGGCCGGCGCTGCTGTTTTAAAAACACCACTGGTTTCCCGTAATGAGGTTTTAACAATTCTACCAGGACCTCTGGAAGAGGCAGATTTGGAGCAACGACTGTTAAATACAGATGCTGCTGTGATTATGAAAGTAGGACGGCATCTGCCAAAAATCAGGAGGGTGCTGCGGCACCTGAGACTTGAACACTGTGCGCATTATGTGGAGCACGCTACCATGCCCAATCAACAAATAATTCCAATTGAAAATCTTGAATCCCAAAATGTCCCCTATTTTTCCATGATTCTCGTACGTAAAATTAAAAGTCACCTCATGTCCGGAGTCGTATGAGTCAACGGATTGTGGTTTTTTGTCTGGGAAAAAGTGCCTTAGCACTTGCTCAGAATATAGCAAAACACTTAAACGCGGAACTGCACGGAAAAGCGGAACGTTTTAATTCTGAAACTGGTCAGAAGCAGGATGATGATGCCGTGTCAAAATTTCCGGCGCCGAAAATTGATGTTTTTTTCACAGATTCGATGCAACATCTTGCTGCTTTGTTTAGTGAGGGAACAGCAATTATAGGTGTTTGTGCTTCAGGAATTTTGATTCGCGGAGTGGCAGGCTGTCTCGAAAACAAACATAATGAGCCGCCTTTGATTGCGGTAGCGGAGGACGGAAGTTCGGTTGTTCCTTTGCTCGGTGGACATCACGGAGCAAATACGCTGGCTCGAAATATCGGAAAATTAATCGGAGTCTCGCCGGCCGTAACCACAGCTGGAGATTTGCGTTTCGGCATTTCATTGGACGAACCACCGCAAGGTTTTGTGCTGGCCAATCCGGAAAACCTGAAGGCGTTTACGGCAGAACTTTTGGCAGGCGAAGCAGTATCACTTTCTCCGGAAACTAAAACCTTAACTCCGGATTCCTTAACTGAAAACAAAACGGAAGCCCAAGATCATATGCCGGGGTTTTACGAATGGTTGCAGGAAAGCCGCCTGCCTTTTTCAGAAAATGCGAAGCTGCGGATTTCGCTGAGCAAGGATCAAATTTCCGGAAATGCCGAACATTTGGTTTTTTGTCCTGCATCAGAACTACCTGCAAAAAATATTGTAATTGGCGTAGGTTGCGAACGTGGGACAGAGCCCGAAGAGTTGATTTCACTTGTTCGGAAAACATTGGCGGAAAACGAGATTGCTCCTGAAAGAGTCACACTGGTGGCTTCGCTTGATCTCAAATCCGATGAACCTGCGGTTCATGCTTTAGCAGCATATTTGTCCGAAATTTCCGGAGTTGAATGTCCAGCGAGATTTTTTGACGCGGCGACTTTGGAAGCACAAACTCCGAATCTCAAAAATCCTTCGGAAATTGTTTTTCAGGAAGTCGGCTGTCACGGAGTAGCCGAAGGTGCGGCTCTGGCGGCAGTTGCGGTTTCCGGAAGTTCTGCTGCCAACGGGAAATTGCTGGTAGCAAAAATAAAGTCCAGTAGAGCAACTTGTGCGGTTGCAGAAGCGGATAATTTACTTGATCCAAACAAAATAGGACGTGCGCAAGGTACCTTGTTTATCGTTGGAACAGGTCCTGGAACTCCTGAATGGAGACTTCCGGAAGCAGAAAAAATGCTCCGGAAAGCTACCGATTGGGTTGGTTACGGACTTTATCTGGACTTGATTGCTGATTTGCACAACGGTCAAAAATTACACAACTTTGATTTGGGACAGGAAGAAGTGCGGGTACGGCATGCCTTGAAATTAGCGGCTCAAGGAAAAACGGTCGCCCTAGTTTCATCCGGAGATCCTGGAATTTACGCAATGGCGACACTGGTTTTTGAGCTGCAGGAAACCGGAAGGTTAGCTACCGCTGGAGATTCCGGGACAAAAGAAACCTCCGGAAAGACAGAAGATTCCAGTATCACGGAAAAATCCGACTCAGTTGGAAATTCTGTTAGCAATGAGAATTCTGCAGCGCAATGGCAGCGGATTCAAGTTGAGGCAACTCCCGGAATTTCTGCTTTGCAGGCGGCGAGTGCCAGAATTGGCGCACCGCTTGGTCATGATTTCTGTACAATTTCGCTTTCGGATTTACTCACGCCGTGGGAAACGATTGAACGCCGGATTCGTGCCGCAGCCGAAGGTGATTTTGTGATTGCTTTCTACAATCCTGTTTCGCGTAGACGTACCACCCAACTGGCTCAGGCCAAGGAAATTTTACTGAAACATAGACCCAAGGAAACACCTGTTGTTTTGGCACGTAATCTTGGACGCAAGGAGGAGCAATTGAGAGTTGTTTCCTTAGAAAATCTGGACCCAACTCAAGTTGATATGCTAACGGTAGTTCTGGTAGGCTCAAGTCAAACCCGCCGACTTCAACTGCCAAATGGAGAGGTCAGGGTTTATACTCCGCGTGGTTATGCGGACAAATCCAAAGCCTGAAAAAATACAAGAAAAATTACCGCTAAGAACACTAAGAACTACAAGAAATTTCCTTTGCAGTCTTCACGTACTTAGCGGCTAAAATTAGAAATCATAAATCAGAAATAAAATGACAGTACACTTTATCGGAGCAGGACCCGGAGCGCCGGATTTGATCACAATTCGTGGACGTGACTTAATCGCAAAATGTGAGGTTTGCCTTTATGCAGGTTCCTTGGTTCCACAGGAAGTGGTGGCTTTTGCACCGCAGGGCGCGTTGGTGCGGGACACAGCACCACTGAATTTGGATGAAATAATTGCGGAAATCAAAACTGCGCATGATGCAGGTAAAGATGTAGCGCGTGTGCATTCCGGAGACCCTTCAATTTACGGAGCGACTGCAGAACAAATGCGTCGGCTGGATGAGCTTAAAATTCCTTATGACGTTACTCCCGGAGTTTCGGCATACGCGGCGGCGGCGGCGGAATTAAAACAGGAATTGACTTTGCCTGAAATCAGCCAGACTGTCATTGCCACCCGCACCACCATGCACGCTTCCGCCATGCCGGAAGGTGAGGAACTCTCAAAACTGGGAGCTATTGGCGCAACGTTGGCCATTCATTTATCGGTGCGAAACCTCAAATTTGTGCAGGATGAACTGATTCCGCATTATGGTGAGGATTGTCCAGTCGTGGTGGCTTATCGGGTGACTTGGCCGGATCAACAGTTCATTCACGGAACACTGGCTGACATACGTGAAAAAATGCGAAAATCGAAAATCAGCCGTACCGCTTTAATTCTGGTTGGAAGAGTTTTTGCTGAATATAATTTCCGCGACAGTGTTCTCTATGATCCGCAACATGTGCATGTACTACGGCCAAAGAAAAAAATAAAAAATTGAAGCATCGGCTCGATGATACAACGTCTAAATCTTTACTTTGAAGTTCTGCCGGAAAGGCTGAGTCGCTGGCGCTGGTGGGTGTTGCTACTGTACGTAATCCTGATGACTTTTTTGGCGGCTGGAATTCCGCGATTCGCTTTCACGTGGGCGAATGATGATATGTTCGGTAAAGACGATCCAGTGCAAATTTCGCTGGACCGGATCAAAGATCTCTTCGGCGGTACGGTAACTCTCGGTATGGTTTACAAACCAGTGGATGGCGATCTTTTTTCGGAGAGAAGCCTGGGTGCTTTGAAGAACGTCCACGATGTTTTAGCTGCGGAAGCTGAACGTGGTGCAGATAATCCAGAAAATTCTCTGCGCTTGCTGAATGAAGTTGAATCCCTGTTTAATACCAGCTTTACTGAAGTAGATGGAGACAGCATCCGCTTCCGAGACTTCATCGGTGAGGAACTTCCTTCAAGTCCGGAACAGAGTCGGTTGCTGCGAGAACAAGCGCTCAATGAACCTGAGTATCCGCGTGTTCTGGTTTCGGAGAACATGGAGTATGGAATGCTCGTGTTGAGAACAAACCTCGATGCCGTTCCGCTCAGAGACGATGAGTTCGATGAACTGAAAGGTTTTGAGGAAAACGAGCTTGAAGGACAGGACGAACATGAACCGCAATTTGTTGATCATGGGTTGGAGGATTATGCGGATTTTGAAAAGCAAGTCTGGAGCCTGTTGAGTGAAGAACGCTTTAGCAAGGACCTTGTGTTCATGCATCCCAGTTGGGGAGCATTTTATCAGAACGACGTCTGGGCAGTGGAATATCAAAGAGCTCTTCTCATTTCGCTCATCGTCAGTCTGCTACTGACCTGGCTACTGTTGGGTTCATTACGCGCGGTGATCTGGCCAATCGTGATTTTTGTTTCAAGTATTGTTGGCGTTCTTGGTCTGGCAGGCTGGACGGGCTGGCCCATCGACCTTTCACTCTACATCGCATTCGGACTTGTCAGTGTGGCCGCAATTGCGGACGTGGTTCACGTCTTGTCAGGATACCTGTTTTTTCATCAGCAGGGACAGCATCACAGTGAAGTACTGCGCTCCGTCTTCAGCAAAACTGCGTTGGCTTGCTTGCTGACAAGCATAACTACTGCGATCGGCGTTTTTTCCCTCTTTTTCATTAAGCTACGTGTAATCCAGACGATGGGTTTGCTGGGTGGAATCGGCGTGATGTTTGCTTTTATGCTGACCATTTTTCTGCTCCCAGTCCTGTTGAACTGGTTTCCTCCGCGTCCCCTGAAAAGCAATGAAAAGCCTAAAGTTACTCTACTTCTGGGAGGCGTAAAGAGTTTGCTTAACGGGATTGAAAGAGTGAGTACGGATTATCCGAAGGGTGTAATTGTCTTTTTTGCCGTAGCAGGAATGCTGTTGATTCTTGGAATAACGAGGATTGAAATCGACACGGTATTTTCAGAATATTATCCGCCAGAATCGCCAGTTCGCAGGACGATAAGTTTGATGGATGAGCAGTTCCTCGGTACCGGAAATATGGAAATCCTCCTTGAAACTGAATCAGCAGGTGTCTTTCGAGATCCGGAGGTGCTTCTTGCACTTGAAGAAGTCAAGCAATGGATTGAAACGAAATATCCGAAACTGATTACTCATAACTGGACGCTCAACAATCAACTCAAACAGACTCACCGTAAACTGAATGAAAATCGCGAAGAATTCTATAACGTGCCGGACAATCCTGAACTTGTGTCGCAGTTGCTGGTGCTAATAGAAGGTGGTGATTACGAAAACCTGGAACGCTTGGTTTCGCTGGATTATGCAAATGCGCGGATGAGTATGTCACTGAAAACAATTGGTTCAAAAAAGTCGGTTGAACTGCTCAAGGTTGTTCAACCTGGAATTGAAAAAATTCTCTTACCTCTGAAAGAGCGTTATCCCGAATTGAAGGTAACATTAACCGGTGGAGTTGGAGCTTGGGCCAGAGTGTTTGACGCAATCAGTTGGTCTCAGGTTTACAGTTTTGGACTTGCATTCCTTATTATCTCGCTGATCATGTTTGGCATTTTCGG
>Ga0233427_10004383_pt1 | contig 11799 bp, 17 predicted proteins | sample SI_118_April2016_5_FD_179885 | JGI IMG/M metagenome (GOLD analysis project Ga0233427, IMG submission 179885) | Seawater microbial communities from Saanich Inlet, British Columbia, Canada - SI_118_April2016_100_MG | ecosystem: Environmental > Aquatic > Marine > Inlet | place: Canada: British...
ATGTTTTGTACAGGTGGAATAAGGTGTGAAAAAGCAACTTCCTATTTAGTTAACCAAGGGTTTAAAGATGTTTCCCATTTAAATGGAGGCATCTTAAAGTATTTAGAAAAGGTTCCTAAAGAAGATAGTCTTTGGGAGGGAGAATGTTTTGTATTTGATCAAAGAGTATCAGTTGCAGATGAACTAAAACCTGGAAGCTACTTAATGTGCCATGGTTGTAGAATGCCTCTAAAAAAGGAAGATACATTACTTAAAAATTATATTCATGGTATATCATGTAAGCACTGTCATAATACTAAAAGTCCAGAAAGTAAAAAACGTTATGCAGAAAGACAAAAACAAATTGATCTTGCAGTAAAAAGAGGTGAGAAGCATATTGGAAAAAAAATTACTCATAAATCCTAATTTAGGAATTATTAATGGATAAATTACCAATACTATATTCATTTAGAAGGTGTCCATATGCAATGAGGGCAAGAATTTTTATTAAATTATGTAAGATTAATGTGGAAATTAGGGAAGTCCACTTAAATAGCATCCCACAAGAAATGATAAATATATCACCAAAATCTACTGTTCCTGTTTTACACCTTTATGATGGAAAAGTATTAGAAGAGAGCCTAGAGATTATGGACTGGGCAATGAACCTTAATGATAAACATGACCTAAAAAAATCTAAGCTTGAAAATATTGAAAAAACAAAAGAAATATTGGATATAGTAGATAGCTCCTTTAAGCTTAATTTAGATAAATACAAATACAATAGTCGTTATAAAAACATTGAACCTCCAGAACACTTTAGGGACAAAGCAATAAAGATTTTATCTATTGTAGAAAAAGAATTGAGCAATAATAATACATGGATATTTAATGATAAACCAAGTTACTTAGATTTATCTATATTACCATTTATCAGGCAATTTAGAATTGCTGATACTCATTGGTTTGATAATGAAATGCCTTTAAATAAAATGCGGGATTGGCTTATGCGATTTTTAGATTGGCCAACTTTTCAAGATATTATGATAAAAAATAAAAATTGGGAAGTAAAAGATCAACCAATTTATTTTGGAAAATAATTTATAACTTATATGAAAAAAAATAAACAATTAATATTTAAATCAAAATTTGGCAATATAAGAATAACTAGTGAAGAAGAAAAAATAATACATATAGAGTTTACAAATAATAATTTAATAAACTCAAATTCTAATATTTTAAATATAACTAAAAATCAAATTGAAGAATATTTATTAAATAATAGAAAAAAATTTTCTATTGATATTTCTCTTAATGGTACAGATTTTCAACATAGGGTATGGGAACAAATAAAATTAATTCCATATGGAAAGCATACTACCTATTTAAAAATAGCTAAAATATTAAAAACATCTCCAAGAGCTGTCGGCAATGCCTGTGGCAAAAACCCTATATTATTAATAATTCCCTGCCACAGAGTAATTGCAAGTAATGGTAACCTTACTGGTTTTTCTGCATTAGGTGGGATAAATACAAAAAAACTTTTATTAGATCATGAAAAATTATAATTTAAGTATTCTATCTCTTATACTCGCTATAATAACAAACCAATAAAATCTTATTTTACCTACAATGTTCTTATGGTTTTTAAGCTCATCATACTTATTTAAACCACATTCAGTTTTAATAAATTTATTCATAATTTAACTTACCATTTATTTAATATATTTTGAAGGAGGTTGAGGATTATTATCAGGGTTAGTATCATGTTTAGAAATTCTTAAAAATGAAACCTTATCTATTAGCAACTTTAAACTTTTTTCTAAATTATCCGCTTTTTCTTTAGAGTAAACTTCTTCATTATCTATATATGCAGTATAAGAAGTACGATACTTTTCAGTTTTACTACTATTTCCTAAACAATCTTTTGTCCATTGATATAAAGGATAATTATCTGTACCATTTTTTTCTGCCTCCACCACATACTCCATGAATCCATCATATTGACTTAATAACTCTGCTTTATTTGTCTGCAATATATTCAATAACTTAATTTTTAGATCTGAGTTTTTATTACTGTTATATAAATCAACAAAACTTGAAGAAAAATATACCCTTATCTGGAAAAGCCACTTATTATTCATATATACATTACTCACTTTTATAACTATTATAATATAGATAAATAGATAAAGTTAAATTTCATTAAAACAATAAAAAATTATTTAATTTTAGCCTCATTATGATTAATCACATACCAATTATATACTTCTTTTAAGCCTTGCTCTAAATCTATCTTATGTGTCCAACCTAATTTATTTATTTTACTTATGTCCATAACCTTCCTAGACATTCCATCAGGATAGGAGTCATCAAATTCAATTTTTCCCGTCCAACCAGAAATAGACTTAATAATATTAGAAAAATCTTTTATAGAAATTTCTTTTCCAGTGCCAATATTTATATGTTTGTCTTCACTATAATTTTGCATTAAAAATATTAAGCCTGAGGCTAAATCATCAACATGCATAAATTCTCTTAAAGGTTTTCCAGATCCCCATAAAACAACTTTATCTTTATTAAGCTGTTTTGCTTCATAAAATCTTGATATTAACGCAGCTACTACATGACTATTTTGAGGATGAAAATTATCACCTGGTCCATATAAATTTGTTGGCATTACAGAAATATAATCTACTCCATACTGTTTTCTGTAGAACTCACATAATTTAATTCCTGTTATTTTTGCTATCGCATAAGCTTCGTTAGTAGGTTCAAGCTCCCCAGTAAGTAGGCTACTTTCCTTTAAAGGCTGTTCTGCATTTCTCGGATAAATACAACTTGAACCTAAAAACATAAATTTTTTCACATCATATTTATAAGAAGCAGAAATTACTGAATTTTGAATAGCTATATTGTCATATAAAAAATTTACAGGATAATTACTATTAGCTAATATTCCACCTACTTTAGCTGCTGCAAGAAAAACAGTGTCTGGATTATTGTCTTTAAACCATTTTTCTACTTTTACTGAATCTTTGAGATCTAATTCGTTGGAATCTTGTGTTAATACTTCACATTTTATAGATTTTAAAGCCCTAATTAATGCGCTTCCGACCATACCTGTGTGTCCGGCAACAAATACCCGTTTCCCAACTAATGAGTATCTTTCTTTGATAGTATTCTTCAACCATCAATTCCAAAACGTCTAGTTTTTTGCTCTAAATCCACAAGCTTTATATCTTCTTCAACCATTTCTTTAACTAGATCAGGAAACTTTATAGTAGCTTCCCACCCTAATATATTTTTAGCTTTTGTGGGGTCTCCAAGTAAGTAATTAACTTCTGTAGGCCTGAAATATCTTTTGTCGACTTCTATTAATATTTTATTACTATTTTTACTTAGCCCTATCTCATCCTCACCTTTACCTTTCCATATAATTGTTTCATCAATCTCTGAAAAAGCCTTTTCTATAAAATCTCTAACTGTGTGAGACTCTCCTGTAGCAAGGACATAATCATCTGGGTTCTTTTGCTGTAACATAAGCCACATACCTTTAACATAATCCTTAGCATGCCCCCAATCTCTCTTAGCATCCAAATTTCCCATATATAATTTTTCTTGCAACCCAAGTTTTATTGCCGCTACAGCCCTAGTAATTTTACGTGTAACAAATGTTTCACCTCTAATTGGACTTTCATGATTAAATAGTATGCCATTACAAGCAAAAATATTATATGCCAACCTATAATTAACGGTTATCCAATATGCATATAACTTTGCTACCGCATATGGAGACCTAGGAGAAAATGAAGTATTCTCATTTTGAGGAATAATGTCTGAATTACCATATAATTCAGAAGTAGATGCCTGATAGAACTTAACAGTTTTTGTCATATTAAGTAACTTTATAGCTTCTAACAATCTAAGAGCACCTATACCATCTGCATTAGCGGTATATTCTGGAGTTTCAAAACTAACCTGAACATGACTTTGTGCTGCTAAATTATAGACTTCATCTGGGTTAATTTTTTGCATTAATCCGATTAAATTAGTTGCATCAGTCATATCTCCATAATGTAAATGAAACTTAACATCTTTAGAATGAGGATCTTGATATAAATTATCAAGCCTACTTGTATTGAAGGAGGAAGATCTTCTTTTTATTCCATGAACTTCATAGCCTTTACTTAGTAATAACTCAGCTAAATAAGCTCCATCTTGACCAGTGATACCTGTTATTAATGCTATTTTATTTTTCATATTTTAAACTATATAGATTATATAAACATATGTGAAGGCAATAAATTATTACTTCAAAATATAATAATAAAAATATTACTTTATTTTTTCTACGTAAGAACTATCTTTTATTTATGACAAAAATAATACTTTACATTTCAATACTATTTATATTTTTATTTAATAATATAGCTATTTCTTCAGACTTGGACTTAGCAAAGGACGCTTATAATAAAAGTGACTTTAAAGCTGCTTTTAATTATTGGGAACCGCTAGCAAAAGAAGGTATTTCAGACGCGCAGTTAGGTCTAGGAATTCTTTATGGAAAAGGACAAGGTTTATTACAAGATTATAGAGAATCTGTAAAATGGTTTAAATTATCAGCAGATCAAGGAAATGCAGAGGCTCAATTTTATATTGGCATGGCATATATTAACGGAGTTACCTATAAAAAAAATTATTCAATAGCATATATGTGGTTAAGCGTCTCTGCACTTAAACAAACAAGATTAGCTAAAGATAATTTACCAAAATTTATAAAAATGATGACACAAGAGCAGATTAGCGAAGGAGAAAAATTAAAGAATCTATGTATTAATAAAAATTTTATAAATTGTTAACACAAAAAACTAAATTACTTAAAATTAATTTTTCTCGCCTAAAGCAATAATAGAATCTATACTATCAGGCTGAATTTCTAACCATTTATAAAAACAAGAATTACTACCTAATAATACATACCAATTAGATTGTTCAAAATTTGGCCATATAACAACAGTATCAATATTTAATAATTCTTTTGTATTTTCATCTGGTGTTTTTAAAATATAACCGCTTAAAAAATTATTTAATGTTTTGTTTACAATCTTAAAAGGTGTAATGTGAGGCTGTTCAATTTTTCCTCTTTTTAAGATTCCTTCAAAAGAAACACAATCTTGATCATACTTTATAGTGTAATCCTCTTTTATTAATGGAATTGTATCCCATTTAGCTACATATCCTGCCGGAACTTTTTCAGCATAAGCATTTATACTATAAAAAAGGATAATTATATAAATAGAAAATTTCAGTAGTCTTCTCCAAATTTAGATGAATATGAATAATAATTTATTTGATAATTTTTAAGTGAGTCATTTTTTTTTCTTTCGAATCGCTATAAACACTTTTACTATCTAAATCGTTTTTATTATTAACATTTATTTTTATATTACTTACTATCTTATTCCATATACGTCCAGCCCTTTTTAATTGCACATAGATATTATCGTTACTTCTTAATCTATCTGCAAATTCTTGAATATCCTTATCTAAAGCCATTACTGCTTCATAATTATCTAAATTTTTATCTTTTTCATTTATTTCTATTATAAAAATCTTTTTCATATAACCCTCTATTTTAATTGAGAATGATAATCATTCTCATTGACAATAAAATTTAAATATTATATATATTATATTAAATAAGGGTGAATATATATTTCCTCCCAAGAAATACATACTTCCTTATTAATATTTAGAGAGTAAATGAGTACCTCCATTTACTCTCTTTTATTAAATATTTAAATCTAGTTAATTATCTACCTAAATCTAAATCTTTATATGTTACATCTTCTACTAATTCTGCTTCAACTATATAAACACTTCCAAAAGCATCTTCTACAGGTGGGATTATAGTAATAGTGCCATTAATACCTACAGGTTGATACATGCTTCTTATTTCAACTGGCGCATTTAGTTTAACTAAAAGCATTTGATTAGGGGGTGGTGGAGGAACGTGCATACACATACCAGCAGAAGGAACTAAGACAAATTCACTTACTGTTTCTGCTTCACCAAAATCTACGTCTAAAGGAACCATAAAACCTGTTAACCTTATGTTAACTCCATTTAATTCTTTAACGGTAGATAAACCAGATTTCTCTAAAGCATTAAGAAATTCAGGATCATTCCACATGTCGTCTGTAACCCCTCCTTCAGGGATAAAATCAAAGGCATCTTCAGGTAATAAATCTGTCCAACTAATAGGCAAAACTAGCATATCATTATTAATCTCTAATGTATCTTCTGAATATAAAATAGAAGTTGATAAAGTAAGACATAGAGAAAATTGAATTATAAAAGAAACAATATATTTCATTAAACACTCCTGATATTAAATATTAATATTATTTATCTTTTTTATTAATACCATTAAAATAGTAACAAATACATAACTTACAACTAATATCGGTCCAGCCGGTAAATCAAATATTACAGATAGTAAAATTCCTAATAAAACTGAAATTAAACCACTTAACCATGCTCAGTTAAATGCTCAATAGCATATAATTGACTAGCAAATATATTGCCAATAATAATAAATATAAAAATAAATTTTGTCATATACCTCTAATACTATTTTATATTAAGATTTTACGGAAAGCCCATCCCTTAAGGTATTTTTGTAAATTTGTATAGCGGGAACTATGGTTGCTATTAATGCAGCAAATACGATTGTAATAACAATTTGTAGATCATAATTCTTTATTGAAAAGCTATCGATAAATATACCATAGTTATTTTGTAAATAGTCTTTTCCTAAAGAGAAAATTACTACCATTAGTATATATCCTACGATACATGAGACGACTGAAATTATTATTGATTCTACTAATAATAAACTAACTATATTTGTAGGCGAAGCTCCCACCGATCTCAATATTGCCATCTCTCTTCTTCTACTACTTAGTCCAGCTATAGTCATGGCTATCATTCCTAAAAGAGCTATAATAATTATAAAAAATGTAATAATTTTGAAAGCTTTATCGACATTACCTGTTAACATCCAAAGCCTAGATAAAGTAATACCTGGCATTACCGAACTAATTGCTTCTTCTTTATAATTTATAATATCTCTTTGGAATTGGAATATTTGCGTCCTGTTATTTAAAGAAAGAAATATAGCAGAAATAGTTTTGGGCTTTAATTCATTTTTCATAATTTGCTCTAATGATACATCTATAACTTTTTGATTACCAATCCAACCAGTATGCATAGCCTCTATTCCAGCTAAACTAACGTATACTGCATTATCAATTGGGGTACCTGTTGGCTTTAAAATTCCAGAAACTTTAAAACCTAAGTTTTCATGATCATGACTCGCATGATCATCGTCTCCTTCATCTTCTTCATGTTTTGCATGATCATCATGGTCATCATGATTTTCATTTTTTACTGAAGTAAAAGTATGAACTTCACCAACATCAGATAATCCATGAGTTATAGCTATCTCTTCACCAATATTATAATTTAATTTACCTGCAACAACACTTCCTAAAATAACATCAAATACATCATTAAAAGTATTGCCTTTAATGAACTCTATATTTTTTCCTGAGGAGTATTTTATTTGCTTAAAATAATCATTAGTTGTTCCTATTACCCTATAGCCCTTATGACTATCCCCTAATGATATTGGAACAGCCCATTTAATTTTATTATTATTAGCTATATCTTTATAAGTATTCCATTGAATAGGAGCACTAGGTTCGCCAATAAGAAAAACACTATTAAGTAAAATCTGTAAATTTCCACCCCGCGCAGCTACTACGCTATCTACTCCAGAAACAGTGCTTTTAAAACTTGCTTTAACAGACTCTTGTATTCGAGAAACAGTAAAATATAGTGAAATAGAGAAGGCAAGTGTTAAAATAATTAATAAACAACTTAACCACCTATTTAGTAAAGATTGAAATACTAGGGTAAATTTAATCATTTTTAATCTCACATATTTCAGTAATATTTTTAACTATTTTGAATTTATTAGATAATTTTTTATCATGACTTACCATAATTAAACCCTGCTCATTTTCATCTAATGATTGAAATAGTAAATTAATGAATTCATTTTGGTTATCTTTATCAAGCGCTGATGTAGGTTCATCTGCTATTATAATTTCTGGCTTTCCAATTAATGCCCTTGCAACAGCTACTCTCTGTTGCTGACCAATACTTAATTCGTATGCTTTACGATCTATAAGCTCATTATAATTTAAAGATAACTTATCCATTAATATTTGTACTTCGTCGCTATTGGATATCGATTGTTTTCTAGTAGAGTATGCCTTACCCAATAAAATATTATTTTTAACTGTAATATATGGTAATAAATTAAAAGTTTGAAACACTATTCCAAAGTGGTCACCTCTGATCCTATCTTTTATACTAGAAGAGGTTTTAACAATATTTGTTCCCAAAATTTGAATAGCACCTTCTTGAGGGTTAAGAGTGCCAGATAGTAAATTTAAAAAAGTTGATTTGCCTACTCCAGACTCACCATAAATTAAAACACTATCACTTTTTTTTAATACAAATTTCTTTATATTAAGCCTAAATTTAATATTGTTACCCAAACTGTACTTTACATTCTCTACAGAGATTAAATTTTTACTCATTTTTTTCCTATTTCATATAATATAGCTTTTAAAACTCTATGTAACTTATTGACAATTTCCACAAATCACTGGGATTTCAATATTTATATTAGGACTTAAAATTGCCCCTAAATTTTTAGAACTTTTTTCCAGATTTAAGCCCATATTTTCGTTACATGTTTCTATAACTGATAGACAAATAGTACATATATTGGTGATGTGTGTATGTTTTTCATCAGTATTATCACATAATATATACTTATTTAAATATGATATTTTATGTATAACTTTTAATTTTACCCAAAATTCAATAACTCTATATACAGAAGAAATATTTAAATTTTTTCCCCTCTTTTTAACGATAGCGTTAATATCATAAGCAGAAATAGGTAATTTTCTTTCTAGTAAAATATCTAAAATCAATAACCTATTAGGGGTTATAGATTCATTTTGCTTCATGCATATATCTATAGCTTTATTTTTTTTTTCATTTTGCATAATGTTTTATATCCTTTAAATATTATAACATAGTATTTTCTTTTTGACAATATATTTCTAATATGCAATAATATTGCATATATAATTATATACTAGGGTGCTAAGTTACTTTTCATTCAGATCCTCCCGGCACCCTAGTTATTAATATAAAAAATTTAAATAAATTATAAACCTAAATAGCAAAAAATGAATTTAATATCTAAAAACAAAACACCAAAAAAATTGACTATATTAACACTTTCAAGCTTATTTGCTAGCCTTAGCATGTGCATATGCTGCGCTTTACCTGCATTTTTACTGTTACTAGGAGGAGGTCCTGTATTAGCATATATTTACTCTAGTTTTCCAAAATTAATTTTAATTGAAAAATATAGTCTTTTATTATTTATAATCTCAGGTTCATTAATAATAACTAGTGGTATTATTAAAATAAGAAACAGGAATCACTCCTGTCCTACAGACTCTACAGAAGAAAAATCATGTACTACTCTAAAATGTTTCAATAAATATATATATATTCTCTATATTTCTATTTATATGCGGCTCGGTATATAATTTTTTTCCTCAATTTTTTATAAATAATTCATCAATAGTAAATATTTAATATAAAATTAAATATTTATCCTATTAGAAATTTCAATAAGATTTTCATCAGGATCTCTAATATATATTGAATATAAATCACTAGAAGCGCCAATTTGTTTAATAGGACCCTGTTCTATTTTTATATTATTTCTTATAAAGATTTTTTCCCACTCTAATATATTCTTATCTGAAATAAAACAAATGTCTCCCGTTCCTGGTTTTGCAACTTTTGCGCCTGGCTTAATTAAGTTATTATTTTCATGTAAATTAATTTTTTGGTTACCAAATTTTAGACATTTTCTTATTTCTCTATTTGATCCTAACTTAAACTCTTCTAATTTCATACCTAAGACATCACAATAGAAAAAAACTGTCTTATTTAAATCTGTTATAGTTAAAACTATATGATCAATAGATTGGATCATATTATTTTATATTCCTATGCAATAACTCTGACATCTCTATAATTCTACTATCTTTTAAAGCAGCTGCTCTAATTGGAGCAATAGCCTTATAATCGGGATCATTAAACATATTTATAAAATTTATTCTTTTAGGATAACGTACTAGAATAGATATATCCCAATCATCTATTCCTATTATAGAATTATGAACTTTTCCCATCCATATAGGCTCTCCTCCATATTTTGGCTGAAATTTTGCAAATTTTTTACCATAAACTTCATAAGCCTTTCTTCCTGTTAAGCCATCCACTCCAAACCCTACTTTTGCGATATCTAAATATTTTAATAAATTCAACATAATAACAGGCTCTTCTAAATTACCCTTAGACATTAATTCTAGAGCACCTTCTTCTACATTAATACTAGCTTTCATTACTACTCCACCGGTAATTCTAAATCTCTATAAAATTCAACATTACCATTTTTTCTATTATATAAATCTGAAATAATATTAGATAAACATTCATTAGCTTTACCTGATATTCCAAGTAAATCATTGCCATTATTCCAATCATTCTCATCCTTAGGTTTCCAATTTGCATAATTTTTGATTAGGTTAAATAAATTATCACAACTTAGAGTATATATCCCTTGACCTTTTTCTGTTTGTATTTCTTTAGCACATTCTTCTATCAAGTAAAGTTTCCATAAACCATAAGGTAAAGTTGCGCTATTTTTTTTATCAAATTTATAATTAACTTTAGTATCATCATATACTTCCTGAAGATCCCAGTAACATTCTTCAATTAATGTAAAACATTGAGTTAACTTTAAGTGATATTCTTTATAAATATTATTTTTCATTTAATAGCTGCTCGCAACCAGTCTCATTTAAAAATTCATCTATGAAATTTTTATCTTTATTTTCTAAAGCCCCATATTCTTCTTTAATCCAATTTAAGCATTTAGCTTGATAAGAAAAAGGTTTTTGAGTCCATAATTTTCCTTTTATTTCTATTTTAACTTCTTCTTTATTCTGATAAACCGCTTCATAATTTGCCTTCAAAACTGGAACATAAGTATTTCCAATTTCATAAAAAATGTTTCTAAAAGATTCCGTCAAATTATGAGCATTAACCCAATCTGAATCATTAACTTCAAGACCAGATAAATCTTCCATAATACCAACCCACGCAACAATTCTTGAGGCAATATTGTCAGCTATCTTCATAGGAGTAGGGTCAAAAGCCGTTAATTGTGTAAGTTGACCATATAAAGCAAAATCACTGCTGCTAGGTCTTTCTCCAAATATATAAGGATAATTATTCATATGCTTATCCATTAATTTTAATATATTTTTATAACTTCCTTCAATAATATCTGATGTAGTCGTATTACTTCCAACAACGTATAAGCGGGAAATTTGACGTTCTGAAATATCCTTTCTAATAGGCTTTATTGTTTCTTCATTATCAGTTAACGATCTCCAACGGGACAATGTAGAGCCAGCTTTTTTTATATCTTCATCATATGTCCATCTGTAATGAAATGTAGCTTTGGTCAACCACTCATCAGCAAAATCTTCAATCAAATAATCTAAAAAATTTAATACTGAGCTTTTTGGAACAGCAGACCTATCTGAATATAACTTTTCTAACCTTCTAAGTATAAATGTAGAA
>Ga0233427_10004385_pt1 | contig 11798 bp, 9 predicted proteins | sample SI_118_April2016_5_FD_179885 | JGI IMG/M metagenome (GOLD analysis project Ga0233427, IMG submission 179885) | Seawater microbial communities from Saanich Inlet, British Columbia, Canada - SI_118_April2016_100_MG | ecosystem: Environmental > Aquatic > Marine > Inlet | place: Canada: British...
TGCTTGGAATCATTTAGCGGAGATAGCAATGCCAATGATGGAAGGCATTATTGAAAATCATTATAAGCCAGGAGGAACAATCATTAGAGCTATGGCTGCTAAATTATTTGCAGGACAAAGAATTACTCCTCACGTGGATAAGCACCCTTCTTTTCATATTGCTCATCGAATTCATATACCGATCACAACCAATGCTCATGTTCGATTTACTTTAGCAGGGCGACCTTTTCAACTTCAGCTTGGCAAGGCCTATGAAGTTAATAATCAGTCCACACACAGTGTCATGAATAGAGGCAAAGAAGATCGAATTACTTTTATTTTTGATTATATGCCAGAGGACATAAAATCTATGGCAAAGAATCTTAAAAACTAAGCTGATTATTTTCTCAAAGACTGAGGTTTGGCATCATCATTTAGGTCATTCAAAAGAGGTGATAATGTTTCAATCAATTCACCTATATGACTTTCATAATTTTTCCAAGCATACATAGCACCTTTATAGATGGGTTGTCGAACTTGTTCTGAGCTAGCAGTATTGATGGATCTTTTCGTTTCATAAAATTTTAGACATTGCTCTTCCCACTCTAAGCCACAAAAATCTAGAAGTTTCTTGGTCTCTATTTCTTGTTTTTCAAGCACAGATTCATAATGAAAGTCCATGATCTCTCCTGGAAAAAGATTATGCCAATGCCGCATCATTCGGTCATACTCTAAATAGTATTCACCAATTTCAAAAAGATCGTAACTCCAGGATTGTCCTTTATAAAAAAGTTGTTTATAGGAACTGATGCAACTGTCTAATGGGTGTCTACATGCATTAATAATTTTTGCATTAGGAAGAATGAGTTTAAGGAAGCCAATATTGGCAAAATTATTAGGCATTTTATCAATAAAATAAGGACTTCCTGTACGATGTCGCTTAGTGGTTGTTAGGTAGCTTTCACCATACTCAATGAACTCATCATTATTCATTTCCAGTGCTGCATTTGGAAATTTAATACCCCTAGGCTTTGATTTTGTTAGCTTTCTAGTGAGCAACGAGAGATCAGGCAATTCTTTTGTTCCTTCAACTTGGGTATGACTCGCTAAAATTTGTTCGATTAAAGTTGATCCTGATCGAGGTAGTCCAACTATAAAAATAGGTGCCTGACTTTGATGACCTAAATTTCTTTTTTCATTAATAAATTCTTTATTAAATACTTCAATCAAAGCATCGTGTGTGGTTTGTGTTTGAACCGAATCATAGACTTCATCTTTTCGTCGCATAAAGGCACCAGCATCAAAATGATGCCATGCTTCATCAAATAAATTTTCTTTTTCTTTGGCATTAGCAAGAGCAATATGTAGAAAAGCTTTATTGCTGTCAGGAATTTCTGGATTATTTATATGATCTTCCATTTGAGTGATTTCTTTTTGGTCAAATTGGTATGTCTTTAGATTAGCTAAGCTCCAGTAGGCTTCGGCAAAAAAGGGTTGAACTTCTATGACTTTTTTGTAGGCTGAAACTGATTCTTCATAATCCCCAATGGTTTTTAATGTGTTGCCTAACCCCATGTTACTTCCAATGTGATTTGGTTCTATTTTCAAAGCTTCACGGTATGCTTTTATAGCCCCTTCATGATTTCCTGATTGACCTAATATGGTTCCACGAAGCATGAAGCCGAAAGGTAAATTAGGTTGCAATTGAATCACTCGTTGAGCTGCATCAAGAGCTTTTCCAAATTCATCGGTGTCTGATAATGCTTCGGCTAGCTCCGCCCATGCTCCAGCAAATTTTGGTTTTAATTCAACTGCTCTCTGCAATAAAATTATTGCATCTTCTTTTTGCTCCATTTTTGAAGCTATTGAGGCAAGCAATTTAAGACCATTTACATCATCTGGCTTCTCTTGTAGTGCTTCTCTACAAATTTTTTCAGCTTCCTCTGTATTGCCTTTATAGAATAACTGCGTAGCAGTAGCTAATTTTTCTTGAATAGGATCTAATTCAAGAACAGTTTGATAAATTTCTTGTGCTTCTTCATTTCTTCCTAATCCTTTGAATATTTGACCCAGTGTAATTAGGGCGCTTGTATTTTTTGGATTGAGATCTATTGCCTTCTCAAAACAAGCCAATGCTTTTTCAGGTTTGTTCTGTGCCAGCAATGCATTGCCTAATTCTTCATGTGCTGGAGCAAAATCTGGAAACATTCTCAGTGTATGCTTTAATCGTTTAACAGCTGAGCCCGACTTTCCTTGTCTAATTAGAGCCACACATAAGAGTACTTGCGTATTAGGCTCACCATTGGATACTTGGCTGAGTGCTTTTCTGCATAGATCTTCAGCCATCTTTGCATCACCTGCATTCAAAAATGCTTTGGCTCGATCAAAAGACGCTTTTAAGGCTGACAGTTCATCATTAACCATATTATCTCTCTTTATATTTTTGTCTTATTCTGCTTTGACATTATTAATGCTGCAATACTTACACCAATACTCACAGCAAGTATCAGGATTGTTGCCAATGCATTTATATCTGGCGAAATGCCTAAACGTACTTTTGAGAAGATGAGCATGGGCAGTGTTGTTGCGCCAGGACCAGAAACGAAACTTGCTATGACCAGATCATCTAATGAAAGAGTAAAAGATAAAAGCCATCCTGAGATCATTGCTGGAAAAATAATTGGAAGAGTAATGTCCCATAAAACTCTCAACGGCTTTGCTCCCAGATCCATTGCGGCTTCTTCCAAGGAGTCATTAATTTCTGTTAATCTTGATTGAATGATTACAGCGACATAAGCCATCGAGAATGTAATGTGTGCAATGGTAATGGTATTCATGCCTCTGGATGATGGCCAACCAATGAGGTTTTGAAGTGATACAAAAAGCAACAACAAAGAGAGTCCTGTGATTACTTCGGGCATCACCAAGGGCGATGCAATCATTCCCGAGAACAAGATTCTTCCACGAAATTTCTTTAGTCTAGCCATTACAAAACCAGCCATTGTTCCCATTAGAGTTGCAAATGTTGCAGTGATTGTAGCAATCTTAAAACTGAGTAATGCAGCATTGAGAATATTTTCATTATTGAATAATTCAACATACCATTTCAGTGACCACCCACCCCAAACTGTCACCAATCGAGAATCATTAAAAGAATAAATAATAACCAAAAGAATAGGGATATAAAGAAATGCAAAACCAAAGCACAATGCAGAGAAAATGAAGCGTGACCTTTGATTTAGCATTTATACCACCACTTCTGAATTGTCTTGTGCTTGTCTTTTCTGAAAATACACAATGGGTAAGACCAGTAATAAAAGTAAAACAATGGCTACTGCCGATGCCACAGGCCAGTCTCTATTGAGAAAGAATTCATCAAAAAGAACTCTGCCAATCATCAATGTATCAGCTCCTCCTAGGAGTGCTGGAATAACATATTCACCAATGGCAGGTATAAAGACCAATAAGCAACCCGCTATAATTCCAGGGATGGATAATGGCAGGGTCACATCCAAGAATCCTTGCCACCTTTTTGCACCCAAATCTGAAGCTGCCTCGAGTAATCTCACATCAAGTTTTACAAGGTTTGCATAGAGTGGAAGGATCATATAAGGCAAGTATGAGTAAACCATGCCAATGTATACCGCAGTATCTGTATAAAGAAGCTGAAGCGGTTGATCAATCAAGCCAAGCCAAAGAAGAAATCCATTGATAAGACCATTTGTCTTAAGGATTCCCATCCAAGAATACACTCTTAAAAGAAAGGAAATCCAGAAAGGAATCACAACCAATAGAAGTAAGATATTCCGAATGGGTTGAGGTGATCTTGCTATGCCATATGCAATCGGATAACCAATCAGTAGGGTAAAAACAGTTGCAATAAAGGCCAATTTAACGGAATTAAGATAGGTGACAAAATACAGAGAGTCTTGAAATAAATAGAAGAAGTTATCGAACGTTGTATAGATTGAAATACCACCGTTTTTGCCCTCATTAAAGAATGGAGTGAATGGAGGTTGAGCAATGATTGGATCCGCCAAACTGATCTTGAAAACAATGACAAATGGTGCAAGAAAGAAGAGCAACAACCAAATATATGGAATGGCAACGATAAAGTGCCTCCATAGGTTTTCTCTGAAAGAATTATTATTATTTATTAGTATTCCAGACACTACTCACCCAGTAACATTAGATTTTTATTTTCCCAAGAAAGGTAAACCTCATCTTCCCATTTGATAGATTGTACTGCACGATCCCTATTTTGTTTGCTGACCTGTATGATTTCACCACTCTCGGTTTTGACTCTATAGATTGAGAGATTTCCAAAGTAGCCAAAGTCCTCAACCACACCTTTCACATAATTTTTGACTTCCTCACTTGGAAATTCTTTTTGAATCATAATTTTTTCCGGCCTAAGGGCAACCGAAATCTGTCCAGACCCATTAAAGTCATGGGAATTAGACAATGACAATTGACCACCCAAAGCTTTGCACTTAAGCAGAATTCGGTTTTGGTCATTCTCAATTATATTCGCATCTAGAAGGTTGATATTTCCTAAGAAATCAGCGACAAATTTAGATTCTGGATTTTCATAAATTAGATTTGGCGAACCAATTTGAATGAATTGCCCTTGTTCCATGATTGCGATCCTATCGGAAAGTGTCATCGCTTCTTCTTGGTCATGAGTTACAATCACAAATGTAATTCCCAATTGATCGTGAATGTCCATTAACTCAAACTGTGTGCTTTGACGAAGTTTTTTATCCAATGCTGCCATTGGTTCATCAAGAAGCAGGACTTTTGGCTCTTTGATCAAAGACCTTGCTAGAGCAACCCGTTGTGATTGACCACCTGATAGCTGATTGGGCTTTCGACTATCATATCCTTCAAGTTTAACGAGCGATAACATTCGTTGGACTTTTTCTTCAATGATTTCTTTAGTTTCTCCTTCTTTCTTCAGTCCATATGCAATATTGTCAAAAACAGACATATGAGGAAAAAGAGCGTAATTTTGAAACATAATATTAACTGGGCGATCATATGGAGCCATGGTAGTCATATCCATACCATCAATCATGATGCTCCCTTGGCTTGGTGTTTCTAATCCAGCCAGTATTCTGAGTAGTGTTGTTTTTCCAGATCCCGATGCCCCGAGTATTGAAAAAAGCTCCCCTTTTTTTATTGCTAGGTCGACATTATCAACTGCAATGACGTCACCAAAATTTTTGCTGACACCTTTGATCTCGATGTAATTCTTTTCATTTATTGTCATTCGCGCTCTCTCTTTTTAATCCCTGTTTTAAATCGACTGAAAATCCTCGTTTTAATTCTACTGTATTTTGGTGGATCAACCTCTGTGAAGAATAATCGATCCATAATTTCAGGTGTAGGGTATACCGCTGGGTCAGAAACTACTTCTTCTTTAATAAAATTTTTGGCATTAGGCACTGGGCTTGCATAGTGTGTCAAATTCACAAAGTCTGCACTCACCTCTGGACGTAATAGGTAATCAAGCAATAAGTATGCATTTTCTATATTCTTCGCATCTTTGGGTATGACGATAATGTCTACCCACAGGAGCCCACCTTCTTCAGGAACAAAATATCTCAGATCTATATCCTTGCCTGCTTCCTCTGCCCGATCTTTGGCTGTCGCATAATCTCCAGCCCAGCTCATTGCAATACAGGCATCACCATTGGCAAGATCATTGAGTAATGTGGTGGATGTAAATTTTTTGATAAATGGCCTTGCTCCATGTAAAAGCTCTTCTGCTTCATCAAGTTCTCTAGGATCTTTTGAGCTATCATCGTAACCAAGGTAGACAAGCGCTTGAGGGATGACATCGGTTGGAGAGTCAAGCATGATGATGCCACAATCTGCAAATTTAGAAAGGGTATCTGGTTCATATAACATCGCAGCACTGCCTATTGGTGGATTAGGATCTCGGGCAAAGATTTTATTGGCATCATAACTCACTCCTGTTGAGCCATAGCTATAAGGAATCATGACTCGATTCCCTGTGTCAATCTCATCGAGCATTTTCATTAGCATCGGGTCTAAAAGTTTATAGTTAGAAAGCTTTTCAGGTTCAATTTCATGAAATATATTCAGCGCCGTCAGTCTTTTTGAGTACATGGCTGAGTGAACGACCAAGTCATATCCTGAATTTCCTGCCAGGAGTTTTGCTTCGACAATTTCGGAAGAATCATATTGATCGTAATTAACCTTTATCCCATATTCTTTCTCAAAGTCCCTAATCGTTGATTCACCAATATAATCCGCCCAGTTATAGAAATTAATGACATTATCTTCTTTAGAAACAGCAGTAAATGATTGTAGCAACACAATCATTACAAGTATAAGAAGATTGAAAATTTTATATGTTAGAGTTTTTCTCATGAGTTTTATTACTGTTCATTAAGTTAGTTAAAAGCACACCAAAAATAATTAGCGCACAACCTGTAATCATTCTCAATGTTATCTCTTCTTGTAAAAAAATATAAGCCCATAGCATTCCAAATATTGGAACCAGCATGGCTAAGATTGAAGTGCTAATTGGTCCCACTCTCTTTACCAAAGTGTAATAAGGAATATAGGCAAGCCCTGTGCAAAAGACACCTAGAAAAACAATGCTGCCAATAATTTTATAATCATGAACATCAATAATAATTGGATCTGCAATCAAAAATGGGCTAATCAATATTGTTGCAGCTATCATTGTTATTGCAGACATTGGCTTGGCTTCGAGAACTTCATATTTATACATATAAACCATAGAGACACCATACAAAGATGCTCCAAGCATAGCGATCATTAATGGAAATAGATTGAATTCTAAAGATTCAGAGCCCACAAAAATAACCAGTCCTACTATACCTATAACAATGCCAAATAATTGATTCACTTTAAATTTAAAACCAAGAAAAAATAAAGAAAAGACAAGAGCAAAAAGAGGAGTGCTTCCATTGACTATCGCCATTGAGCTGGCATTAATATATTTTGCCGCATAAGAAAAACAGAAAAAAGGCATGGCAATATTTGCCGCACCTATGAAAAAAATATGAAATAAATTTTTCCGAATGGCATGCCAATGTTCCTTTCTAAGGAATAAAAAACCTAAAATAATGGATGCTATAATTAGTCTTAAAAATACCAGGCTAATTGGCCCCACTTCTGTTATGGCAATTTTTATGAAAGTAAAAGCACTGCCCCACATCGCTGAGAGGCTTATAATTATTAACCAGCTTCTAGGTGATACGTATTGATTCATTAAAGGTCCTGCAGACCTTTTTTTATTAATCCTTGTGCAATGATTATTCGTTGAATCTCACTTGTACCTTCCCATATTCTGTCAACCCTTAGTTCGCGATAAAATCTTTCCGCAGCAAACTCTCTCATGTAACCTCTACCACCAAAAATCTGAACAACACGATCAACTACTTTATTTGCCATCTCAGAGGCAAATAATTTAACTGCAGAACAACGATAATGCAGTGATTTTAGATCATCATTTCGATCGTGAGCATTTGCTGTTTCATAGAGCATTAAACGAGCAGCCCATAATTCTGTTACAGAATCAGCCAGCATAAACTGAATGGCTTGTTGGTCAGAAAGCATCCCACCTTTAACTTTTCTTTCTTTTGCAAATTCAGTAGCCTCCTCAATTAATCTAGCTGCAGCACCACAGCATCTTGCGGCTATCATTAACCTTTCTCTTCTAAACCAGGCAAGTGAAAAACTCATGCCATCTCCTTCATTGCCTATTAGGTTTTTCTCTGGAATAAATACATCATGGAATTTATAAATGGGATGATGACTATCAAAAGTATGAGAGAAAAGAGGTGTTCTGACATGCTCAATGCCTTCTTGATCCATGTCTAGAAAAAAAAGTGCGTCGCCAATTTCATTTCCTTCATTCTGAATGATCGCCTGAATGAAAAAGAAGTCTGCATGATTGGCTCCTGTGACAAACCATTTTTCCCCATTAACTAAATATCCACCTTCAACTTTTTTTGCAGTAGCAGTGACATCCAATTCTGATCCTGATTCTGACTCTGTGATTGCATAAGTCTCATGTCTTGTGCCGTTCATGAGTGGAAGAATATATTCATCAATTTGTGCTTGATTGCATGCTTCCAACATCCAACTTTGTGGCTCTGAAAAGCACCATGTAAGAGCATTGGTACTTCGTCCAAGAACTTCCCAAACAGCTACTTGTTCTAAGTTGCTTAGTCCCTGCCCACCAATGTCTTTTGGCATATCCATACTGGATAGACCTAAATCAATTGCCATTTGACGATGTTTTTTATCAATATCATCAGGAACTTTGCCTGCATTCATCTCTGCTTCAACTTCCCAAGGTTGAGTTGTTTCAAGAAACTTCTCAGCTATTCCTATCCAGTGTTTAGTATTTTCTGGCAAATTTATATGCATTCTATTTCTCCATATGCTCAATCAGCAAAACCAATATTACTCTGAATAAAAATCAGATGTAATTAAAAAGTTATAAATCAATCCTTAAGATCTAAGTATTCTGGTACTACCTCATTTGCAAGAAAAGCTTGTAGCATTGCGTTGACTTCATCTGGTGCATCCTCATTAATAAAATGAGAAATGCCTTTGAAGTATCTAATTGTGAACTCTTCTACGTGGTTTTCCGTACCTATTGTACTTTTGAGAGATAGAGCCAGATCTTTTTCTCCCCAAAGCATTAATGTTGGAACTTCAATTTTTGGAAAGCCAAGCTTGTACTGACGATAAAATCCACCCCCTTGAACGATTGCTCTATAGTAGTTCAGCATGGCTGTTCTCTTCTTCCACTCCGATGCATTTTCATCGTACAAAGAAACAATAGCATCGTTAAAATTCCCTTTTTTTGCTGAACCAGAGCGAATGAATTGACCTGCATGTATATTCTTAGATAATATTTCTGGCAACCATGGCAATTGAAAGAAATAGATATACCAAGAACGAATAAACTGCTCGAAGCCAGCCTTCATGGATTTTAGCCATGGACCTGGATGAGGTACATTGCAAACCACTAATCGATTCAATTCGGCTGGATATCTCATTGCAAAGTACCAAGCAATTAAAGCACCCCAATCATGAGACAATAGGGTAACTTCTTTCGCTTCAGATGCCTTAATGATTTCCAGAATGTCTTTCATCAAGACTTCTATTTGATAGTTTTTAATTCCTTTTGGAACATCCGAGTTTCCGTAGCCACGCAAATTAGGTGCCCACACTTTATAACCTAGATTAGCTAGAAAAGGCATTTGATAACGCCAAGTAATACTGTGCTCTGGCCAGCCATGCAGGCAAAGCACTAGCTTTTCTCCATCGCCTTGTGTGTCGACTTCAAACTCAATTCCATTCGCTTGAACTGAGATCGTATCCACTGTTTTAATTATATCTGAAGTTCTACGCACTGAAGTTTCTCAAAATTTTCCTATGCAACTGATTTTCTTTTGGATACCATATCTTCGTATGATGTATCTCTTAAAATCTCGTTTCAATATTATTTATACAAGAAACTAATCTGTATATCCACAACGCAGTTGTGTGCCTAAAGTTCAATTAATTCCTTAATAAAGGATATATACAGAGAAGATATATGAGTCAAAGATCGTTAGAAAAAAGTAATAAACATTTTAAAAAAGCCAATAGTAAACTCCCACTGGGAGTCACTTCTAATTTTAGATATTGGGGAGAGGATGAAACCATTTATATTGATCATGCTTCTGGTTGTCGACTTTGGGATATTGATGGAAACGAATACATAGATTACCGACTGGCTTATGGGCCATACATATTGGGTTATGCAGACCCGAGAGTGGATGAAGCAGCAAGACAGGGTATGGAGATAGGAGGTGTTTTTGCTCTCTCTACAGAATTAGAATATGAATTAGCTGAAAAAATATCATCAATGGTTCCTTCCGCAGAATTAGTTCGTTTTTCCAATTCAGGAACTGAAGCTGTAATGGCAGCTTTAAGGGTTGCAAGAGCTTACAGTAAAAGAGATGAGTTCATTATGATTGAAGGCGGCTATCACGGTGTGTCAGACTCAGTACTTTGGGATATTGATTTAGATGAATGGGATCCTAATGTTGGTTCGCCTGTTCTTGCATCATCCAGTCTTGGAGTTCCAAAACACAATTCAGAAATGATCCATCTTGTTCCAATGAACGATGCATCAAGATTAGAAGATTTACTCAAAGAAAAACATAATGATATTGGCGCTTTAATTATTGAACCAATTTTAGGCAATTGTTGTTCCATTGCAGCCACGCAAGATTATATGAATGGAGTTCGTTCATTATGTGATCAATACAATGTTGTATTGATCATTGATGAAGTCAAAACAGGATTTAGAGTGGCTAAAGGCGGAGTACAAGAACTCTATGGAATAGATGCAGATTTATGCACTTATGCAAAGTCTATTGCGAATGGCTATCCTATTTCTGCCATATGCGGAAAAGAAGAATTAATGAGAGTGATTAAGTATGGAGGTGTATTGCATGGCGGAACTTTTACAGCTCATTCTGTAGCGCTTTCAGCTGCCAATAAAACGTTGGATATACTGCAAAACACAGATGCCTTAAAAACAGTTCATGATTATGGCCAGGCGCTTAAAGATGGAGTGAGTAAGATTTTATCCACTCGTGACGTACCTCATTGTTTTACTGGCCATCCATCCATGTCTGGTTTGTTCCTTTCTGAGAATTCACCAACCAATGCGAGAGATTTTAAAGCATCAAATTATCCTTTGTATGAAAAACTTGCTGAAGAGATGCTTGAGTTTGGGGTATTATGCGAATTTGATCCAAGAGAACCTTGGTTTGTTTGTGAGGCTCATGCAAAAGATGCTTTAGAGCCAACGTTGAATGCTTTCGAAAGTGCATTAGATAGAACATTGGAAGGGGAATGAATTGAGTAACTATGATGCAATTGTAATTGGTGCTGGACATAATGGCCTGACTAACGCAGCTTATCTTGCCAAATCTGGCTTAAAAGTGCTGGTTTTAGAAAAAAATGATTATATTGGTGGAGCTGCGGTTAGCAGAGAGCTTCATGACGGTTGGGTCTATTCAAATTGTTCTTATGTTTGCAGTTTATTGAGACCAGAGATATACCGAGATCTCAACTTGCAAAAACATGGCTTACAGGTCATCGCCTATGGAGGTAGTGTCACATTCATGGAGGATGGAAATATCTTTGGTGGGTATTCAGATCATGACTTGCAACGAAGAGAGATTGGACGTTTTTCTAAAAAAGATGCCGATGCCTATGTTCGTTTTGGAAGAGATGTATCCAAACAGTGTCGATTCATTAAGCCATTGTTATTGAGAACACCACCAGACCCCACTTCTTTCAAGCCAAAAGATCTTGAAGAATTGATCTATTTATTTAAGCGACTCTATGGAATAGGAGAGAAAACGATATATGAGACCATTCGTTTTTACACTATGAGTGCTGCAGAGTACCTAGAAGAATATTTTGAGTCAGATATCGTTAAAGCGGCTCTATCCGGAAGCGGTATTATTGGTACCGCTCTTGGTCCATATTCTCCAGGAACTGCCTATGTTCTTTTGCATCATTATATGGGAGAAGTCGATGGCAGTATTGGTTCTTGGGGATTTGCAAGAGGCGGAATGGGTTCAGTATCAAAAGCACTTGCAGGAGCTCTTCAAGAGTATGATGGGGAGATTATAACTGAAGCAGAAGTAACTCAGATTCAAGTCAAAAATGGCAAAGCTACAGGCGTTGTCTTGGCAAATGGGGATGAATATTATGCTAAAAATGTAGTCTCTAATTTAGAT
>Ga0233427_10004386_pt1 | contig 11798 bp, 9 predicted proteins | sample SI_118_April2016_5_FD_179885 | JGI IMG/M metagenome (GOLD analysis project Ga0233427, IMG submission 179885) | Seawater microbial communities from Saanich Inlet, British Columbia, Canada - SI_118_April2016_100_MG | ecosystem: Environmental > Aquatic > Marine > Inlet | place: Canada: British...
GTCCCTGGCAATGAACGACACCTCGATCGGCCGGTCGGCTGCGATCTCGATGTTGCAGAGGGCTTCTATCTCGGTGGCGAAGCCTTCCGGGAGCTGGTCCACCTCGAAGTCCATGCGTCCTGAGAGGGCATCCATGTTGCCTCCGGTCACCACCCGCTTCCAGTCCCTCCACATCACCCCGCAGAGGATGTGCATGGCGGTGTGCGTGCGCATCATGTGCCTTCGCCGGTCGCCGTCGAGAACGCCGGTGACGGTCGTGGCGACCTGGGGTGCCGGGCCGGCCAGGGTGTGGAGCACCCTGTTGTCGACGGTCCGCACGTCGAGGACTGCCGCCGATCCGGTGGCCCACTCCAGGTGTCCGGTGTCGTGTGGCTGGCCGCCACTGGTGGCGTAGAAGGCGGTCCTGTCCAACTCCACCCGGTCCCCGTCGACGGACACGACGGTGGCTTCGAACGAACGCAGGTCGGCATCGGTCAGGTAGAGGCGGTCCGTCATGGCCTGGCCTCCCAGTCAGCGGGCCTGGTGCCGCTCACGGCGACACGCAGCTCGCCGTCCACCACCTGCCAATCCAACTGCGCCAGACCGTGGCCGTCGGGTGGCCATGTGGTCGTCGGGTCACAGGAGTCCACGAAGACCGACGAGGCACCGTCCCACCGGGCCAGGCAGGTCTGTCCGTCGCTGGTTGGCGGCACGGTGGCGAAGAAGGCGGCCCAGCCGGTGGACGGGTCGTCGCCTGCGTGGGCCAGCCAGAGCGGCCGATCCCGGCCTGCCAGATCGGGGAACGGCACCGGGCCGTTGTCGGCGATCTCGGCGGAGAGGCGGGCAGCATCCATGCCCCTGAAATCGGCGTCGCCCAGCTTCACTTCGACGAGACTGGTCGATCCGGCCAGCCAGAGCATTAACACCAGGGTGCCCACGGCGCCGGCAAGGCCCATGACCGCTATGGCAAGGGCGCGCCTGACGTCGATTCGTACTCCCCGGGCGACGGTCATGGCCTGCATGGCTCCCTTCGGACACCGGCCCGGATGTGTCGGAAACCCGTGCCGCGGTTCGGCCCGCTGGGTAGGTCCCATGGGGGCGCTGCCTAGTATCACAAGAGTCGGGACCCGGATGTCAACCGGGCCGGCTGGCGGCCAGTGACCGGTTCCGATCGGCAGGAGGATGACAGGTGGATTTGTTCGAATACCAGGGCAAGCAGTTCTTCGCCCGGTACGGGATGCCCGTGTCGCCAGGCGAGATCGCCTTCAACGGCGAGGAGGCCGTGGCCGCAGCCGAGCGCATCGGTTTGCCTGTGATGGTCAAGGCGCAGGTCCACACCGGTGGCCGGGGCAAGGCCGGAGGCGTGAAGTTCGCCGCCACGATCGACGACGTCCGCGAGCACGCGGGCAACATCCTGGGCCTGGACATCGGCGGGCACGTGGTTGGACGGGTGTGGATCGAACTGGCGTCGGACATCGCCGAGGAGTACTACGCCTCGTTCACCCTCGACCGTTCGGCAGGCAAACACCTCGGGATGCTCTCGGCGGAGGGTGGCGTGGAGATCGAGACGGTTGCGGACGAGAACCCGGATGCCATTGCCAAGATCTGGATCGACCCGGTTGACGGCCTTGACGAGGCGACGGCCCGGGCCTGGGTAGCTGCGGCGAACCTGCCGGAGGCAGCGGTCGCGGGCACGGTGGACATCGTCCAGAAGCTCTACACGGCCTACGTGGAAGGCGACGCCGACCTGGTGGAGATCAACCCGCTCATCCTCACACCGGACGGCCGTGTCCACGTGCTTGACGCCAAGGTCACGCTTGACGGCAGCGCCGTGTTCCGCCATGAGGAATATGCGGAGTTCGACGAGACCCAGACCCGCGACGAGCGCGAGACGGCAGCCCATGCCCGTGGCCTCCAGTACGTCGGCCTGGATGGTTCGGTGGGTGTGATCGCCAACGGCGCCGGGCTGGCCATGTCCACGGTGGACGTGGTCAACCAGGTGGGCGGCAGCCCGGCCAACTTCCTTGACATCGGCGGCGGCGCCAATGCCGACGTCATGGCCGGCGCCCTTGAGGTCATCAACAACGACCCGGCGGTGCGGTCCATCTTCATCAACATCTTCGGCGGCATCACCCGTGGCGAGGAGGTCGCCAACGGCATCATCGGAGCCCTCGAACGGGTCCGTATCGATGCTCCGATCGTGATCCGACTCGACGGCACCAACGCCGACGAGGGTCGGGCCATCCTGGAGCCGCACCTCTCCGACACCCTTCAGATGGCCCCGACGATGCTGGAGGCGGCCCGCAGGGCCGTTTCCCTGGCAGCGTCAGCGGGCACCGATGAGAACCGGGAGGCCTGAGCCATGAGCATCTTCGTCGACTCCGACACGTTGGTCGTCTACCAAGGCCTGACCGGTAGCCAGGGCAGCTACTACGGCCTGTTGAACCGGGAGTACGGCACGCAGGTGGTGGCCGGCACCAACCCCAGAAAGGCCGGCACGGACGTTGACGGCATCCCCGTCTACGCCTCGGTCGCCGAGGCGGTCGCCGAGACCGGGGCTACGGCCTCGTGCATATTCATCCCGGCACCGGGCGTGCATGCCGCGGTGATGGAGGCCGCCCGTGGTGGCGTGGAGTTCATCGTGGCGATCACAGAGGGCGTGCCCGCCCATGACGAGGCCGACCTCTACAACCGGCTTCGCCGGGAGTTCCCCGACGTGCGGCTACTCGGCCCCAACTGCCCGGGGATCATCTCTCCGGGCCAGTGCAACATCGGCATCACCGCCGGCCACATCGCCCTTCCCGGCGGCCCCGTGGGCATCGTCAGCCGGTCCGGCACGCTCACCTACCAGGCGTTGTACGAGCTGAAGGAGAAGGGCATCGGCTGCACGACGTGTGTCGGTATCGGCGGTGACCCCGTGCCGGGCACCTCGTTCATCGACTGCCTGGCTGCGTTCGAGGCTGATCCGGAGACGAAGGCCGTGATGATGATCGGTGAGATCGGAGGGTCCGCCGAGGAGGAGGCCGCCGAGTTCATCGCCAACCACATGACCAAGCCCGTTTCGGCATACGTCGCCGGCGTGACCGCCCCACCAGGAAAGAAGATGGGCCATGCCGGCGCCATTGTCTCCGGAGGTCGGGGAACCGCCGCCGCCAAGATGGATGCGCTGCGCGCCGCCGGTGTGAGGATCGGCCTGAACCCGACCGAAGCCGGTGAGCACATGGCTGACATCGTCGCAGGTCTGGGTTGACGGAACCGCTAGAAGGGGCCGCTGTTACGGTCGCCACCATGTCGCTGGCGGTGCTGGTCTCGGGTACGGGTTCGATTCTGGACGCCATGGTGGCAGCCGGTCTTCCGGTCGCCCTGGTCATCTCAGACCGTCCGTGCCCGGCCATTGCGCTGGCTGCCGACCACGACATCGAGGCGGTCGTCGTTCGCCGGGATTCCTTCGGTTCGGACTTCGACCGGGACGCCTACACGGTGCGCCTGACCGAGCTCCTGGTCGACCGGGGGGTGTCGGTGGTAGCCATGGCTGGGTTCGGCACGATCCTCGGCCAGCCGGTCTACGACCGCTTCGCCGGGCAGATCCTGAACACCCATCCCGCCCTGCTTCCTGCCTTCCCCGGTTGGCACGCGGTCCGCGATGCCCTCGCCCACGGCGTCTCGGTGACGGGCTGCACCGTGCATCTGGCGACCCTCGAGGTGGATGCAGGTCCGATCCTCGCCCAGGAGCCGGTCGATGTCCGCTCCGACGATGACGAGGCCAGCCTCCACGAGCGCATCAAGACCGTTGAGCGGCGCCTCTACGTGGAAACCATCCGTTCGGTCCTGGCTGGGGAGCCGACGGCTACTGGCCTACCAGTTCCTGCCGGTGCCTCCGAAGGAGTCCGCAGATGAGTACGTCCACACCTCGCCGGGCCCTGCTGTCCGTCTACGACAAGACGGGGATCGTGGACCTAGCCCGCTCCCTGGAAGGCCTGGGGTGGGAGCTGATCTCGAGCGGTGGGACGGCACTGGAGCTGACGGCCGAGGGCATTGCGGTGACGGAGGTGGCCGAGATCACGCAGGCCCCGGAAATGCTGGGCGGTCGGGTCAAGACCCTCCACCCGGCGGTCCACGGCGGGATCCTGGCGGATCGGTCTGATCCATCGCACATGGCCGACCTGGCCGAGCGTGGGGTCTCTCCCATCGACCTGGTGGTGGGAAACCTCTACCCGTTCACCTCCGATCCGGGCATCGAGCTGATCGACATCGGGGGCCCGACGATGGTTCGCGCAGCGGCCAAGAACCACGCACACGTGGGCGTGCTGGTGGATCCGGCGGACTACGGGCCTGCCGTGCACGAACTCAGGGCCGATGGCTGGCTGGGGGATGCCACCCGTCGCCGACTTGCCCGGAAGGCGTTCGCCCACACGGTGGCCTACGACGCGGCGATAGTGGCCTGGTTCGATGCCGATCCCGCTTCGGGTCATGCCGATGATCCCCTCAAGCCCTCGATGCACCTGTCCCTGGAACGGGTGCAGGACCTCCGCTACGGCGAGAACCCCCACCAGGTTGGTGCCCGGTACCGGGCGTTAGGAACAACGGGGTGGTGGGACACCGCCGTGGTCCACGGCGGGAAGGCCATGTCGTACCTGAACCTCTTTGACACGGAGGCCGCATGGCGCCTCGTGCACCGTCTGGGCGACGAGCCGTGTGCCGTGGTCGTGAAGCACTCCAACCCGTGTGGGGCGGCGGTCGGCTCCGACATCGCCGAGGCGTACCTGGCAGCGCATGAATGCGATCCGGTGTCGGCATTCGGGGGGATCGTGGCTGTGAACCGCCCCGTCACCATGGCGATGGCCGAGGCTCTGTCCGAGGTGTTCACCGAGGTGGTCGTGGCACCGTCCTACGAGCCTGACGCCCTGGTGCATCTGCAGGCAAGGAAGAACCTCCGGATACTGGAGGCAGCCGGACCCACCTGGCCCGAGTTGGATATCAGGGGGATCGATGGCGGGCTGCTGGTCCAGACAGCGGATCGCCTCATTGCCGAGCCGTCCACCTGGCGGGTGGTGACCGACCGGGAACCCACGGAGTCGGAGTGGTCGGATCTGGAGTTCGCGTGGCGCGTCGCGGCGCGGGTGAACTCGAACACGATCGTGCTGGTGAAGGACCGCCGTGCCGTGGGGATCGGTGCCGGCCAGCAGAACCGCCGTGACGCCGGACGAATCGCTGCTGAGAAGGCCGCCGGTCGGGCCAGGGGTGGGGCCTGTGCCAGCGACGCCTTCTTCCCGTTCACCGATGGTCTGGACGCAGCCGCCGAGGCTGGCGCTACGGCGGTGGTCCAGCCGGGTGGGTCGATGCGTGACGATGAGGTGATCGCCGCTGCGAACGCCCACGGCATGGCAATGGTGCTGACGGGTGAACGCCACTTCCGGCACTGAGAAGCGGGCCGTTCGACAGGCTCCGGACGTCCGATAGCGTCGCCGGCATGAGCGCACAACTTCTCGAAGGTGGACCGGTCGCAGAGGCCGTCCTGGATGATGTCAGGGCCCGGGTGGCCGCCCTCAAGGCCATCGGCGTGACGCCAGGCCTGGGCACAATCCTCGTCGGCGATGACGGCGCCAGTACCGGCTACGTCCGCAAGAAGCACGAAACCTGCGAGTCGGTGGGCCTCGCCTCCAGCCACATTCAGGTCCAGGCCGGCGACCCCCCGGCAGCCCTGGACGAGGCCGTTGCCGCCTTCAACGAGGACCCGTCGGTACACGCGTACATCATCCAGCACCCGGTCGCTGACGGTTTCGACTTCAATGCCGCCCTGTCCGCCATGGACCCCGGCAAGGACGCTGACGGCCTCCACCCCACGAACCTGGGCAGGCTGGTCCTTCAGGAGGACGGGCCGGTGCCGTGTACACCGGCCGGGATCCAGGCCATCTTCGTCCACTACGACATTGAGATAAGCGGCAAGCACGTGGTCGTGATCGGCCGCGGCCCGACGTTGGGCAGGCCGTTGGCTCTGCTGCTGACCACCAAGGCCCCCGGCGCCAACGCAGCGGTGACCGTCGTGCACTCGGCTGTTCCGGACCTGGCGGACCTGACCCGTGAGGCCGACATCGTCGTGGCAGCCCTTGGTGTGCCGTCCTTCGTGAAGCCCGAGATGGTGAAGCCCGGGGCGGTCGTGGTGAGCGGAGGCATCTCCTGGGAGGGCCGCCGACTGCTGGCCGATGTCGACGAGTCGGTCGGCGAGGTGGCGTCGTGGATAACTCCCCGTCTCGGTGGCGTTGGTCCGACGACGGTGGCGATGCTGCTGCGCAACACGGTCGAGGCGGCGGAGCGCTCCGTTTCCTAGTCGGGACAGGTGGGCTCCGGTTTCCCCGGCGGGCACCTCGCAGCCGAACTGGTTCCGGTCGCCCTCCAGATCACCTGGTCTATCGCTGGATAGCGACCACTAACGCCGGGCGTTCCACTGAATGCCGACGGGTCTGCAATCGGTAGGGTCATGCCCATGGCAGAAAAGATCACCATGGGCACTGAAGGTGTCCTACACGTCCCGGACGATCCGATCATTCCGTTCATCGAGGGTGACGGCACCGGCGTGGACATCTGGCCGGCGGCTCGTCTCGTGCTTGACACCGCTGCGGCGAAGTACGGCCACACCATCGAGTGGAAAGAGGTACTCGCAGGTGAGAAGGCCTACAACGAGACGGGCGATTGGCTACCACAGGAAACGGTCGAAATCTTCTCCGAATACCTGATCGGCATCAAGGGACCGTTGACCACCCCGATCGGCGGTGGCTTCCGGAGTCTCAACGTGGCCCTCCGCCAGATCCTCGACCTCTACGTCTGCCTGCGACCCGTCCGCTGGTTCAAGGGTGTGCCGTCGCCGGTGAAGCGCCCCGACCTGGTGGACATGGTGATCTTCCGCGAGAACACCGAGGACATCTATGCGGGCCTCGAGGTTGAGGCCATGACGCCCGATGCCCTGAAGCTCCGGGAGCTTCTGGAGGACGCATTCGGCTGGCGCATCGCTGAAGACGCCGGCATCGGCATCAAGCCGATCTCCAAGACCGGCTCACAGCGGCTTCAGAGGGCCGCCATCCAGTACGCGGTGGACCGTGGCCTCCCCCGGATCCACTGGGTGCACAAGGGCAACATCATGAAGTTCACCGAGGGCGCATTCCAGAAGTGGGGTTACGAGCTGGTGCGTGAGGAGTTCTCCGACGTGGCCGTTGGCTGGGATGACTGTGGTGGTGACCCCGGAGACAGGATCCTCGTGCAGGACACCATTGCCGACATAGCCCTCCAGCAGGTGCTGACCAGGCCCGCGGAGTTCGATGTGATCGCCACCATGAACCTGAACGGCGACTACCTGTCAGATGCGCTGGCTGCACAGGTAGGCGGCATTGGCATAGCCCCCGGAGGCAACGCCAACTACGTCACCGGACATGGCATCTTCGAGGCGACCCACGGCACCGCCCCCCGCTATGCCGGCCAGGACAAGGTCAACCCCTCCTCAGTGATCCTCTCCGGTGCGCTCATGTTCGAGCACATCGGCTGGCAGGAGGCTGCTGACGACATCGTCCGTGGGATCGAGTCAGCGGTCGCCGACAGGATCGTGACCTACGACTTCGCCCGTCTGATGGATGACGCAACGGAGGTCAGGTGCTCGGAGTTCGCCTCGGCCGTCGCCGACCGACTCTGAACTGAGTCCCCGGGCGCCGGTCATGTCGCAGCCCGGTGCAGGCCCGGCTGTCCCGGCGAGCGTTTTGAGGCGCGGCTGGCGGGTGATTCGACTATCGGTACGGACCCATCCGCTGGCCCATGCCACCGCCATCATGGGCGCCAACGTGTTCGCCCTGGCCGTGGTGGGCTTCACCGTGGTCGTCGGTCGTGTCACGGACGAGGTGATCGTCCCGGGCCTGGATGGTGGTGGGGTGTCGCGCCGGTCGCTCCTGGTGGCGGTGGCCACGGTGGTTGGAATCGGCGTCGTGCGTGGCACATCGATCATGGTCCGCCGGTGGTTCAACATGCTGGCGATCGCCAGGACCCAACGAACATGGCGACTGGCCGTCACCGACAGGTTTCTGGACGCCCCGTTGGACTTCCACCGCTCGCGACCTGCCGGCCTCCTGCTCGCCCATGCCGATGCCGACGTGGAGGTGGCCACCGCCATGCTCATGCCGTTGGCGTTCTCCATGTCCGTGGTGCTGTTGGCTGTCGCCTCCCTGGTCAGCCTGCTGGTCGTCCATCCACTGTTCGCCTGCGTGGCGCTGTTGCTCTTCCCGACGTTGACGGCGCTGAACCGTCGCTTCACCAGTGCCGTGGAGGCACCGGCGGCGCTGGGTCAGGACGCGGTCGGGGTGCTATCGGGCATCGCACACGAGAGCCTCGACGCGGTGATGGTCGTCAAGACCCTGGGGCGTGGCGGCGAAGAGGTGGACCGGTTCACCGTGGCTGCCAGGGAGCTCCGCGGGCACCGCCTGGACGTGGGTCGCCTCAGGAGCGGATACCAACCGGTCATCTACGCGCTGCCCAACCTCGGGATCCTCGTCCTGCTGGTCCTGGGTTCCTGGCTGGTGGGGCAGGGGTCGGTGTCGATTGGCGACGTGGTCAGGGCCATGTCCCTGTTCTCCATCCTGACCCTGCCAATGGAGATCCTCGGCTACATGTTCCAGGAGATGCCGCGCTCGGTGGTGGCCATGGATCGCATCAACCGCGTCCTGGCCGTCAGCCCCGAAGCCCGACCCGACCCGGTGCCCGCCGTCGGCGATCGGGTGGCAGTCGAGTTCGACTCGGTGGCATACGCGTACCAGTCGGTTGACAAGGGTGCATCGCGGATGGGGGGCGCCAAGCAACCGGGCCCGCCACCGGTGCTTGCCGACCTTTCATTCCAGATCCAGCCTGGCGAGTCGGTTGCCATGGTCGGTGCCACCGGGTCGGGTAAGAGCACGATGGTCTCCCTGCTCTGCGGCCTAGTCCAGCCCACCGCCGGGCGTGTGCTGCTCGGAGGCGTGGACGTATCGGACCTGGGCCCGGACGGGGCAGCGGGGGTAGTGGCCCCGGTTCTCCAGGAGACGTTCCTGTTCGCCGACACCGTGCGGGCCAACCTGACCCTGGGCCACGACATCTCGGCCGAGGAGATAGATGCCGCCCTGGAAACGGTGGCGGCAGACGGTTTCGTGGAAGCGCTTTCCGATGGGCTCGACACCGTGGTCGGGGAACGGGGGGCGACCCTGTCAGGCGGCCAGCGCCAGCGTCTCGCCATAGCCCGGGCCCTGCTTCGCCGCCCCCGTGTACTCGTGCTGGATGATTCCACGTCGGCCGTGGACCCGACCATCGAGGCCGGGATACTCCGGAACCTGAGGGTCGCGCCGGGGACACGTCGGGCTGCATCGGATGCTGGCGTACCGACCCTCCTGGTCATTGCACACCGGCTGGCCACGATCCGGATGGCGGACCGGGTGCTGTTCCTCGATGGTGGTCGTATCGCCGCTTCCGGTAGCCACGAGGAGTTGCTCGACGTGCCGGCCTACGCGGCTCTGGCCAGGGCATACGAGGAGGCCGGCCAGTGAGCGACCGGGACCTCGGTCGGGAGACGGGTGACGGGATCGGGGCCGTGGGTGCTTTTGCAATCCTGCGGCGCGGGATGGCCGCCTCACCGGAACTACGTAGCGGGATGGTCTTCACCGTCCTGATGGCCCTGGCCGTCGCCGGCTCCAAGCTGCTCGTCCCGCTCACCATCCAGGCGGTACTGGACGGTGCAATGACCCCGGACGGCGTGAGCATGGGCCGGGTCCTGATCCTGTCGGGCGGGGCCGCCGTCCTGGTGATCGGCAGCATCCAGTTGGGCCGGGTCACCTACTTCCGTCTGGTCTCCATGGCGGAGAACGTGCTCTACGGCCTGCGGGTGCGAACCTTCGCGCACCTGCACCGGCTCAGCCTCGCTGAGCACACGGCGTCCAGCAAGGGTGTGATGACCGCGAGGGTGACCAGCGACGTGGAGACCCTCACCAGGTTCGCCCAGTGGGGTGCCGTGGCGTGGATCATCAACTCGGTCCAGATAGTCACCGTACTTGTCATCATGTCTATCTATTCATGGCAGCTGACGTTGGTGACGCTCAGCCTGCACCTGCCCCTGATCCCGATACTGCGCTGGATGCAGCAGCGCCAGCTGGTTGCCTACAACCTGCTTCGCGGCAGGGTCTCGGAGACCTTCGGGGTTATATCGGAGTCGGTGCACGGGGTGGAGGTCGTCCGCACCTACGGGTACCGCGAGCCGACCCGACGCCGGGTCCGGTCCGCCGTGGACGCCCAGTACCGACAGCAATTGGTGGCAGCCAGGTACTACTCGCTGGTGCTGCCGATCTCCGATGTCCTCGGGGTGGCTGCCATCGCCTCGGTCATCGGTGCCGGCGTCTGGTGGGGCGGAGCCTGGGGTGTGAGCTCCGGTGAGCTGGTGGCGTTCGTGTTCCTCTCGAACCTCCTGGTGACTCCGATAACCGAACTGGGAGAGGTGCTGGACCAGACCCAGACCGCCCTGGCGGGGTGGTGGAAGATCCTGAACGTGCTGGACACCCCTGTTGAGGTGGTGGACCCCGTCGAGCCGCGCCCCGTTCCCGATGGCGCGCTGGAGGTGCGGGCCGAGGCCGTGGAGTTCTCGTACCGGACCGGCGGCCAGGTGCTCCGAGGTATCGACGTGGTGCTGCCGGCGGGCGCCTCGGTGGCGGTCGTGGGCGAGACCGGCTCGGGAAAGACCACCTTCGTGAAGCTGCTGGCCCGGCTGGCCGATCCGACGGCGGGTCGTGTCCTGGTAGGTGGCGTCGACCTGCGCGACGCATCGCCGGAGGATCGGCGGCGAGCCGTGCGGATGGTCCCCCAGGACGGCTTCCTGTTCAATACGACGATCGGGGCGAACATCGGGTTCGGTCGGGCCGGATCCGGCGAAGACGACGTTGACGCCGCGATTGACATGCTCGGGCTGCGCGAGTGGGTGGAGCGCCTGCCAGATGGTCTTGAGACGATGGCCGGTGAGCGTGGCGAGGGGCTATCGGTGGGTGAACGCCAGTTGGTGGCCCTCGCCAGGGCACAGCTGGGTGACCCGGGTCTCCTGATCCTCGACGAGGCTACGTCGGCGGTCGACCCCGAGACGGAGACCACCCTCGAGCGTGCGCTGGAGCGCCTCGCTGTCGGCCGGACCACGGTCAGCGTTGCCCACCGGCTCTCAACGGCCGAGCGGTCCGACCTGGTGCTCGTGTTCGACGACGGTCGGATCGTCGAGAGGGGTACGCACACCGAACTGTTGGAGAGCGGCGGCATATACGCGGGTCTCCACGCCTCGTGGCTGGGCAACACCCGTACCGCCGGGATGCCCTAGGAGCCGACGATGGAGCCACGGGAGTCGCATGAACCTCGGGACCGGATTGACCCGACGACTGGTCGAAGGGCCCGGGAGTGGGACCGTCTGGTCTCGGGACTACAGCCTGTCGGCATGCCCTGGCCTCCGGTCGGCCCGATCGTGGTCGTGTCCCCCCACCCGGACGACGAACTGTTGGCGGTCGGGGCCACCCTGGCTGCGGCATCCGATGCGGGGACGGAGATCACGATCGTGGCTGTCACCGATGGTGAGCTGTCCCATCCGCACCTGACCGACGGTGAACGCGATGGGCTGGTGGGCCTGCGCCTGGCAGAGACCGACAGTGCATATGCGGCGGCCGGGATCGTGGCCGTCCGCCACCGCCTGGGGCTTCCCGACGGTCGGGCCTCGGACCATGCGGGGCGCCTGGCCGGGCGGCTGGCCGACCTGCTTGCCGGCGCCGCCTGGTGCCTTGCCCCGTGGGAGT
>Ga0233427_10004398_pt1 | contig 11777 bp, 4 predicted proteins | sample SI_118_April2016_5_FD_179885 | JGI IMG/M metagenome (GOLD analysis project Ga0233427, IMG submission 179885) | Seawater microbial communities from Saanich Inlet, British Columbia, Canada - SI_118_April2016_100_MG | ecosystem: Environmental > Aquatic > Marine > Inlet | place: Canada: British...
GGAAGTTGATGAGTTAAGTAAAGAACTAGAATCAATTACTGATTCATTTTTTGAATCAAATAAAAAATCTAAAGAAATTAATGAAAAATTAGAGTCATATGAGCACGAAATTGGAGAGATTTCAAAAGTATTACCAGGAATTGAGGAATTTAATTCAAAATCAGATAAAATGAATCAGATTAATTTAAAGATAGCAGAGTTAGAAAAACAAGATAAAAATTCAGAGTATGGGGAGAATCCACTAGTGCTTTTAACTGCAATAAAAGATGAGTTGGTCAGATATGAGGGAGTTACTAAACAGATGGTGCAAATTGCAGAGGCAAAACAAAAGATAGAAAAGAAAAGCGATAATTACCAAAGAGAAATTGATTTAATTGATACTCAAAATACACAGAGATTATCAGAACTAGACGAAATTCAAAAAGAATTAGAATCAATTAATGTGTCTGGAGATATTTCAGATAAAGAAAATCAATTAGATTCAGTCAGAAAGGAGATTTTACAAATTTCAAGTGCAATAGCTGCAACATCAGAGAATTTGAAAAATCAAAATGAAAAGATGGAACAAAATGAATCCAAAGTTATAGAATCTAAAAAATGGGAAACAAAATACAAACGATTTGATCAGTTCGGACAATGGTTTGAGAAATTTTTTATTCCAACTGTATCGCAAATTGAAAAGCAAGTATTGCTATCAATATTACAGAATTTTAATGAAACATACACCAGATGGTATTCAATTTTAGTTGAGGATCCAACAAAAGAGAGTAGAATTGATGAGAACTTTACACCAATAATTAATCAAGATGGGTATGATCAGGAGATAGGGTATTTGTCAGGGGGGGAGAAGACAAGTATTGCACTAGCATATAGATTGACTCTAAATTCACTAATGAGAAAAGAAACTGAATCAATGAAATCTAATTTGTTGATATTAGATGAACCCACTGATGGATTTTCTAAAAATCAATTAGGAAAAATTAGAGAGTTACTTGATGAGTTAAAATCAGAGCAAATCGTGCTTGTTTCTCATGAAAAAGAGCTTGAAACGTATGTGGATAATATTTTCCAGGTTTCAAAAGAGAATGGGTTATCTAAAATTGTAAAAATGAATTAATTGTTAAGAATAATCTGAGACTATTTTTAATAAAATAGAGTCAAATTTGGAGCACAAGAGAGTAGTTTTAGAGGATTTGGTGAATCTGCAGGCAATAATTGCTGACTGGTACAAGTCATCAAAGAAAGTCATAGAGTTTGAGACAACTTCAGGAGTATGTCAATGACTTACTATTCTCCAGGAATAAAATATTCTTGTCCTCAGTGTGAATCATGCTCCATTGGATTCATCTACGATGAGAAATTCAAAGAATGGCTTGAGACAATGAAGTTGATAAATGAAAAAAAGATCAAACTGAGTAATTCATACAAAGACTACAAGGCACACCCAAACTCTATGAAATGGAAGTGCTACAAGTGTAATGATTGTGGAATTGTTCAAGAAAAAAAGTAGAACAAATTGTGCTTGTTTCTCATGAAAAAGAGATTGAAACGTATGTTGATAAGATTTTCCAAATTTCAAAAGAGAATGGATTGTCAAAGATTCTAGAATGAATTAGAATTTTACAATCAAAAATATAGGTAGATTTAATTTTAAATATATTTCAGGAATTTATCATTTTTTGGTTTCAATTTCATTCTTCTGTAAATTCATAAGTGGAAAATTTTAATGTTTTACAATTTTCAGAAATAGTTCTAACAACATCATCTGGAATTCCATTTGGAATGATTCCGGTTATTTCAAGCGTGATTTCAACATTAGAATTATTTAATGATTTTAAATGTTCGATTATTTCTGATGCAATTTCCCCAGTTTTAGGAGATATTGTTGTCCAATCAAGAGGAACATTGCCATAAAACCTTCGTTTGATTTCAGGACTTGGTTCATTGGATGTAGCAGGAATATTAGGTTGAATTTCTGATTCATTTGAATTATCGTTTTTTAATTCTTCATGTTCTATCTGTTGCTTAGCAATTTCTGGTTTAACTAAGATACTGCTAGAATCTAAATATATTTCACAATCTGGAACATTGTATTTTAACCCCAAATATTTTCCATTTTCATCTATGCCATTTGCATAACCAAAAAAATCTTTACTTGCAACTCCATTTTGTATTGTAGATATTAAGACATCAGAATTTTTTAACCGTGTTAAATATGTGTAGGTGCAAAGATTTTCCCACAATGTCTTAATCGGTATATGATTTGTTTCATTCCAAAGCCATTTATCTAATTCCATTTTCAATATTGCAGGAGACCATTTGGAAACCAATAATTCTGATTCATTTAGTTTTTTTGAAATTTTAATTGGATATTCTTCAGTACCAGATGTTTTAATTATTTCCCAATCACTATTCATTGTATCATCTTGAGTTGGAACAAACGTCCAACAGTATGTTTCAAGTGTTTTTTTATCCAGAATTTGATTTGTCTGTTTTTTAAAATCTTCTGCCTGTCTTCTTTCGGATACTTTCAAGTCTAGTGTTTCCCAATCTGCATCTACAGATTTCCATGCCAAAAATTGTCTGGTGGTTTGCTCTAGATCTATTAACAGTCGTTCATCAGGACAAATAAATATAATCATATTAGAATAGTGTCTTGGCAATTCCCCCCTTTTAGATAACATTTCACGGGATAGTTTTAGTGCAGGTGTATTATGATCTCCTTGTTTATGATAAGCATTTAGAGGTAATACCACTAATTTCATTTCTTGATCATCTAATACATCTTCACTAGATGGGAAAACATGAATGGATGAAAAATCTTTTCTGTTTCTAGTTTGAAGTCTACGTTCAATTTCAATTTTAATATCAGATGAGTCAAATCTACTTGCACGATCTTCGACTGTTCTTCTTAAATTAGCTCGTGTGTCAAACCAATATCTTTTATTTTCACCATACAAATGAACTGATTTTTCTAATAATTTTGATAAGGCATCATCAAAAATTGGAATTTGTTCATCAGGTTGAATTACACCCAATCTAATTCGTACATCTTCAATTCCTCGTACTTTCTGTCCTTCAACCGATGGTGCACTACCTAGAAAAATTGTTCTGCTTACTCTTCTAGCTGCAATACAACTGCCCAATCTCGGATTCTCTTCATCAATTTTTCTAGGTTCAGAGCGCTCCCCATCTACATCTGAATCTAATATAGAGTTCCATTGATCTGCTAAATAACGAGTAAGTTCAGCATGTACTCCTTTTGCATAAACTGGAACTGAACCAGGCATAATCAAAAGAGATCTATCATTTTGAATCCATAATTCATGAATAACTGTAGCCATTAATCGTAAAACGCCTCTAGTTCTTTGAAAATTTTCAATTTCTGACCAATCCTCATATAATCTATCAAATACCTCAGGATGAATTGGATATGAATTTTTTAATCTCTCCAAATATGCCCCTTCTCTACAATATGATGGGAACGAAGAGAGGTTTTGAGCATACATTTTACTAAATGCATTACATACTTCATCTCTTTTTTTTTCACTTGTGATTGGATTGAATAATCTACGCCGAACGATTTCAAAAGCCTCAACAGGTTCTACTGGTTTCCATACCTTTTCTATTCGTCCAAAAATGTTTTCAATTCTTTCTAAAGATTTTTTTCCCGCATCTCCACCAATTTCAATGTCTGATTCTGGAATTGAAGCTACCACTAGAGTATTTTTAGATCGTTTTGCTGCTTCAGTTAAATTTTGAAGAAATGTCATTAAAGAATCAAAAGAACAATTTACTTGATTTGATTCTTTACCATAAATATTTCTAGCAAATGCCACAATTTCATCCAATATTATCAAACATGGACCAAACTTTTCAAAAAGTTTTACCAGTGTATCAGATCCTGGTGCTGTACCAGCTTTGTCATCTTGCTCAATAATAGAAAATGCTAATTTATTTCCAATTTGAGCTGCCATGTACCCCCAAGGTGTTTTAAATGGAACACCATTAAAATTCAGTTCACCAGTTGCATTCATGGCTGTACCAACTAATATTGCAATGGATGTTTTGGGGATATTCACAGTATTATCAGGGAATAATTTTTTTAAATTTTCATTTTTTTGAATGATGAGTGTGGGATTAAAAAGATGATATAATGATAACATCGTATGTGTTTTTCCACCTCCAAAAGAAGTTTTTAATTGAATTACAGGATCACCGTGAGATGTGGTTAATCTATGAATAGAACTTTTAAGAAATTCTTTCATACCATTAGTGATGTATGTTCTTTTGAAAAATTCATTAGGTTCTTGATATTCAACCTCTGCACTTTTGTCTAACACTTGAGCTAAATCTGCTGCAAATTCTGCCTGTTGGTATTTTCCGGATGCAACATCTTCATGAGGGTGTATAATCTCTCTCCAAGGTTTTATCGAGCTTTGTAATTCGGTCATAATCTTCTTTGCCCATCTTTTACTAAAGGTAAATCTATCTTTTCTTGAATAGATGACCAGGATGTAATTAAGTTATTAAAAACAAATGCATCGTCAGTCCATTTTTTTTTATCGCATATTGAATACATCAAATAAGCTAATTCTTTTCCCAATTCACTTTGTCCAACACCTATTTGTTTTATAATTTCACAAACACCTGATTCACCATCTTCCTGTAAAGCCTTAATTAATAATTGCATGCAATACCATACACTCAATTCCTCAATTTCATCTATGCTAGTATCATTAATTTCAGACCATTGTAATAATTTTACTTTCCCGTGTCCTGATTCCACCAATCTAGAAGTAGAGAGGGATTCAACAGATGTATTTTTTGCAATCGTTAATAATTCTGCATCACCATAGGGCCCATCATTTGTACCATGTTGTTCAAACCATGCAACACAAAATCGAGAATTTGAATCTAATTCTGATTCTTGTGAATTTAATATTGAATCTAGTTCCCTATTGATAATTTGAAGTGCAGTTTTGACAGTCATTTTTTTGCCATCGGCCTCAATTATTTGAGAATATCTTGAAAAAATTGTCATTCCCGGGCCAATAGCACATTGGGATAAATCTACAGGAGATACACTTCCTTGTAATAATCTATCAATTGCAATTGGAAGTTCAGTTTTAAGTTTTTTTACAAAATCCTTTCTGTTTATCATTGTGGCTTCTTCGTTTCGCGGTCTACATACTAAAACTATTGATGATGCTAAAGCATTTATTTTACCTTTTAATTTTTTTGAATTTTCAGTTTTGATTGGCCATGTTCCAGTAATTTGTAATCCGGATGAAATAAGTGCATGTAGCATTGTTTCCCATCCTGTTGATGAAAAACTCTTATCAGATCCATGTTCTTCTTTTGTTTCTTGTTTATATGCATAAAACATTGTTATTGGAAAATCCTCATTAGAATTTTTTCTAATTAATTTAAACCAATCTTCCATCCCATTGATAAAAAATTCTTCAGCCGATTTTTTATCTCCAAATCTATCTTTTAAAACAACTAATTCGGTTGATTTTGGAGTTAACACAGTACGAAATAATTTTGGATATGTTTTATCCAGAATACTTCTTAACCACACATAAAAATAATCTGAAAGATCGGCATATCCGATATTGTCATAATATGGTGGATCTGTACAAATAATAGGATTCTCAGTATTATTAAATAATGATTTTGTAGCATCCACTTGATCCACTATACTATTACCAGATACAGGGAATTTTCTCATAGCATTTGTAATCCAAATAATTGCAGTAGACCAATTTCCAGTACTATTACTAAATGGATTTGCTTCTGCAAAATCCCACACCATTGCCAATGCTTGACGAGCATAAGTTGGAACAATAAATGAATTTGCCCAAAATGAAAAACTAGACCAACTATGAACACATCTATCAAAAATGAATGCAATGTATGTTATTATGGCATCAGCATATGCTGTTGCCCCCTTACCTCCATCATCTAGTCTTGTATCATCATTATCAAATCCAGCTTTTAATGCATCATCAATTATTTTTTCACGGTAATTTAAGATTAAATCTCTGAATGTCGTCAACGCAGTTAATTGTCTTGATGTGAATAAATCTGAAAATGTTTTAATGCCGTATTGGGGAACCGTTAGATATCGCCCATTATATGGAATTTCCAATCCAGGTACAAATTCAGGTTTTTTAATTTTTGAATAATCTGTAGAATCATATTCTGCAGATAAATATTCTCGGCCTTTTTTCCCCTCCACTATAATTCCCATTAATTTTTGTTTTAATTTTCCATTTTTACCTGCATCTGTAATGTGTTTCATTTTTGTAGTATGTGGACAAAGTAAACATTTTGCCCCCACTTTTCCATTAATTGTACTTCCCAGAGGATTATTTTTTCCTTTTTTAATTTCAAATAGTACTTTTTTTGTTTTTTCATCAATTTTTGGATTAATAATTATTTTATTTCCTTTATCATTATGCAACTGAAATGATTTTACTAATGGAATTTCTGCACCACATGCAGGATTAGAACATTCAACAGTTCTTGCCCAAATCCATGCTATTACATTGTTATTGTTAATTTTTGGATATAAATTTCCAATTTTCTTCTGGGCATCATTGTTGATCAATTTTGCATAATATTCTATGTCACTAATAATACCGCCCACTCCATGACTATCTTTAATTCCTGTATTTTCTAAAGAACCAGGATTTATTGCATCATTGCCAGAAAATTTAGGATATATCTCGATCATGGCTTTTGTAATAATTGTTGCAACTGGATTAAGATCACTTGCAGATACTTTTAATCCTAAACGTTGAGCCTCCAAGGGAATTGATCCACCACCACAAAATGGATCTAACAACATAGGCATTTCTTTTCCAACAGATTTTCTGATTTCTTTTTTTGCTTCCTCCAGTACATCTAAATTATTAACATTTTTCCAAAGTATCAATTTTTCCATCAATTTAAAAAGTCGTTCTCTTTCTTTCTTTGCTTTTTTTTCTGAGAAATGATTACTTGGATCATCAACCAAACTGGCAAAAATAACAGCTCTACAAGCTGCTAAAGGTCTTCTTGCCCACCATTTATGAAAAGTTGAAGGGTGTCCTCCAACAGTAATTGAGCTATCTTTCATAGATTCTTTATCAATAGCATCTAAAGGTAAAGCTACTTCAATTAATTTTTTTTTGTATTTAATTTCAGTCATCGTGGATTCTCAGATTTTTTTAATAATTTTGGCAAATCATAATTTACACTTACTTCATTAAACCCTACTTCCAGTCCCTTCGCTCCAATTCCAGGTTCCAATTCAAAAGCATGGAAGACATATTTTGGTTTTTCAGCATTAAAATCACCATCTACCAATACAATTGCAAGTATAAAGTCATCAGGTTTATTTTTGTATGTTAAAATTTCTCCTTTTGAAACGGTAACTGTAGGTTTTCCTTTCATTTTACCTTTAACTTCTATGTATTTTAATTTACCATTAGTATCTCTCGAAATAATATCATATGGAAGTTTTTGGGATGTTACATCTTCTGGAACTCTATTTAATTTTCTTTCTTGTCCCATAACTGCATCCATTGCAGCTTTTTCTATTTCTTTTCTCCCATCTACACTATAATCAATTTCATTAATTCCATGCTTAGCAAAAAATCCAGCAGGAATAACTAATAATCTGCCAATAATTGTAGATTGTCCTGCTCGAATTATTTTTTGATTATCAAGTTGTTTAAGTCTAGCATCCAATCTTTTTTTCAAATCTTCAATGTTTTGTAAAACTTTAGTTGATGATGTTTGTAAATTCTTATTTTCTTTCTTTTCTTTTTCTCTTAATTGTTGAACCCTATTACCTTGATAAATTATTTCTTTAGTGAGTCTTTCATTAACTTGGGTTTTAATTTTTTCAACTATTTTTTCAGTGTGGACTCTCATGTGATCTAAATGATCTTTAACAAGAAATCTGTTTGCATATCCAATACATTTTTCTTCTAATTGATCATCAATCCAATCAAGTTTTAATTTTTCAGAGATCATTTGTGTTTCACTAGTAGTAGAAGGTCTAAAATTTAGATATGCTGCGTCTGAAGATGAAAAAGGATCTCCCTTATTTTTAACTGAAACAAAATTCATTTGTTTGGATATAATGTTAGCATTGTCATTCTTGTCTTTTGTAGAATCAAATATAGAGTTTATTATATAATACATTACGTATGGTTCTTCACTAGAATCAAGAGGGTCAATTAACTTAGTTCCTTTTTTAAGAAGATGTTCATAAGTTTCCAATATTATTTGTAATGTTGAATCCAACAAAGGTCGTCCGGGACAAATAAATTCTGCATGAGGTTTGCCTTCAACATCAATAATATTCTTATCAAAAACTATTCTTTCATATTTTTGCTGAATTATCTGTCTATCGTTACGATTTTTAGATTTATCTCTAACAAGTGCCGGAACATTCATGATTTCAAATCTTTTAGATTCTCTTTCTCTTATGATTCCCCCTATGTCTTTAAACGCCTCAATGAAAAAAGATGATATGAAATGGGGTTGTAATCGTCTTAGTTCCGCAAGTTCTAATTCCTCCCTTACTTTTTCAATTTCTTTTGTATCTATCGAATCAGTAACAAGTGCATATCTTTGAAACAATTCTTTAATGTGTTCAGTGTCAAGAGGGGATTCAAGTTCTTCTTTTAATTTAATTTCCAACTCAGGATCATTATTTTCAATAATTGCTTTAAGTATGATTTTTTTTAGTGATGTTCCTTCATACATACTTCCCAAAACATCATATACTTTATCACCCAGTGCTTTTCTTTGCCGTTCAAGTTTATCTAATAATACGCCCAAAACATATCCTTCACGTGTTCCATCTGCAACTAAATTCCAAAGATAGCATTCTTCTTTTTGATTAATACGATGTATACGTCCAAACCTTTGCTCAATTCTATTTAAATTCCATGGCATGTCATAATTTATCATAAGATTTGCTCTCTGCAAGTTAACTCCCTCACCAGCTGCATCAGTTGCTACAAGAATTTCTACATTTTTATCATGTATGAATTTATTTTGTGAAAATTTTCTCTGAGTTCTATCCATTTGTCCATGTATCCATACAATTGCTTCTTTTTTTCCAATTAGCGTTTGTAAATTTTTAACAAGATATTTCAAGGTTGCCAAATGTTCTGTAAAAATTATTAGTTTTCTTCGTTGACCAGTGGGGTTAGATAAAATGTCTTGATCAATTATCACTTTTCGTACTTCACTCCATTTTTTATCTTCTCCAGAATCCCGGACAGCCCTAGCTTCTAGAGTCAATTTTTCAAGAATTTGTATTTCATTCTCTAATTCAGGTATAGATTGTGCAGCAGATGCCCTATCAACAACCTGATCTTCAATACGTAATCTTTCATCTTCAGTATCATCTTCATGGATATCATCAATATCATTAAAAGATAATTTGTAAAGATCATCAGTATCCAAAATTTCTTGAAATGTACCTATACGTTTCATAGTTTCAATGACTTCTTGTAATCTTTTTTTTCTATTCACTAATGATTGTAATATGGCTTCAGGTGATGATGCCAGTCTTCTTTGTAATACAGTTAATGCAAAACCTATGACATTTTGTCTACCTTCTGAAAGACGTCTTGCTTTGTTGAATTCATTTCGGACATAATTTGTAACTGAATCATATAGATTTTGTTCGGATTTTGAAAGATTGTATTTCATAGTATATGCATGTCTTTTAGGAAACAGTTTTTCTCCGTTAAATTTCCGCATGTCTTCTTTCACCACTCTCCGCATTAATCCAGAATAATCTTTTTCACCATGTGATTTTTCACGATATACTCCTTCAAAGCGGTCCTGATCCAATAGTGCTAAAAATGCTTGAAAATCTTCTTCTTTTCCATTATGTGGTGTTGCAGTTAACAATAACAGATGTTTTGTATTTTTAGCAAGTATTTCACCCAACATGTAACGTTTTGTTTTTATGATTTTATCTGTAAAAGGGTGAGCAGACATTTTATGAGCCTCATCTACAATTATCAAATCCCAATCTCTAGAATTAATTAATTTTCTTTGAATCTCTTCATTCCTACTCATCTGATCAAGGCGTGTAATTACAAAATTATTGTCATCCAGAGGATTACCAGTAACCGCAGTTTCATATTTTTCTTTTGTCATTAATTCAAAAGGCAATCTAAATTTTTGAAACATTTCATCTTGCCATTGTTCTACTAAACTTCCAGGAGCACAAATAAGACATCTTTTTACATCCTCTCGCAACATCATCTCTTTAAGATATAATCCAGCCATGATTGTTTTTCCGGCACCAGGATCATCAGCCAAACAAAATCTTAACGGTTGTAAAGGTCGCATATTTTCATATACTGCAGTTAATTGATGAGGTAATGGTTCAACCATTGAAATGGATACTGCAAGTCTATTATCAAAAATATAAGCTAAATTAATCCTATATGCTTCAGAAACTAATCTAAAGTGTATAGGATCTGAATTAAATATATTATTTCCTTCTGAAATGTAAAATTCTAATTCCTTTTCATTTTCTTTGAAAAGCATGACATCATCAGGCCTAGATTCAGACTTGTTATATTCACGATATGTAAGTTGTAAAACATCAGAACCATGAAGTTTCACTCCAATTACTTCTATGATAGAATTTGGAATAATTCCTTGGATTAAATCTCCGGATTTTATTTTATTTAATTCAATCATAAATGTTCACAATCAATGAATTCGGATCAATCATATTTATCATATCTTATCGGATATCTGATAATTTAAAATCTTTAGGTAAAATGAAGATCATGTATTAATCCAACACAGATTAAAATATCACATATGTAAGTGAAACATTATTCCATCAATAATTAATTTACCATACAAATTAACATAAGCCAACAAGATTAATTTTAATAGTATTCAAAGTATGCATACTATTGCCATGTATCATAATAATACAAAATTCATACCTAATACATGCAAAAACAAACAATGTACCCAAGAATTATCAGAGAATTCAAAGATGAAGATGATGAGCCACTCTTTTATGCCTGAAATAAAGTGATATTCACATCTTAGGAGAAAAATCATGGCTCAAGAAATCAAACTATCAGCAGAACAACAAGACATTGTTGATTCAAAAAAAGATACCATCGTGGTATCAAATCCAGGAACTGGAAAAACTACCACTTTATCATTTAAGGTAATCAAACTACTAGAAGATAAAGTAAAGCCTGAAGATATTCTCTGCATTACATTTACTGAAAAAGCTAAAAAGGAAATGTTTGATGCAATTTACGATAGGGCAAAGGGCAATTTTTCAGATGCAGACATTATGAAGATTAACATTCATACATTTCACAGCTTTGCATACAACTATCTATTAGATGCAGGATTAATTTCAGGAGACATTGTAGGAAATAATTTAATGCGTTTTACAATTCTTAATAGTTTTGATACAAATCAAGCACTCAACTATGAAAAAGATTACATCATAAATTCAATAGTTCCAAAGACTGAAAACTCTATTCGTTATATCAAAAGTTTTGGAATAACCCCTGATAAAATTGATATCAAAAAGGCAACCAAAGTTCTAGAAGATGTATTTGATGAAAAATCATCAAGGTATACGTTAGAGGAATTAAAAGCATTCTTGAAATATTTTATTGCAGCATATCAGACATATGAAGAATCAAAGGGTCAAGCAATAGACTATTCAGACATGTTACTAATGTTTAAAGAAAAATTCCAAGGTAACA
>Ga0233427_10004400_pt1 | contig 11774 bp, 7 predicted proteins | sample SI_118_April2016_5_FD_179885 | JGI IMG/M metagenome (GOLD analysis project Ga0233427, IMG submission 179885) | Seawater microbial communities from Saanich Inlet, British Columbia, Canada - SI_118_April2016_100_MG | ecosystem: Environmental > Aquatic > Marine > Inlet | place: Canada: British...
ACCCGAAATTCTGCCCAAATCAAATGGCTATGCAATGGGCGCGAATTTAAACCGGACAGCAGTGGATCAAGTCGGGGCATGACGTGGAAGGAAGAAATTTAAAAGATTGGGTTTTTAAGCCCCGCGCACCACGTCGATCATCGCGCCCGAATCCTCAGGCGCCGTGTCGCCGCGCCAGGCGACGTGGCCATCGGGGCGCACCAGGACCAACGCCCGCTCGTGCAATTTGACAACGTCGGGCTCATCCAAGGCCGTGAGTTTTAGGGGCACGTTCGCCGCCGCCGCCGCCGCCATGATGGGTTCGGGGTCGGCATCTCCAGTGCGCACCAATGTGAAACCCTTACCATACAAATCCAACGTCGAGCGGCCGTCTTTGAGCCAGACGTGGGGGGCGCGGGCACCGGGGCGGGCGTTTTGAATGCAGACCTCGACCGCGTCGGCGGGTTCGGGCGTGCCGTCCGGGATGCAGATGGGCGAGCCTTCGTAGCGATAGCCGATCTGTACACCCTCAGTGCGAAACATCTGTCCGACATTTTCCATCAACTCGGCGCCGAGGCGCTTCCGCAATGCATCGCCTTCCGAGCCTTCTTCCTCGATGCGGCTGAATTCTTCAAACGCTAGATGGCTGGTGTGGAAGCCGGACGCCGTATTGACGTTGCGCATGCCAACCAGCCGGCGCTCATAGTCAAATGCGGCGGGCAAATTACCGCCGCCCCAACCATCCAGCATGGCGGCCAATTTCCAGCTCAAGTCCACCGCATCGCCCATGCCGGTGTTCATGCCCATGGCGCCGGTGGGCGATAGCTGGTGGGCGGCGTCGCCGACGATGAAGACGCGGCCCTCATTCAGGCTTTCCGCAACCACTCCCATGCGCGTCCAAAGCGAATGGCCGAGCCATTCCACATCCACGTGACGGCCGAGCGCGCGGCGTAGATATTCATCCGGATCGATGGCACCGAAATCGAAGTCATCGGGGGTATCCAGCACCATGATCCGCCACATGGCATCGAGCGGATCGATGATGCGGATATTGGCCCACAGCCCTTCTTTGTCCATGGCCAGGAAAAAGGTCGCCGCTTCGCGCCCCAACTCGTCCAGCAAACCCGGCGCCCGGAAGAAGAAATGCAAGGGGTGACCCAAGATGCCCGGCCCTTCAAAGCCGATGCCAAGGCCATCCCGGATAGCGCTGCCGGCGCCGTCGCAGGCGGCAAGGTACTGGGCATGGATGACCTCTTCGGTGCCGGATTCTAAATCGGTGATGCGGGCGACGATGCCATCTGGCGTATCTTCATAGCCATCGAAACGGGTCCGGTATTGGAGGCTTACCGAGGGCGCGCCGTCGGCGAAATCGCGCAATATGGGATCGAACCATTTCTGCGAGCAGATCTGGCGCAAGGCCGGGCTGTTCGGGTTCGGCACCTGATCTTTCTTGGCGGCCCGCTTCATGCGGCTGAGCTCATAGCCGCCCAGCGAGGTCACAAAACAGATGTCCATGGGGTAGTCGTCCGGGAACGGGCAGTTCATCACTTGGTCCCAGACGCCCCAGCGGCGGCAGAACTCCATGGTGCGGATATTGACCTCGTTCATCTTCGGCGTATGGATGGCGCCGTCGGTCTGCTCAACCAGCACGCAATCTATGCCGCGCCAGCCCAAGTCCCCGGCCAGCGCCAACCCCACCGGCCCGCCGCCGACAATTATCACCGATGTTTCGTCCATCAGGCCGCCCCCCCCTTCGCTGCAAATTATTCGGCGGCGGCGCTCAAATATTGCGCCACATCCACGTCGTCGATCTGTTCGGGCATCAGAAAGCGCTCGCCATATTCCTTATAGACGCCGGAGCCCAGGAACAGCTTGAACAGCTCGCCGTCGATATGGGAGTCTTTTTCCATAAAGCCCATGATCTTCACCGATTCCGACAATTTCTTCGGCAATTTGTAGGGCCGGTCGGCGGCTGTCAGGGCTTCGAAGATATCGGCGATGGCCATGATGCGCGCCGGCACCGACATATCGCTCTCGTTCAATCCGCGCGGATAACCGGTGCCATCCATCTTTTCGTGGTGGCCGCCGGCAAATTCGGGCACCCGGCGCAAGTGGCGCGGAAACGGCAGGCTTTCCAGCATTTTAATAGTCTGCACCATATGTTCGTTGATCTTATAGCGGTCCTCTTCGCTGAGAGTGCCGCGCCCGATGCAAAGATTATAAACCTCGCCCAGATTAAATTTGTGCTCCGGCACGGTCATGTTGAAGCCCCAGCGGTTGTCGGCGGGCATCAGGTCCTGGGCCTCGCGCTCGATCACCTGATCGTACCGGTCGGCGAGCAGCTTTTCCGTGGCGGGCAGCGCCGCTTCCGGCTGGCGCTCTCTGCGCTTGGCCTCGTCGTAGGAAATACCGATGCGGTCCGAAAGGGTGCGCGTCCATTCCCGGTCCGCGATTTGGGCCACCCGTTCCACCTTGTCGTCGGCCATGAACTCGCCGCCCACATTGCATTCGGCGATGAACGCATAATCATCGTCGAGGGCCGCCAGTTCGGCGTCCAGATCGGCTTTCAGCTTTGCCTCGTCGCCGCCATCCAGCCGCGCCTGCAAATATTTGATCTCGGCATCCCGTTTCAGAACCTCGAAGCGCATGCGCACCTCGTGGATACGGTCGAAGATGGTTTCCAGCTTGGTCGCCTTGTCGACCACATATTCCGGCGTCGTCACCTTACCGCAATCGTGCAGCCACCCGGCGATGTGCAGCTCGTACCATTGGTCCTCGGTAAGATCGAAATCCTTGAACGGGCCTTCGGTCTGATCGCAGGCGGCGCGGGCCAGCATCTTGGTCAGTTCCGGCACCCGCTGACAGTGGCCGCCCGTATAGGGCGACTTGGCATCAATGGCGCCCGCTATCAGCTCGATAAAGGCATCGAGGAGTTGTTTCTGCGCTTCCAATAACATCTGGTTATCGAGGGACACGGCGGCCTGGGATGCCAGCGCATCGATCAGCGGCTCCATATCGGGATCGAACGGGATCACTTCGCCGCTGTCCTTGTCCTGGGAATTCAGCAATTGCATGACGCCGATAACGATACCTTCGTGGTTCTTTAAGGGCACCGTCAGGAACGAGGTGGACCGGTACCCGGAGCGCTCGTCGAACGCCTTGGTGCCGGAGAAATCGTAGCGGGTGGACGAATAGGCATCATCGATATTGATGGATTCGCCATTGTGGGCGGCGGCGGAGGCCACATTATGCAGGTTCGGCTGGCCGTCTTCGGACATGAGCGCCACTTCGGGGAAATCGATTTCGACGCCGGTGGTACCGCCCATGGCGATATCGAGACTGTCGTTGCGCAGGATTTTAAAGCTAAGGGTGTCGGCATCGGTCTTTAAATAAAGGGTGCCGGCGTCCGCATTGGTGAAATCCTTGGCCTCCATCAGGATACGCTCCATCAGGCGGTCATGATTGTGCTCCGCCGAAAGCGCGATGCCGAGATCGATCAGCCGCCGATAGGCCGCATAATCGCCATCGCCTTCGCCCAAAAGGGTATCTGTTTGTTCTGTATCCATGGCGCTTGTCCTAATTTTAGACCTGTTTTTAGCCGGTATCCTACCTATACAGGACCGGCGGCAATTCCGCCTGTAATGCTGGTCACAATAGGGTAATTCGATTGCCAGTCGGTCAACGCTGGCAAGGGTATCGGCGTTCCGGGCTGTGCGCAACAATAGAGGCGCGGGCCAGGGGTGGCACGCCCTGTATTTACCGTTCCCCCCCCACCCAACCCTCCCCCTCCAGGGAGGAGGGCTTTTGGCTTGCGGATCGGGCTCCTCTGCCCCCTCCCCCCAGCGAGGGGGAGGGTCGGGGTGGGGGGGGGAGCCCAAAACTCGAAGCGCTCGTTAATAAACCTCACAGACAGGCGCAACGCTGCACCCATGAGGCTTGACGGAAGCCTTGCGTTTCTAGTGAATAGCCACGAAGAATTTGAGGAATAAAATAACCATGGCGGATAAGAACCTTCGGGAATTCATGAAGCGGCTGGAGGAGGCCGGGGATCTGGTGCGGGTCACCGAACCCGTTTCGCCCTACCTGGAAATGACCGAAATTCAGACCCGCTTGCTGGCCGATGGCGGGCCCGCCGTTCTGTTCGAAAACGTCGTCGATAGGCAAGGCCGGAAATACGATTATCCCATGCTGGTCAATCTGTTCGGTACCGTGAAGCGCGCCGCCTGGGGCATGGGGCGCGAGCCCGATACTTTGCGCGAATTGGGCGAAACCCTGGCGTTTATGCGCCAGCCCGAGCCGCCGGGGGGCTTCAAGGAAGCGGTCGCCATGCTGCCCATGGTGAAAACAGCCCTTTCCATGCGCCCAAAAACCACCAGCAGCGCCGCCTGCCAGGAAGTGGTCTGGCAAGGCGATGACATCGATCTGGCGCGCCTGCCGATCCAGACCTGCTGGCCCGGCGAGCCGGCGCCGCTGATCACCTGGCCGCTGGTTGTGACGCAAAACCCGAACGATCAAGACGGCGATGATTTCAATATCGGCATCTACCGCATGCAGGTAACCGGGCCAGACACGACGCTGATGCGCTGGCTGAAACATCGGGGCGGCGCCCAGGCGCACAGCGCCCACAGCGCAGTTTCCACTGAGCCCCTGCCCGCCGCCGTGGTCATCGGCGCCGATCCGGCCACCATCCTGGCCGCCGTGGCGCCGGTGCCAGACACCATGTCCGAATACCAGTTCGCCGGCCTGCTGTCCGGCGAGCGGGTCACGCTAACCGATTGCAAGACCGTCCCCATTAAAGTTCCCGCCGAGGCCGAGATCGTCATCGAAGGCCATGTGTCGCTGACCGAGACCGGCGACGAAGGGCCATACGGCGATCACACCGGCTATTACAATTCCGTGGATAAGTTCCCGGTGTTTAAAGTGTCCGCCATCACCATGCGCAAAGACGCCATTTATCTGTCCACCTTCACCGGGCGGCCGCCGGACGAGCCGTCGATCCTCGGCCAGACCTTGAACGATGTGTTCGTGCCGCTCCTGATCCAGCAATTCCCGGAAATCGTCGATTTCTGGTTGCCGCCGGAGGGTTGTTCCTACCGGGTGGCGGTGGTGTCGATCAAGAAAGCCTATCCCGGCCACGCCAAGCGCATCATGATGGCGGTCTGGTCCTATTTGCGGCAGTTTCTTTATACAAAAGTGGTGATCGTCGTCGATGACGATATCGATGTGCGCAGCTGGACCGACGTGATCTGGGCTATCTCGACGCGCATGGACACGGTGCGCGATGTGACTTTGGTCGATGGCACGCCCATCGATTATTTGGATTTTGCATCGCCGGAGCCCGGCCTCGGCGGCAAGATGGGGCTCGATGCCACCAACAAGATCCCGCCCGAAACCAGCCGTGACTGGGGCCGAACGCTCGCCATGAGCGATGAAGTGATCGCCAAGGTGGATGAAATGTGGGACAAACTTGGCCTGCCGGGAAGCGGCCAAAACATCTGGAAGAAAGGCGAATAACGTATGGCGGGCGAAATGCTGGAACGATTACAAGGCCTTTTGAGCCGCGCCAAAAAGGCCGGCGCCGACGCCGGAGACGCGGTGCATGTGGAAAGCCGCTCGCTGTCCGTAGGCCAAAGGCTCGGCGCGCCGGAAAAGCTGGAACGCTCGGAAAGCGCCGATGTGGGCCTCCGCGTCTTCATCGGCAAACGCCAAGCCATTGTCTCGTCTTCGGATATTTCCGATGACGCTTTCGATGAATTGGCGGAGCGCGCCGTGGCCATGGCCAGCGCCGTGCCCGAAGACCCCTATTGCGGCCTCGCCGATGCCGATCAGCTAGCAACCGAAATCCCAACCCTCGATATGTGCGATGCGGAAGAGCCGGAGCCCGAGACATTAATCGATTGGGCCAATCGGGCCGAAGACGCGGCCCGCGCCGTCGACGGCGTCACCAATTCCGAAGGCGCCGAGGCCGGCTGGGGCCAGGCGCGGGTGTCGGTGATCGCCTCCAACGGCTTTGCACAAAGTTACGCGGGCTCGCACTATTCTTTAAGCGCATCGGTTTTGGCGGGTTCAGGCACCGAGATGGAGCGGGATTACGATTACACCGGCGCCGTCTATGGCAGCGACCTGGAAAGCCCCGAAGCCATCGGGACGAGCGCCGGGGAGCGCACGGTCAAGCGGCTCAATCCGAAAAAAGTGGCTTCGGGGAGTGTGCCAGTGGTGTACGATCCGCGCGTATCGCGCAGCCTGGTCAATCATTTCGCGAACGCCGTCAACGGCGCCGCCATCGCCCGCGACACCAGCTTCTTAAAAGAATGCATGGGCGAGCAGATATTCGCAGGAAGTATCAACATCATCGATGATCCCCACCGGCACAGAGGCCTGCGCTCGAAACCCTTCGACGGCGAAGGCATCGCAAATGAGCGCCGGGGCGTGATCAAGGACGGCAAGCTGACCACCTGGTTCCTCGATCTCCGCTCGGCCCGCCAGTTGGGGTTGGAGACAACAGGCCATGCATCCAGAGGCGCCGGCTCACCGCCATCACCATCGGCCACCAATCTTTACATGGACAACGGCAGCATCAGCCGGGATGCCATGATCGGCGATATCAAATCCGGTCTCTATGTGACCGAGTTGATCGGCTTCGGCATCAACGGCCTAACCGGCGACTACAGCCGCGGCGCGGCAGGCTTCTGGATCGAGGATGGGGAGCTGGCCTATCCGGTCTCCGAAGTCACGATTGCGGGTAATTTGAAGGACATGTTCCTGGGGCTCACCGCCGCCGATGATCTGAATTTGCGCTACGGCGTCGATGCGCCGACGTTGCGGATTGAGAGTATGACGTTGGCGGGGACGTAGGAGCGCAGCCGGTGTGGGGTCCTGTCCCGGCGAAGCCGGAGCGTAGCGATAACGGAGACGGATGGCATGGTTGGCCACACCGGGCGGTTCACTAAGCGGAATGGCCACGCGGAAGGGAAGCGAGATAGGCAATGTGCCTCCTCACGATAAGTCCCATTGATCCGGCTATGTTGGGCCGAATTTTAACAGATATGCTTGAAAATAATCCGATCCACCCAATTATGTGGTTGTATTATAAATATGTTTAATTTTTCCTATTTATGCGTGAGTCAAATTACAACTAAGAGAACAAAAAGGGGGAATAATCGGTGGCGGATCAAAATAAGGTGGATGCAAATCCAACAAAATCGTTTTTCGTGAGGATGATCACACGCGATATTTCTCTTGAAGATTGCATTCTCGATCTAATTGACAACAGTGTGGATGGCGCGTGGGAGCTTGAAGGCGGTCAGCCGATGAGTCTCGGCGACAACGTAGATTTATCTAGCTACGCAATAAATATTCAGATTGAAGACGACAGATTTGTGATCAGTGACAATTGTGGCGGCATCACGTTCAACGATGCCGTCGAATATGCATTTACATTTGGCCGTAAAGAGCAGGTACACGATGAGCCATACAGTATCGGCGTGTACGGCATTGGCATGAAACGAGCGGTTTTTAAAATTGGGAAAAAAATAAATATTCGAAGCACATACGATAAACGCGGCGACGAAGGATCATTCATAGTTCCGATCGAGGTTCAAAAATGGTTGGAAGACGATACCAAAGATTGGGATTTTGATATTGCTGAAGACAAGCCACTCGACCATACAGGTGTAGAGATCACCATAACCGACCTGCCGGAAAATGTAGCAACTTCGTTCAGTAATCCAGCATTTGTTCAGAACCTAAGGCGGATGCTCGCCAGAGACTACGCACTTCACTTGAACCGTGGGCTCGCTATCAATCTGAATGGAGAGTGGATTTCCGGGTGGCAAATTAGCTTACAAGTTGGCGGTGATATTTCACCCATGAGAGTTGAGTACGAAGATGCTGTTGGCGACGAAGTCGTCAATGTTGAAATTTTTGCTGGTATGGTCGCGTCTCCCCCAGAGGATGTGTCCCCTTCGGAAGATATTAGGGGAGAAAAACAATATGGTTGGTACATCGTTTGCAACGGTCGAATTGTGCTGGCAGCTGACAAAACGGAACTATCTGGTTGGGGTTCTGATGGGTGGCCCTACTGGCACCAACAATACGCCGGGTTTATCGGAATTGTTATGTTTAACTCCTCAAAAACCGAGCTGTTGCCTCTCACTACCACGAAACGCAGTGTAGATGCATCTTCCGAAGTATTCAGGCGCGCTCGCCTCCGTATGCGAGATGCATCTCGTGATTGGATAAATTATACGAATACAAGAAAACAATCGCTATCTGAGGCGAAAAAGGTCGAGGCGATACCGAAACCCCAGCTGATTTTTTAACGTCCAAAAGAGTGATAATGTCAAACTACCTAAGTATGAACCTGAGCCAAAAGTCAGAACGACAAGCGTAAGTTATTCGATGCCCAATGATCGGGTGCGAAAACTAGCATCGGCCCTTGGCAATATAAATATGAGTAACAAGGACGTTGGTATCAATTCGTTCGATTACACATATGACGACCATGTGGAGGACGACTAATGGCGTCCTTCACAACCGTTAACTATAGCCTTCGACCGAGCAAATCGATCCAACGAAGTTTGGTATTTGAAGCAGTTCAAATTCTGCAGGGCACCTTAGATTTAAATGAGATGGTATACATTGGGTTCGGCTCTATATGGTTCACAGATTTTCAGATGGCCCACAAACTATTAAACGTGACGGATATGGTTTCGATTGAAGCAGATGCAATTGGGTATAGTCGAGCAGTGTTTAATCAACCTTATAGGACAGTTTGCGTTCGCAATGGCTCTTCGTCCGAAATATTGCCGCAGCTATTTGAAACGGATGCTATTTCGATTAGGCCGTGGCTAGTCTGGTTGGACTATGACCAAGCATTGAGCGAAGAATCCGTTGAAGATATCCAGTTGGTGATTGAAAATGCTCCACCGAATAGCATTCTCCTCGTTACATTTAATGCTAGAGGGCCATATGGCAAACTCCCCCAGCGTCCTAATCGCGTCAGAGCTCTTTTAGGGCGGGTCGTTCCTGATAACTTGAGCAAGGACGATTGCAACGATGAGAATCTATGTGACACCCTTGCAGACCTAACCTTGGATTTTATGAAAAAAGTGGCGGCTGACGCTTCGCGGCCGGGCGGGTTTATGCCCGCATTTAGGTTGCTTTATAGAGACAGCTCACCAATGGTCACTGTTGGAGGCATTCTCCCTGCAAAAGGGGCGGCCTCAGCAGCTAATGCGGCTATTAAAGGTGTTGATTGGCCTTCATTCATTTCAAATAAAATTGTGGCACCAAACCTTACTCTAAAGGAAAGCAGTGTGCTTCAGGCACAGCTACCCGACGATACGCCGCTCGATAGGGCTAGGGTGCAAAGCCTGGGGTTTGATCTTGAAGAGGAACAAATCCGCGCATTTGAAAAATATTATCGATATTACCCGTCGTTCGCTCAAATCGTGACATAGCAATTTTTGCTCCAATAATATTGATCAAATTTAGATTCAACATTCGTGAATAATTTGGACCCATAGGGCAAAGATTCAGACGATGATGAGAATAGTAGATTTATTCAGTGGTGCGGGAGGCCTGTCATTAGGTGCGCATCAAGCAGGTATGCCGGTTACAACCGCGTTCGATATCGATCCAATTCTTACGTCATCGTTTCAGTTTAATTTTCCAAATACGAATTTGGTGCGGTGTGATGTATCTGCCCTGACGGGTCAAGAGGTGGAACGGCTAGTTGATGGACCCGTAGATGGTATTATTGGTGGGCCTCCGTGCCAGGGGTTTAGCGCAATTGGCCGTAACGACTATAACGATCCCCGGCGACAGCTGATCTTAGATTTTTTTCGTCTGGTATCAGAGGTTAATCCTGCTTTTTTTGTAATGGAGAACGTTCTTGGACTGGGCTACCAACGGGCTCGGCCACTTCTTGATTTAGCTATTGAGATGGTAGTCAATCGATACGAAATTTTAGGCCCATTGGTACTAAATGCTGCCGATTTTGGAGCGCCTACAAAACGGTCAAGATTGTTTATAATAGGAATTGACCCATCGAGATGTGATCCACTTAGCGTCGATGACATTTCACGATTGAGGCGAAATCCCCGAACGGTCCAAGAAGCGATCGCGGACCTCAAGAACGCAAAGCGATTACCAGATCATGGCAATTTTGATCAGTGGAAAATTACCAAGCGTGGTCGCCCAAATGAGTATTTGAGATCCTTGCGTAACGATGATCGCATGTTCTCGGGGCACTTGCCTACCAAGCATACTCTAAAAGTAATAGAGCGTTTCAAAACCGTTCTGCCTGGTGAAACAGACAAGATCGGTAGGCATCCTAGGCTTGCCTGGCACGGCCAATGTCCCACTCTACGTGCGGGAACGGGTAGTGATCGTGGATCATATCAATCTGTCCGACCAATCCACCCGGAAGAACCCCGCGTGATTACGGTGAGGGAGGCCGCTCGACTTCAAGGGTTTCCTGATGAATTTCGGTTCCATCCAACGATTTGGCATAGCTTCCGAATGATTGGCAACAGCGTATCGCCGATTATATCCGAAGCAATATTATCCGCCATTAGTACCAAATTTGGAGTTCGTAAACCCGCTTTAGAAGCAGCCGAGTAATCGCAAAGATTGCTTAGACAAACGCCCGATTGTCCGAACCAGAAAATAAATACAGGGACATAATTTAATTTCAAGCTACGAACTTAATTCACCCACTTGCGCCGCTCCGAAAACAGACTATTTAACAATCAATGCTCCGATCACAGACAGGTACCAAGACGGGCGCCGGTCTGGCCGACCCAGCCATCCCCAGACCGGCTGGGCCGGTTAAGTCTTGAATATTGTGAATAGGTCCTATTGATCCCACGCGCGGCGGTGCCGTTGCCGTGGTCCGTTGGCAGGTGTGCGGCGCCGTTGGCACCCCCACATAACCCCATGAATCCCCCTTAAAACCCCATAAACCCCCATACCCGATTTTCGAAAATATGTCGCACCAAATGCGGAAAACCGTAACAAACCGTCACAAACCGTCATAACCGTAAGGGGGGTGCTTGGGATGTCGCGCGAGATTGTTACGATATTTCTCGCTAAAGAAGAAAATCAACTTTCTTCTCTGTGGCCTCTGTGATCTCTGTGTTTCAAACTTCTTTTATTCTCTTTTTTCTTCTCACCGTCTCACTGCCTCTGTGGTGAAAACTTCTTTTTGCCAGGGGGTGCCGGCAGCACGGGCGGGCCGACCATGCCATCCCCCGCCCTCGGCCTGCGTGTAAGGTCTCGCTAGGAGCTAGTCGAACGCTTCGTCCCAAGTCCCCTCGGTCGCGGCGCGGGAATATTCGGTGGAGCGGTTTTCGAAGAAGTTGGCGTGCTCGACGGCGTTGAGCATGGTGTCGAGCCAGGGCAGCGGGTGCTCTTCGATGCGGTAGATGGGCTGCAAGCCAAGCTGCGACAGGCGCCGGTCGGCGATGAAGCGGATATAGGATTTGATGTCGGCCGAGGTCAGGCCTTCGACGGCGCCCAATTCGAACGCCAGATCGACGAACGCGTCTTCGTGGGTGACGATGGTCTCGCAGGCCTTGTAAAGATCGCGCTGAAACGCTTCGGTCCAGATTTCCGGATTTTCGGAAACGAAGGTGCGAAACAATTTGATGACCGAGGCGCAATGTAGGCTTTCGTCGCGCACGCTCCAGGTGACGATCTGGCCCATGCCCTTCATCTTATTGAAGCGCGGGAAGTTCAGCAGGATGGCGAAGCTGGCGAACAATTGCAGGCCTTCTGTAAAGGCGCCGAAT
>Ga0233427_10004401_pt1 | contig 11771 bp, 9 predicted proteins | sample SI_118_April2016_5_FD_179885 | JGI IMG/M metagenome (GOLD analysis project Ga0233427, IMG submission 179885) | Seawater microbial communities from Saanich Inlet, British Columbia, Canada - SI_118_April2016_100_MG | ecosystem: Environmental > Aquatic > Marine > Inlet | place: Canada: British...
GCGGATCGATTTACCCTCATGCATCAGGTCAAAGGCGCTGTTGATTTCATCGAGCGGCATGGTGTGGGTGATGAGATCGTCGATGTTGATTTTTCCATCCATATACCAGTCAACGATCTTGGGTACGTCTGTTCGACCCTTGGCACCACCGAAAGCGGTACCGCGCCAGTTTCGTCCGGTAACGAGTTGGAACGGGCGTGTCGAAATTTCCGCACCCGCGGGTGCGACGCCAATGATAATGCTAGTACCCCACCCCTTATGACAACACTCCAGGGCTTGGCGCATCACCTCGACGTTACCAATGCACTCAAAACTATAGTCTGCCCCACCGTCGGTAATGTCGACTAAATACGGCACAAGATCACCTTCTACCTCAGAAGGATTTACGAAGTGTGTCATGCCGAAATTTCTGCCAAGGGTCTCACGATCAGGATTAAGGTCTACGCCGACGATCTTATCGGCACCCGCGAGTCGCGCACCCTGCAACACGTTGAGCCCTATACCACCAAGCCCAAAGACCACCACGTTGTCACCTGGCTTTACCTGGGCCGTATTGATCACTGCGCCGATTCCGGTGGTAACACCACAGCCGATGTAGCAGACCTTATCAAAAGGTGCATCCTCACGAATTTTGGCGAGTGCTATCTCCGGTACAACGGTGTAATTTGAAAATGTAGAAGTGCCCATGTAGTGAAACAGCCGATCACTGCCCAGCGAGAAACGGCTGCTGTCATCGGGCATCAGCCCGCGGCCCTGCGTTTCCCGAATGGCTTGGCACAGGTTGGTCTTCCCGGAGGTACAGTAGTCACAGGTTCGGCATTCAGGGGTATAAAGAGGGATGACATGATCACCCGGGGAGAGAGAAGTCACCCCCTCACCGACTTCGACCACAATACCAGCGCCTTCATGACCTAAGATTGCCGGAAAAAGACCCTCGGGATCATCGCCGGAGAGTGTGAACGCATCGGTATGGCACACGCCTGTCGCCTTGATCTCCACGAGCACTTCACCTTTTCTTGGTCCTTCAACATTGACAGTTTCGATACTGAGTGGTTCACCAGCTTTGGTAGCTATGGCCGCGCGACTTTCCATCCTGATTTCTCCAAGTATTCCGGTCTAAAAGATTTAAAAAGATTATACAGATTACAAAACATGATTAGTTAGGAATGCGGGTCGACAGCGGCTTGTACTTTGAACTGATGAAGTAAGTATTTTCACGTATCAATTATTTGTATCTTGTGAGAGTCAGTCCACCTTTTGTGATCTTCGAACGCTTGCTATTTAGGATATTCGAAAGCCAGTTGTCTTGGACTGCATTAGCCTGGCAAGAGTATTTTTCCTACGCCGCAATCCCTTATGATCCATTGCTGATTCGCCCAAAGAACTTATTCGTGAAGATACGCTTTTATCTCGCCGCGCTTGCTGTTCTCATCTGCCTTGGCTCGGGGACAAGGGCCCTAGCTGATGACGGTAATGTTTTTGAGAGTGACAAAGCAACATTTCAGGTAATTACTGTCGCATCAGGCCTTGGCCATCCATGGTCAATGGCATTTCTGCCTTCTGGCGACATCTTAGTGACCGAACGCTCAGGCACCCTTCGCCTGATTCGAAACGGTGTGCTACAGGATGATCCGGTTGCGGGCTTGCCTGAGATCTCTGCCCAGCAGGATCAGGGTGGTCTCCTGGATATTGCGCTGGATCCGGATTTTGAGAACAATCGACGGCTTTGTATTTCGTACGTAGCCAAAGGCGAGGGTGGGCGGGGCACGGAGATAGGCTGCGGCACTTTCCGCAATAGCCGAATTCAGGACCTGCAGGTAATTTTCCGGGCAGCCCCCAAGAGCAAATCCGGCAGACATTTTGGCTGCCGCTTGCTTTTTGCAGATGGCTATCTTTATGCCACCCTCGGGGATCGGGGTAAACGACCCCAGGCACAGGATCGGGGAACGCACCCTGGGTCAGTGATACGGCTTTTCCCTGATGGCGCGATCCCACCGGATAATCCTTTCGCAGGAAGAAGTGGTTACCAACCCGAAATCTACACCTACGGCAACCGCAATCCTCAGGGACTCGCACAGGACCCTATGACGGGCGTGATCTGGATGCATGAGCATGGCCCCCGTGGCGGTGATGAACTCAACCGGGTAATTGCCGGCGCTAACTACGGGTGGCCAGTGATCAGTTACGGCAAGGAGTATTTTTTGCCCAAAGCGGTCGGTGAGGGTACTTACAAGGTCGGCATGGAACAGCCGATTCACTATTGGACTCCATCGATTGCTCCTTCGGGAATGACTTTTTATTCAGGCTCACGTTTCCCCGGTTGGCAAAACAGTTTGTTTCTCGGTTCGCTGAAATTCCAGGAACTCGTGCGCTTGGAGTTTGATCGAGGTCAGGTCGTTGCCGAAGAGCGCTTGCTGAGTGGAGAGTACGGTCGGATACGGGATGTCCGTCAGGGCCCTGAGGGTGCACTGTATCTGCTGACCGATGCTGAAGACGGGCGACTGTTGAAAATAGCCCCCGCCGATTAATCACTCATGGCGTTATCATAGGCACGGCTCCAACATCCTGTTTTCGAGGCCAAGGTGAAACTATCGGATCTTGAGATTTTCGTTGTCGGCAACCCGCCTCCAGGTTGGGGTGGTCGGTACTTTATTTTTGTTAAGTTGACGACCAGTGACGGCCTCGTCGGCTATGGCGAGGTGTACTCTGCATCAGTTGGCCCAAAGGCCATGCGCGGTGTCATTGAGGATGTTTTCGAGCGGCATATGCGCTGGGAGAATCCCGAGAATATCGAGATGATGTTTCGCCGGGCATATTCTTCGGGATTTACCCAAAGGCCTGACCTCACAGTGATGGGGGCATTTTCTGGCCTGGAGATGGCGTGTTGGGACATTCTCGGTAAGGCGCACGAGCGTCCGGTGTATGCACTCCTTGGTGGGCTGATGAATGAGCGCATCCGCTCCTACAGTTATCTTTATCCGTTGGAGCGCCATGACATTAAAACCTTCTGGAATGACTCGGAAATGGCAGTCGAAAGTGCCCAGCATATGCTCGAGCAGGGCTTCACCGCGATGAAATTTGATCCCGCAGGGCCCTATACCTTACGAGGCGGACATCAGCCTGCGCTCAGTGATATTGCTCGCTCTGTTGCTTTTTGCAAGCGTATCCGCGAGACCGTCGGTACGCGCGCCGATATTCTGTTCGGGACGCACGGGCAGTTCACCACCTCCGGTGCTATCCGGCTCGCGAGAGAGCTCGAACCCTATGACCCGCTGTGGTTTGAAGAACCCTGCCCGCCTGACAATCTTTTGGAGTTTGCCAATGTGGCGCGCCAATGCCGAATCCCGATTGCCACAGGTGAGCGCTTAACCACGAAGGCCGAGTTTTCGGCACTTTTGCGTACCGGCGGAGTGGCTATTTTGCAGCCTGCGCTCGGCCGTTCCGGCGGTATCCTGGAGACAAAGAAGATCGCAGCAATAGCCGAGGCTTTTAATGCGCAGGTTGCACCGCATCTTTACGCGGGACCGGTTGAGTGGGCAGCCAATATCCAACTGGCAGCCAATATTCCCAACCTGTTGATGGTGGAAACGATCCAGACCGGTGGCGATTTTCATCGCCGGCTAATCGGCGATACCATCCGCTGGAACGAGGGATACATCGAAGCGCCAACCGCGCCAGGTCTTGGAATTGAGTTCGACGAGTCACTGGCGCGCGCCCATCCATGGAATGGCGATGGCCTGCATCTGGAGATGCGTGAAGCTCCCTGTGATTATTCTTCGGAGAATGTTTTCCTCGGTGGCGCACCGCCCGTTGAAAAAGATTCTGGCGATTGATGCGAATTGATACCGTGATCAAAGAGTGCCCAGAGGTAAGGTATGGCGACAGTTGAAACCTCGTCTGATTTCCACTGGAAATGCGATCACACCTGGCGTCGCGCGTCAGTCAATACGCTCTGGTGCCTCGCGGGCTGCTCTATAGGGGATTTTGGGACCATCTTCTTCTTTCAGTTGACCGGCATTGGTTGGTCGACCCTTGCCATCATGATGCTCGCCATCGTCAATGGCATCCTGACCTCAATCGCACTTGAGACTGCGGTTCTTTCCCGGCAGATGCCGCTCGCCAATGCATTCCGAACGGCTGTGGGGATGTCACTGATTTCGATGGTGGCGATGGAAGTCGCCATGAACATCGTTGACGTACTGTTGACCGGCGGCGCCATACTCAACTGGTGGGTGATCCCGATGATGCTCATTGCGGGGTTTTTGACACCACTACCGTATAACTATTGGCGTTTAAAGACGCTCGGCAAAGCCTGTCACTGAGCCGGTGCGATTCAGCCCGGGGTTTTCAAAATCTCAGATTCACGCCGGGCAATGAATTCTTGAAGGGCCTGGTCCAGCGTCGGATCAATTGGTGGCGGTTCGTAGCGCGACAGCCAATCCCGGGCTTTTGCCAGGCCTACCTGCTCGCTGGACTTGCGGCCCTCGGCCTCCCACTGCTCAAAGGTGACGTTGTTCTGTGAAGGGAAAATAAAGAGGTTGGATTTGCGCGTGTGCGCCGTGCCAAGAAAATGCCCCCCAGGACCAACTTCCTTGATGGTTTCAAAGATCTCCTCAAGGTCGTCGTAGCGGGGCCCCTGGCAGAAGTGATAGAAGGCATCCAGTTGCTCGAAATCGATGACGGTCTTGGCGTAACCTACTCCAAGCGTGCCTTCCATCATGCCACCGGCCATGGTGATCCACTGCGCCCCGCTTAAAAAGGACGGGAAAAGGCCCCACATCGAGTCAAAGGCAGCCTGCATGTCTGCGGACTTGGAAGTCGCACAGTTGGCAATGGCGCGATGGGGTACTCCATAGCGCCGGGCCATCTGCCCAGCGAGAAACTGCACAACGGCTGAGTCGGGGCTGCCGTGCACCGGCGCCCCGGTATTAAGCGCCACAGTCATGGCCGGTACACCGAACAGCATGGGTGCGCCGGGCCTCACCAGCTGCGCATAAGCTATCGCCATCAACGCTTCGGCAGTGACCAGCGCCATGGTCCCGACATTGCTGGCCGGACTGGATGCGCCCGCCATCGAGAAGGGAGAGCACATCACGGCGTGATTGTTTTGGGCATAGGTTCGCAATGCGCCCAGCATGGTTTCATCCCAGACCAGCGGGGAGTTCGCGTTGATTAAAGAAGTGGTGCAGCAATTGTTCTGGGCAAAATCATCGCCAAAAACTATTTTGCACATGTCGATGGTATCCTGCGCGCGCTCGGTAGAGGTAACATTTCCGACGATCGGTTTGTCCGAGAACTTGAACCCGCTGTAGGCCATGTGCAAATGTCGATGGGGTACAGGGATGTCCATGGGCTCCACAACCGGGCCACCCGCGATGTGCACGGTTGAAGCCATGTGGTTCAGTTTCTGCAGGTTGTTAAGGTCCTCCACGGTGGCAGTGCGGCGCACCCCATCCAGGTCATAGATATAGGCAGGACCATAAGAGGGAGAAACCACCATGGATTTTCCGCCGACCTTAACGGTGCGCTCCGCATTCCGCCCGTGATGGATGTACTCGGAAGGTGCTTTGGCAACGAGCTCGAGCAGTGAGTCACGACTGACCCGAACCCTTTCACCGTCGACTTCAGCATCGGTCTGCTTCCAGATGTCAATCGCCTGTGTTTCACGGAACTCAACGCCTATCTCCTCAACGATCCGCATCGCCGTTTCGTGAATCTGCTCGACACCTTCAGTGTTAGCAACTTCGTATACCGGCACATTTGTCATCAGCGGTGGATGATGAATAATCGGTGCATTGAGCCGCTTGGCGCGGCGCGCTGCTCGGCCGCCTTTACGGGTCTGGACTTCCTCTTCCATTTTTATCGACGCTCTGGTGTTCGGTTTTTTGTTATCTGTCGTTTCTTATATGCGTAGTCGCTGGTTCTCGGGATCGTAGGGTGAATCAGCAATCACAGTCGCCGGGACCCGGCGCTCAAGAACCTGGACTTCAAGAGTCGTGCCGACCTTTGTCTGATCAATATTGACGTAAGCCATCGACAGACAGTTACCGATATGGTGCGAGGTGGCGCCTGAGGTGATGCGCCCAACCAACTTGCCGTCAAAGAACACACTTTCGTTCATCCACGCATCGGCGTCTACGGTTTCAACTTTGAGCGTGACTATTTTCTTTTCAAGACCGGATTCACGCTGGTGCAGGAGGGCTTCGCGGCCGGTGAAGTCGTCTTTTTCCCATTTGATGAAACGGTCCAGCCCGGACTCAAGGGCGGTATGTTCAAGATCAAGATCCCGGTAGATCGCGCGGTAGGATTTCTCAAGACGCAGTGACTCAATAGCCCGGTAACCGCAGTGCTTGAGACCATGGGCTTCACCTGCGCGGCAGATCTCTTCAAAGAGATGTAGGTTGTAGGCAATCGGGTGATACAGTTCCCAGCCGAGCTCGCCTTCGTAGTTGATGCGCATCATTCTTACGTCGGAAGCGAGTCCCACGGTCAATGACTGGGCACTCATCCACGGGAAGGTATCGTTGCCCAAGTCCCCATCGACCAATCCACTCAGCAGGTCGCGGGCGTTGGGTCCGACGACGGTTAGGCCGCCACGCTCGGCTGTTACATTGGTGAGGCGAACGCTACCATCTGCCGGCAGTGATTTTTGCAGCACGTCAAAATCATGGCGCTCACCCCGGGGAGTGCCAACGAGGAAAAAATGCGCCTCGCCCAGGCGAGTGACGGTGAATTCCGAGCGAACGGTGCCTTTACGGGTCAAAAGGTGCGCCAGCACGATTCCACCGATTTTTCTTGGCATCCTGTTGGCAAGGATACGGTTCAGCCAGTCTTCCGTCCCGGGACCACTTGCTTCGAACTTGGCCATGGGGGTCATCTCGAAAAGCCCGACGGATTCACGTACCGCGCGGCACTCGGCACCAATATGCGGCATCGAGTTGAAGCTGCGGTAACTCCAGACATCCCGGGCTTCGGCACCTTCCGGCGCAAACCACAGGGGAATCTCCCATCCATATACAGCGCCCCAGACAGCGCCGGCAGCACTGAGACGGTCATAACAGGGCATCATTTTCGCGGGGCGAGCCGCGGGCCATTCGTAGCCGGGATAGTGAATGCCGAAGTTGTGGCCAAAAGCCTCTTTATTCTTGTGCCCGGTGTAGACCGTGTTGGCATAGGATCCAAAACGCCTCGGATCCACTTCGCCGAGATCGATATGCGGCTCACCGTCAACAATCCAGTTGGCGAGCTCTGAGCCCAGACCGCCGCCCATCAAAAGACCGCCAGTAAAACTCTCAGCGAGCCACAGATTACGCTTGCCCCAAGCCGGACCACATAGCGGAAGGTTATCGGGAGAGGCGCAGATCGGACCGCGCACGTTTGCTTGGATACCCACTTCTCCGAGAACTGGAACGAGTTCAAGCGCTGCGGTCCAGTTTTCCTCGACCGCTTCCATGTTTTCAGGCAACAGATCCGCGCCGAACCAGTCGGGCACTCCGTCCCGCGCGAAGTGCTCAAGGTTTCCTGGGCGTTCGTAGGGGCCGAACATCAGTCCGTCCCGTTCCTCGCGGACATAGCCGTTGATCGCTTCGTTGCGCAGCACCGGCAGTTCAGGGAGTCCCCGATCTTTGCGTTCACGGACCTGGGGCACGGTCTCGGTCACCCAGTACTGGTGCAGGATCGGAAAACTGGGCAGTTCCATGCCCAGCATTCTTGCGGTTTGCTGAACATAGTTCCCCGTCGCGGTAACCACGTGCTCACAGACAATGTCGCCCTGGTTGGTGCTGACTTTCCACTCGCCGGAGGGGAGTGCGTCAATGGTATTGACCTGGGTGTTGAGATAAATGTTGGCGCCGAGCTGTTTCGCTCCCTTGGCGAGGGCCTGGGTCACATCCGCCGGTGCAATGTGACCGTCATCCGGGTTATAGACGGCTCCCAGCAGGTTGGGGCTGCGTTGCATCAGCGGCCAGAGATCAACAGTTTGTTCAGGGTTGAGGATTTCCGCCCGGACCCCCTGCGTCTGGGCAATCGAGGCGTAATTGAGGTACTCATCCATACGGTCGGCGGATTCGGCAATCCGTAACTGGCCGCATTTATGCCAACCGATGTTTTGACCGGTCTCCGCCTCAAGCCCCTCATAGAGATCAATGGTTTTCTGGATCAGCCGGCCAAACTTATAGGAAAAGGAATAGAGCGGGATCAACCCGGCTGCATGCCATGTGGAACCCGCGGTAAGTTCCGTCCGCTCGACGAGACAGGTATCAGTCCAGCCTCGATGCGCCAGACTGTAAAGAATGTTGGCGCCGACGCATCCGCCTCCGACGACAACGACCCGTGCATGTGATTGCATAACGTTTATCTCTTTTTCAACAATTTTAGTAACGGGTCGCGATGATGATCGGTTAATGGGCCAGATTTCGACTCTACGGCAGCGGCAACTGGGCGAGCCGACCACCGTCAATGGTGTAGACCTGGCCGGTTACAAACGACGCCTCATCAGACACCAGCCACGCGACGAGCGCGGCTACTTCCTCTGGCTTGCCGGTGCGGCGCAAGGGATGAATCTCCCCGATCTGCTCTCGGAAAGCTGTCGGGTTTGTCATCGATTCGATAAATTCCTCGTTGAGTTCAGTATCGATCCACCCCGGAGCAATGGCGTTGCAGCGGATGCCTTGTGGGCCGGCGTCGACCGCCACCGCTCTGGTCAGGGCATGTAAACCTGCCTTGGAGGCGCAGTAGGCTGCGTGCTGTGGATTCGATCCGAGCCCTTCGATTGAGCCGACATTGACAATTGCACCATTGCCTTTCAGATGAGGCGTGGCATGCTTGATCAATAGAAACGGTGCCGTGAGATTAATGTGGAGCGTGCGGTTCCAATCTTGAAGCGACATCTCTTCGACCGTATCTTCAAGCATGATACCGGCATTGTTGATGAGCGCGTCCAGACGGTCATGACGATCGATTACCTGCTGGATGACTTTCTGTGGGGTTTCGGGGTCTGAAAGGTCGGCTTCGATGCTGTAAAAGTTCGCGGCTGGCGAGCGCTGCGCCGTAACGACGTCATAACCGGTTTCTGAAAGTTTTTGGGCACAGGCAAGACCGATTCCGCTTCGGCCTCCAGTGATGAGTGCAACTTTGCCCATGACCTAGTGAACGGCTTTGCCGCCGTTGACTTCCACCAGGGTGCCGCAGATGTACCGCGCACTTTCTGATGCAAGAAAGACTACGACATCAGCGATCTCCTGCGGCTGCGCGATGCGTCCTAAAGGCACGGAGGCATTCAGAGATGCGATCGCCGTGTCGGGATCCATTCCCCGGGACTCAAAGCCCGAGCGCAGCATCGGCGTATCCACCTCATTGGGGCAGACGGCGTTGATCCTGATTCCCTGATGCGCATGATCGTGCCCTAGACACTGCGTCATCGATGCAACAGCCGCCTTGGACATGCAGTAGATCGGGTGATTGGGTCCCGGGTGTACTCCCCAGCAGGAGGCGACATTAACGATGGCGCCACCACCGGCGTCAGCCAGGATCGGGATGGCCGCACGACAGATCCGAAATGGTGCTTCGACATTGACCGCAAAGGAAACGGCGTAGTCTTCGTCGGTCGCCTCAGTTACCGGTCCCCGGCGAATGACACCTGCATTGTTGATGACGATGTCGAGACCATCCAGTTGTTGGGCTGCCTCCTGCGGCAGACCATCGCAGAATACGGGGTCTGTTAAGTCGCCGACGATGGAGATATCTGACTGCGCGCAGGCGATCCGATCCGTACCTGCAACCGTGGCGCGTTGAGCCTTGAGGGCTTCAACGATGGCCTGGCCGATACCACCACAGGCGCCAGTCACCAGTGCCTTTTTTCCCGAAAGGTCCATGATTCTAATACCCTTGTGTCGGGAGTGGCTGTGATCGTGGAGTCTTCACCGGGATGAAACGCTTAACCCGAGCTCACGCCGGGCAGGAGCCTCGGAGTGGAATAAGCGGGTTCCCGGCGCTGGCGATGGATCATGGTCGCAATCTCAGACATGGCGCCCAAAATGCCGCGGGTAGGCGGAGGGCACTGGTCGCGAACCGCCTCATGCAAAGCCGGCAGGGCGTGAAAGGGTACCTGAGGGAAGAGGTGGTGCTCGATGTGATAGTTCATGTTCCAGTACAGCATCCGTAGCGCCGGGTTGACCGCCATGGTCCGGGTCGTATGACGATGGTCAGGGATGTTCTGGGCCATGCCGAAATGCTGTGTCGCAAGGATTACACCATGGGTCGGCGCCCCGAAGACCCGAGGCGCAATGAGCATCAGAACCGGAAGCCATGACTGCACCGCAAGTGCCCAGGCGATGATGGCGAGATACGCCAGCATATAGGCCTGCGCCTCGATAAGGGCGCGGCGCATGACCGCGGCGGGGATACAGTCTGTGGCATCCCGGGTGGGACGGCTGACGGCAAGCGCGGCAGTGGCCTTCACGAAGTACCAGATACTGCCCAGATCGATGAGTTCCTTGACGATGAAATCCCGCCAGGTCATCGGGTTGGTCAGGATAATCTCAGGATCTTTTCCCACCAAGGCAGTATGGGAATGGTGGCGGGTATGAACATAGCGCAGCAGGCAGGGCGTTTGCTGGACCATAAAACCAGAGACAAAGAGCACGGCCTCATTAAGTGTGCGGTTGCGAAAGGCTGTTCCATGTGCGGTTTCGTGAACCACACTGGTCGCAAAGACCCAGATTCCGCCATAAAGCAAGAACGCCGGAATACTCCATAGCGTGTTCACAGACGACAGCGCCAGAAAACCGGTGATTATCAGGAGCGCGATGAAATACAAGAGGTAAACCAGACCGTGCCAGTTGGTCCGCCGCGAAAGTGATTTCAGCAGCGTGCGGTCAATTTCACACCGATACCAGTTATCCGAATCTTGCGCCATCGCTATATTGGTCGATCGTGATGCAGTGGGTATATCCTACCTGCGTTTTGGTCAGGATTGAGCGTTCCATCGTGGATCCTCAAAGCGTTGGATCTCTATCAGGTAGTCGTTAGGGTCTCTCAGGAACATCTGGTAAATCTGAAATTCCGGATTAAAGACAGGGGGTGTCTCGATCGGGACGCTATGCTCAGTAAGCAAGGCCTGCCAGTGGTCGACCTCTTCCGTCACGAGGGTGAGTATTACACCCTCCTGAGGTTTGATTTCATCTTTCAGGCAAAAACCCAGAAAGCCGCCTTGCACAACACGGTAGATACGGCAGCGGGTCTGATCCAGTGCAAGCCGTAACTTCAGAACCTCTTCATAAAACTGGGCAGTTTGCGCAAGGTTCTGGGTAGGTAAAAAAGTGATGAAAGAATCAAAAGACATTTTTGAGCATTATCCGAATTCAGGGTCTGGCCACAGTTTGGATCGGCCTACTGGCGAGTGCATCCGAAAGTGTTGCCGGATGTCGCCGTGAGTTAAGGCTGGTTCGCGCCCGTATCGGGTTGACCCGAGTAGCGGCAGTATCGTTTACTGCCCCAAACACAAACGGGCGGCCGCACTTGAACCTATGCGAGCCGTTGAATTAGATCTGATCGATGCCCAAAGTCCTCACGCAAGAACAGGTTGATCACTTTCACGAGTTTGGCTACTGCGCGCCCATCGATGTCATGTCGGAAGACGACGCGCGTGCCTTGAAACTCAGGGTTGAAGCTGCCGAGGCGGCCTATCCGGAAGACTTAAGCCCGACCAACCGCAACAATACTCATCTTGCTTACACCTGCGTGGACGAGGCGGCTCATCACCCGGTGATTGT
>Ga0233427_10004406_pt1 | contig 11762 bp, 10 predicted proteins | sample SI_118_April2016_5_FD_179885 | JGI IMG/M metagenome (GOLD analysis project Ga0233427, IMG submission 179885) | Seawater microbial communities from Saanich Inlet, British Columbia, Canada - SI_118_April2016_100_MG | ecosystem: Environmental > Aquatic > Marine > Inlet | place: Canada: British...
CGGTCCACCAAAAAGGAAATTAAAATGTTAGATTGGCTATTTAAAGCATCATTACAAAAATCAGTTATATATTTTTTTATAATTATTTTAATTATTTTATTAATCTTAACTTTTGTATTATAAAAAACTATGAGCAATGAGTTTGAACAAATAAGTGTTAAACAAGGATTTATGAAACACAATGGAGGTGTTTTATTTAGAACAATATCTGATATAGAGTATGAATTTAAATCTACAATTAATGAAAATCATTTAAATGCTGCTGGAATAACTCACGGTGGTTATTTGTCTGCTTTAATTGATGCTGGAGCGGGGACTGCAGCCCACAGAGCTTCTGGTAATGCGCCATGTGTCACAATTTCTTTAGATTTAAAATTTATTGGTGCTTCCAAAGTAGGTGATGAGATAACAGGGTTTACAAAGATATTAAAAAAAACGAACACACTTGTATTTTTATTTTGTGAATTAAGATGTAATGACAAAATCATTACTTCCGCTTCTGGAGTTTGGAAAATTTTAAAAGTCAAACCTTCAAATTTAGGTCCAGGTGGATAATTATTTTTTTCGTCTGTAATTTAAATAACCGAAAATTATTAAAAATAAAATTGCTATTGGATATATCATTTCTTTATTAGGTCTGTTTGAGTTTTCTATTTTAAATTCACTGATATAATCACCCATTTCAAAACCACTTTTTTTTGCTTGTCCGTTCCATTTTAGGTTATCAACAATAATTCTATTTTCTTGTTTCACTAAACTAATTCCATATTCTTCTAAATTATATTCCTTTTCAAACATATTTTTATCAATCACAAATAGTTTATATCTTTCACCATATAGACTTGGTCTTGTAATTTTAAATCGCACTTCTTTTTTTGGGTCTAATATAATTGAATTAATTGTATCAATATCTTGATGATTATATTTAGGATAAAATTTGTTAAGAACAAACTCGGGAGATAATAGTGAAAGAGAAATTATTAAAAAAATAATTATTTCATACCATTTTAATCTATTAATAAACCAGCCTTGGGTTGCCGAAGTAAATACTAGTATTCCTAATAAGGAAGTGATGATAACCACTAGTGCATGCCAAATATTTTCTACTCCTATTAAAAGTAGCTCATGATTAAATAAAAAAACAATTGGCAATATTCCTGTTCTCAAGCTGTACCAAAAAGCTTGCAAACCAGTTCTTAAAGGGTCTCCGCCTGAAATAGCTGCAGCGGCATAAGATGCAAGACCTACAGGAGGAGTTACATCTGCCATTAACCCAAAATAAAACACAAATAAATGAACTGCTATTAGTGGAAAAATAAATCCAGACGCATTACCAACATCTACTAAAACAGTTGCCATTAATGAGGCCACAACCACATAGTTTGCTGTTGTTGGTAATCCCATTCCTAGTAACAAACATAGTATTATTGTTAAAAATAATAATATTGTAACATTGTCTTTTGCAATAGACTCTATGACTATAATTAAATTTGTACTTAATCCTGTAGATCCTACAGCTCCAACTATTATACCTGCTGTAGCTATCGCTATACCGACACCAACCATATTTAAGGCGCCTTTTTCAAAGCCAACAATAGTTTGATTAAACCAAATTTTAAATGAGTCTTTTAAATTTTCACTCTTAATAGATAGAAAAATTAAATTAACAAAAATAAGTGATATTGTTGCATAAAAAATAGAGTAAGAAGCAGTAAACCTCAAATAAACCAGCATATAAATTAAAACAAAGATAGGTATCAAAAAATGAAGACCTGAAAAGAATGTTTTTTTTAAATTTGGTACTTCTGCATCATCCATTCCTTTTAAATTTAATTTCAAGGCTTCTAGGTGAGAAATATAAAATAGCGCTACATATGAAATAATTGCTGGCAAAAAAGCATGTTTCACGATCTCAAAATAAGTAACTCCAATGAAACTTGCCATCACAAAAGCTGCTGCACCCATTACAGGTGGCATCAATTGACCATTCACTGAAGATGAAACCTCTATGGCTCCAGCTTTTTCTTTTGAAAACCCGGTTTTCTTCATGATTGGAATTGTAAAAGTTCCTGTGGTCACTGTATTTGCTATAGATGAGCCTGAAATTAAACCTGTCATTCCTGAGCCTAGAATTGCTGCTTTTGCAGGACCACCTCTCATTTTTCCCACCATTGCAAAAGCTAAGTCTAGAAAATATTTTCCACCTCCAGCTGTTTCTAAAAGAGCTCCAAATAATACAAATAAAAATATAAAATCTACAGAAACTCCTATTGGAATTCCAAAGATAGCTTCTTGATCAAGCCACTGAAAACCAACAAGTCTATTTAATGAAAGTCCTCCATGAGAAATTATTTCTGGTGCGTATCTACCAAAGTAAGAAAATAATAAAAAACATATTGCAATAATAACCAAAGGCAAACCTATTGCACGTCTAGTTGCCTCAAGTAAAATTATAATACCACAACTACCAATGATTAATTCAACCGGAAGATTAAGACTGTCTCCAATTTTAAGATTTAAAAGTACTCCACCACGATCAACAAGCTGATCATAAAAAAAATAAATATAAAGACATGAAAAAGCAGCAACTAAACTAATGACAATATCAAATATTGAAATTTTTTTATTTTTAGAAACTGGAAAAATTAAAAATGCTAAAGTTAAAGCAAAGCCTAAATGGATAGCTCTAGCTGGCAGTCCTTTAAACATTCCAATATTAAACATAAAAGGAAATGGAGATGCATACCAAAGTTGAAATAAAGACCAAATGATTGCAATAGCTGCAACCACTTTTAAATGAAAGCCAGTAAGATTTCTAGTTGGTGATAAATCTTCGTTAATCTTACTTTTTACATTTTCATTAATACTTTGATTCATTTTAAAAAAGATACTCTATTATAAAAAAAAGGCCCGATAAAAATCAGGCCTTTTAATTAAATTATTTAATTGGATTACATTAATCCAACTTCTTTGTAGTATTTGATTGCGCCTGGATGTAGTGGGGCAGATAAACCATCTTTAATCATGTTTTTCTTTTCCAAAAATCCAAAAGCAGGATGTTGTTTTTTGAAATCATCAAAATTTTCCATCACAGCTTTTACAACTAAATAAACAAGCTCTTCAGAAACATCAGCAGAAGTTACTACCGTAGCTTTAACACCAAATGTAGTCGCATCTTTTTTCTGTTTTGTATAAGTACCTTTTGGAATTACAGCTTGTGCATAATAATCAGCACCATCTATTAAACCTTGAACTTCAGGGCCTGTTAAGTTGATTGGTGAAGCTTTTGCAGCACAAGTAGCTGCTTGTTCCATAGCACCATTCGGGAAACCTACAGAATAACCAAAAGCATCAATTTTACCATCACATAAAGCTTTTACTTGCTCAGATGAAGTAAGTTCAGTTGTTGATTTAAAATAACTATTATCAACACCCATTGCTTTCATTAGTTCTTCCATAGTTCCTCTTTGACCAGAACCTGGGTTACCAATATTAACAACTTTTCCTTTTAATCCAGCAAAATCTTTGATTTTAGCTTTTTTTCTAGCCCAAATTTGAAAAGGTTCATTATGAACTGAGAACACAGCTCTCAAATCACTAAATTGTTTACCTTCCCATTTGCTAGATCCATTTACAGCATGATATTGCCAGTCTGATTGAGCTACACCAAATTGGAATTCACCAGCTGCTATTTGACCAATATTATAATTTGATCCACCAGTTGATGGTGCAGTACATCTGTATGCTTTAGCAGTACCTTTTTTTCTTCCATGATCAGCACTTATTGCTGATTTGTGTAACATTTTGCAAATGGCATTTCCTGTCTGGAAATAAACTCCAGTAGGTCCACCAGTTCCTATCGTAAAGAACTCTGCTGATTTTGCTACACCTGTTAAAGATAATGATGCAACTAATATCAACAAAGCACTCGATAAAGATGTGATTGTTTTTTTCATTTATTCTCCCTCTATAAGTTTTTTATAAACGTTAATTTAATAGTAATTAAACGCTTATGTATAGCGGGATTTTATATTGATTCAGACCATTTTTTTAACTTATCAACACCTTCAACAATTTTAGGTGCAAAATCATTTATAAGATCATTATCAATTTTTTGATTCATATCAATTTTATTCATAAATTTTTGACCATCAAAATCAGTAAAGCTCAATCTTGCTAACATTTTTTTTTGATCAAAACCAAAATCAGATCCAGGCAACAAAGCTACACCTGTATCATTCAATATGGTGTTACACATTTCTGCTGAAGAATTAAATTTTTGATTTAAAAACTCAGGCATTAAATAGAATCCACCTTGAGGTTCATTCATTAAAACTTTATTAGATTTAAGATTTTCATAAACATAGTTACCAACTGCACTTAAAATCTTTCTAGATTTATAAATATAATGTGAGTGATCATTCTTGTAAGCTTTTATTGCTGCATATTGAATAGGTGCACTAACAGCAGAAAAAGTTTCACTTGCTAATACATTAATCATATCTTTAATTTCGATTAATGAGTCTGGTACTAGAAAATAACCCAGTCTCCATCCACCAGCTCCACACCATTTGCTTAATCCAGTACTAATAATTGTTTTTTCAGGACAAAAATTAGAAATAGATTGATAATTATCTTCAAAACTTAACTCTGAATATATTTCATCAGACAGAATAATAAGATTATATTTTTTAGCAATGTCAGCAATTTCCTCTAAATTTTCACAAATTTGACCTGAAGGATTATTAGGTGAATTTAAGAATAATAAATAATTTTTATTTTTATCTTTTAAAATAATTTCTTCAATTTCTGAAGCAGTTGGAAACCAATTATTCTCTCTTTTTGCTTGTAAAATTTGTGTTTTATTTCTACCTATTATGGCTTGTGGAGCATAAGAAACCCAGCTGGGTGTAGGTAAGATAATTTCTCCATCAAAAATTATATGTAGTAAAAACATTAATTCTTTTGAGCCAGGCCCAATAATTACATTTTCAGATTTATAATTATAATTTTTTTTGTTCGATGTGTATTTTGCGACAGCGTCCCTTAAATCAGATAAACCTTGCATTGGCAGATATTTATTTTGATGTGCATTATTTTTTAACTCTTCAACTACGTCTTCTGGTACTTTAAATGGCGATTGTCCAAATCCAAATTTAAATATTTTTTTACCTTGTTCTTCTAATTTTCTAGATGTTTCATTAATCAGCAGAGTAGATGATGGTTTTAAATTTTTAACTAAATCTTTTAACATTTAAATACTTAATTCTTTTAAATTCTTAAATTGTTCTAAAGCCTTAGGGTTTGCCAAAGCTTCTTTATTTTTAATAATATTTCCTTCTATGGTATTTTTTACAGCTAGTTCAACTATTTTGCCACTTTTAGTTCTTGGAATATCACTAACCACAATTACTTTATTTGGAACATGTCTTGGAGAAGCATTCTTTCTTATTTGGGTTTTAATTTTTTTTAATAATTCTTCAGTAAGAAAAAATTTTGCATTCATAACAATAAATAAAACAATCCTAACATCATTATCCCAAGATTGTCCCACAACTATTGACTCTTTTATCTCCTTAAACTTTTCAACTTCTGAATAAATTTCAGCTGTTCCAAGTCTGACACCACCAGGATTTAGAGTTGTGTCTGATCTACCATGAATAACAAATCCTTTGGTTTTTTTAATTTCAGCAAAATCACCATGATGCCAAACATTAGAAAAGCGATTAAAATAAGCATCTTTAAATTTATTTTCATTTTTATCATTCCAAAATTTTAAAGGCATAGATGGAAAAGGATTTTTGCAAACTAGTTCACCTTTAATATTTTTAACAGGTTTTCCTTTGTCATTAAAAATATCAACATTCAAAGCTAATCCTTTATTTTGAATTTCACCCATATGAACTGGTTGATACAAATTTCCTAAGACGAAACATGACACAATATCAGTTCCTCCTGAAATTGATGATAAATGAACATCTTTTTTAATATTTTGATAAACGTACTTAAATCCATCATTAGAAAGTGGTGAACCAGTTGAACAGATTGTTTTTAATTTATTGAGTTTGTATTTGTATTTTAGGATTGGCTTAAATTTACGAAGCGCGTCAATATATTTTGCACTTACACCTAATAATGTAATTTTTTCTTTATCAGCAATTTTTAATAATAAATCATCTTTATTAAACATTGGAGATCCATCAAATAAAACAATTGAAGCTTTACATGCTAAGGAGCTTATTAACCAATTCCACATCATCCAGCCACATGTTGTAAAGTAAAAAATATTATCACCCTCTTTAACATCACAATGTAATTGATGTTCTTTTTTATGTTGAATTAATACACCGCCAGTTCTATGACAAATACATTTTGGTTTACCAGTAGTCCCACTTGAATAAAGTATAGCAAGCTCATGTTCAAAATCAAAATTAGGATAAATTATATCCTTGGTATTGATTTTCATCAATTCTTTCCATAAGGTTAAATTTATCTTTTTAATTTTTTTTTTATATTTTATAGAACTCTTTCCAGGATAGTTTGTAACTACAACATTTTTTATTGTAGGAATTGCTTTTAAAATTTCTGGAAGTCTATCTATGATATTTATTTGTTTTCCATTATAAAAATATTGATCTGTTATAAATAATATTTTTGGATTAATTTGGGAGAATCTTTCAATTACACCTTTAACTCCAAAATCAGGGGAGCAAGAAGACCATATAGCACCAATCGCAGCAGTGGAAATAAAAGCTTCCACAGTTTCTATGGTATTTGGCATATAGGCTGCTACTCTATCTTTTTGTTTAATTTTTTTATCTTTTAAAAATTGCACTAACTTATTAGTGTTTTGATTTAATTTTTGCCAACTTCTCTCTTCTCTAAAACCATTTTCACTAATAAAAGTTGCTGCTTTTTTTTTGTCTTTTTTTGCTAATAAATTATTAGCAAAATTCAATTTACTACCAGGTAAGAATAAATTTTTATAAAATATTTTTGATCTTTTAATCTTTTTACTACTTTTTGTTCCATTAATTTTAGTAAAATCCCAAAAAGAGCTCCAAAATTCTGAGGAGTTTTTAATACTCCAATCTAAAATTTTTTGAAAATCATTATTGAATTTCTTGTTAAATCTTTTTAGAATATATTTTTCAAATTTAAATAAATTTGAATTTTTTTTCCGATTTAACGATGCTTGCCAAAGTTTTTTGGTCATAATTTTTTTTAAATTATTATTATAGAATTAATCTAAATTATGCTAATCTATGTATAGTTTATTAGTAAAATGAGAACTTTTTACCCTCCGATTCGGTCATGTTTTAGTCTATTTTTGTTCTTTAACAGCAACAATATCTGGTAGGTAAAAAAAAAGATATACCAAAGATAGAAATGGCAAAACATAAAATCACAGCTGTTCTTGGCCCAACTAATACAGGCAAAACTCATCTTGCTATCGAAACAATGCTCTCGTTTGACTCAGGCATGATTGGTTTTCCTCTAAGATTATTAGCAAGGGAAGTTTATGACAAAGTAATTAAAAAGATTAACTTAGAGAAAGTTGCTCTAATTACAGGTGAAGAAAAAATTATTCCCTCTAATGCAAAATACTTTTTGTGTACTGTTGAGTCTATGCCGATTGACAAACATTTAGAATTTGTTGGTGTTGACGAAATACAAATGTGTTCTGATCATGAAAGAGGACATATTTTTACAGATAGACTTTTAAATATGAGAGGCGAAAAGCTTACGATGCTTATGGGTTCTAGCACAATAAAAAGTATCATTTCTAAATTAGATGGAGATATAGAATTCATAAATAGAGAGCGTTTATCAAAACTTGCATATGCGGGTCATAAAAAAATTTCAAGGATAAATAGAAAGACAGCTATAATAGCTTTTTCTGCTGAAGAAGTTTATGCAATAGCTGAGTTAATTAGAAGACAAAAAGGTGGAGCTGCTATTGTGATGGGCTCACTAAGTCCCAAGACAAGAAATGCCCAAGTAGAACTCTATCAGTCTGGAGATGTTGATTTTTTAGTAGCAACAGATGCCATTGGAATGGGGATTAATATGGACTTAGATTGTGTTTATTTCTCTAATCTAAAAAAATTTGATGGAAAAAAATTAAGAAAATTAAACCTATCTGAAATAGGTCAAATTGCAGGTAGAGCTGGAAGATATTTAAATGATGGTACTTTTGGTATTACCGGTGATTGTAAAGAAGTATCAGCCGAAGACGTAGAGTTATTAGAAAATCATAAGTTTGAAGAAATTAGAACCTTATTTTGGAGAAATTCTAATCTAAATTTCAACAATTCATTTAGTTTAATTAAATCATTAGAAGAAAAACCTCTAATGGGATGGTTAAGAAAAATTCATGAATGTGAAGATGAAAAAGCTCTAAAATATTTTTTAAAAGATAAAAAATTAGTTAATTTAGAATTTGATAACAAAACGCTTCGCCTTCTTTGGGAATGCTGTCAAATACCAGATTTTGTTAAAAAAACTTATGGAAATCATTATGAAGTTATCAGTAATGTTTTTAAATTTTTAAATAGTGAAAAAGGACGAATTACTGATGAATTTATGAGATTACAGTTAATGAAACTTGATAAATTAGAGGGAAATGTCGATTCTTTATCAAATAGAATTGCAAATGTAAGAACTTGGTCTTATGTTTCAAATAAAAATAATTGGATAGAAAATCAAAACTATTGGATTGAAAAAACAAAACATTTAGAAGATAAACTTTCAGATAGACTTCATGAGGAACTTACTAAAACATTTATTGACAAAAGAGCCAGTATTCTTGCAAGAGGTTTGAAACAGGACATGGAATTTAAAACAGAAATTTTAGAAAATAATGATGTTATCATTGATGGTCAATTTATTGGAAAAATAAATGGTCTAAAATTAGAGTTAGATTTAAAAAAAGGTGCGTTAGAAACAGATATTAAATCACTAAAAAAAGCAGCAAGACAGTCGATAGGACCGGAACTTGAAAAAAGAATACAAACAATTATTGATACAGGTTTAATCGAACTAAGTGATGATTTTAAAATTTACTGGAATAATTTTCCAGTAGCGAAACTATCAACAGGTACTGATTATTTAAATCCTAATTTTGATCTTATTGTTGACGATATCATTGAGCAAAATCAAAAACAAAAGTTAGATGAGTACATAAGTAAATGGATACAAAATAAAATTAACATAAATCTAAAAAGTCTAATTGATTTAAAAAATCTTAGAGAAAATAACTCATCAATAAAAGCTTTAGCTTATCAACTTTACGAAAATAACGGAGTACTAAAAAGAGAACAGGTCTCCGAGTATCTTAAAATTCTTGGACAAAATGAAAGAAAAATTTTAAGAGAATTAGGTGTAAAATTTGGGAGATATCATGTTTTTTTATATCAACTAATTAAACCAGAAGCAGTATCATTAAGAACATTGCTATGGAAAAATTTTCATCAAAAATTTCATAATTTGAAACCGCCAACCTATGGCCTAAATTTTTTGGATGATAAAAACCTTAGAAACAAAAATTTTATGCTTCTTTGTGGATTTGAAAAATTTGACAATTTATTTGTTAGAATAGACATTCTTGAAAGGCTATTTATGGTAATAATTAATTCATCAGAATCAAAAGAAAATAAAGAAATTAAAATAATACCAGAAATGTTAAACCTATTGGGTTGTAGCAAAGATAATTTTAAAAAACTTTTACAAAAAATGGGGTATAAAATATTTGATAAAGAAAAAGAAACATTTTTTAAATATAGTCCTATTAAAAAATTTAAAAAAGACCCTACAAAAAAAACTTCAGGGGAAAATCCTTTCAAAATATTAAAAAATTTTAACTTTGGATAACTTTGATGTTTTTTAAAAAAGATACAAATAAATCTGAGACCAGTTTTTTAACTAAAATTTGTGCATTATTAATTCATACAGCCAAGATAGACGAAAACTATACAGATAATGAGGAGGAAATTATTAAAAAAACTCTTTTAGAGTTAGGTTCTTCTAAAGAAAATTTGCTTCAAACAATTCAAGAAGCTAAAAATATTGAAGAAAATTCTAATCAAATATTAGATTTTACCAAAGAAGTTAAAAAATTATCAGATCAAGACAAAATCAAAATTATTGAAGCTTTATGGTCTATTGTTTATTCAAATAAAGATGCCGATATATATGAGACAAATTTAATGAGACGACTTGCTGGTCTCTTATATGTTGACAGCAAAACCATGGGAGATATTAAGGACAGAATTAAAAAAAAAAATATTAAATGACTTATATTGTTAACGACAATTGTATTAAGTGTAAATTAACTGACTGCGTTGATGTGTGTCCAGTTGATTGTTTCTATGAAGGTAAAAATATGCTTGTAATTAAACCCGATGAGTGTATAGATTGTGGCGTTTGTGAGCCAGAATGCCCTGTTGATGCGATAAAAGCAGATACTGAGCCTGGAAGCGAAAAATGGTTAGAAATTAATAAGAATTATTCTGAAATCTGGCCAAATATAAGTGAAAAAAAAGATCCTCCAACGGATCATGAAAAATTTAAAAATGAGCAAAATAAATACGAAAAATATTTTAAAGAAAATCTTTAAAAGTAAAACAGAAAAAAAAGTGAAAAAAAAAGTAGCTGTAAAAAAAGTAACTAAAACTAAAAAAGTTGCTAAAGCTAAAAAGGCTAAAAAAGTTATCGTCAAAAAAACTAAAGTAGTTACAAAAAAAAGCTCTCCTAAATCAGCTAAAATTAAAAAAACTTCTAAAGTTATTGAGTCTAAAGAGGAACCAAAATTAGATAACTTAAGAATTTCTAAGAGTAATGAAATAAAACCTGAAATTAAAAAAGTTAAAAAACAAAATACAGAAAAAAGAGAATATAAAATCAAAGACCACGTTGTTTATCCAAAACATGGTGTTGGTCAAATAACTGAATTTAAAAAAATAAATATAGGTGGCATTGATGTGGAAACTTATGTTATTAAATTTGAAAAAGATAAGGCTAACGGTATGGTCCCAGTTAATAAGCAATCTCACTTAAGGGCTTTAGCAACAATTAATCAAGTTAACAAATGCATATCTATTTTAAAAAGTAAACCTAAGGTTAAGAGATCAATGTGGAGCAGAAGAGCTCAGGAGTATGAAGCTAAAATATCATCTGGTAAGATTTATGAATTAGCAGAAGTTGTTAGAGACTTGAATAAAGGTGATGATCTTATGGTTGATCAGTCATATAGTGAGAGACAATTATTTGAAAAAGCGTATGAGAGAATTTTATCTGAATTCCAAATTGTGCTTAATGTGTCATTAGAAGATACCCAAAAAAAACTTGATAAAGCATTAAAAAGAAGCTTAGGTGGACAAACTGTGCCAGCAGCAGAAGCTCCCAAAACTTCTACAACTGAATTAACTGTAGAAGAACCCATTTCTGATAACGAAGAACCTTTAAACGAATAAAAAAAACGCCTCTCACACGAATTGTAATGAGAAGCGTTTTTTGTAAAGATTAGATAATTACTATCTTTTTCTTTTCTTAGCTTTCTTAGCTTTTTTCTTAGTTTTCTTTGCTGCTTTTCTTTTAGTTTTTTTAGCAGCTTTTTTTCTTTTCTTAGGCATCTTTAGCTCCCTGTTTAAGTTAAACGAATCAAATTGATTCGCTAATACTTTATTTTTATTTTTTTATGTAAGTTATGTCAATTCTTTAATTAAAACATAAATTTAAAAAAAAATTTTTTTTTTTTTATT
>Ga0233427_10004407_pt1 | contig 11761 bp, 9 predicted proteins | sample SI_118_April2016_5_FD_179885 | JGI IMG/M metagenome (GOLD analysis project Ga0233427, IMG submission 179885) | Seawater microbial communities from Saanich Inlet, British Columbia, Canada - SI_118_April2016_100_MG | ecosystem: Environmental > Aquatic > Marine > Inlet | place: Canada: British...
AGAAATCAAAATCCCGTCCCTGATCGAAGTCAGAAACGGGATTTCAACACAATCAAAAAATGGCTTAGTGACTTGCCAAATATGAAGCAACACCTGCTGTAGATCCCTCCATGGCATCTTTTCCTTCGCTCCAATTCGCTGGACACACTTCGCCATTTTCTTCGTGGTGACGCAGTGCATCAACCATGCGAAGGGCTTCGTCCACATTCCGTCCGAGCGGAAGGTTGTTGACCAATTGATGCTGAACAACCCCTTGCTTGTCAATCAAAAACAAGCCACGGTACGCGACCATTTCCGACGTACTTGTCAAATGCCCATCTTCGGTATACTCATAATCGCCGTTGATGACATCGTAATTCGTTGCAATGGTTTTGTTCGAGTCTGCAACAATGGGGTATTGAATGCCTTCAATTCCGCCTTGTGCTTTGGGAACCCGCAAATACGCAGCATGAGACTCGGCGGTGTCAGTTGAACATGCAACGACGGCAGTTTCTCGCTTTTCGAATTCAGCGAGTTTTTCGTTGAATGCATGCAACTCAGTGGGGCATACGTATGTGAAGTCTTTCGGATAGAAGAAAAACACAACATTTTTCTTTCCGAGATACTGGTCAAGCGAAAACCCGGATACAATTTCACCGTTTACTACGGCATTACTTAAGATGGGGGGCGCTTGCTGTCCTACGAGAACGGCCATGAGTTATTGGATTTATTGGTTGAAAATTCAATATCAAAGTTAGGCATAGAAAAAAGTGAAACAGTGCATCCTGCCAATATCTTTGACTTGTGACGATAACACCTCAAGGTCCGAATAGGTTCATCAATCGCGAACTAAGTTGGTTGGCATTCAATCACCGCGTCTTGCAAGAAGCGTCCCACCCTGCAACGCCCCTTATTGAGCGCCTGCGCTTTTTAGGTATTTTCTCGAACAACCTGGATGAATTTTTCAGGGTTCGTGTGGCGAATCTTCAGCGTGCTGCCATGGTAGGAAATAAAACGACCACCACCTTGGGGTTTGATGTGAAAGAAACGCTGGTCCGTGTTTCGCAAAAGGTGGTGGAGCTGCAAGAGGAGTACAACCGTGTTTTCAACCAGGCCATCTTCGATTTGGAAAAGGAAAACATTCACATAGTGGATGAATCTCAATTTACACCTTTGCAAAAGGAGTTTTCTTCCAATTATTTTAAACGAAAAATCCGTACTCACCTGGTCCCCATTATGATGGGGCCGAAGGTGTCATTTCCGGATTTGCGGGATGGCTCTCTCTATTTAGCTGTTGGCCTTAAGGTGAGAACCAAAGCACGTTCTTCTGTGCGCTATGCCATCATTGAAATTCCTCGGCATTTGCCTCGTTTTGTGGTTATTCCATCGGATGAATCAGGGCAGTTTGTCACCTTCATTGATGATATCATTCGGCAGGAATTGTATCGCATTTTCAGCTTATTTCAACCCGAGCACATCTTCGCGCATGCCATCAAAGTGTCGCGCGATGCAGAAATTGATATGGATGATGATTTGTCGCATTCGTTGATGGAAAAAATGTCACGTGGTGTGCGGCGCAGGCGGGAGGGAGATTTTGTTCGCTTTCTCTATGATCGGACCATGCCATTGGAAATGCTGAAGATGATCAAAAAGAATCTCAGCCTGGCGGAATCTGAAAATGTCATATCAGGAAGCCGATATCACAATAAGAAGGACCTGATGGGCTTTCCTACTTTGGGGAGAGTGGATTTGACTTACCAAAGAAAAGAGCCGCTTTCACACCCCATGTTGAATCGAAAAAGCAGTTTGCTTGATCAGATTGTGAAGCGGGATGTGTTGTTGCAATACCCCTACCACCAATTTGGTCATGTGGTGGACATCATGCGTGAATCAGCCATCGATCCTTCAGTGGAGTCCATCAAGATTAACCTCTATCGCGTGGCCTACAATTCTCAAATCATCAATGCGTTGGTGAACGCTTCACGCAATGGTAAATCCGTGCATGTGGTCATCGAATTGGCGGCCCGTTTTGATGAACAGCACAACATCAAAGTTTCAAGTTTGTTGCAAGAAGCGGGGGCTGTGGTAGAATTTGGAGTGCCTGGACTGAAGGTGCACTCCAAATTGTTTTTGATTACTCGAATCCGCAACCGCAAAAAGGAAATGGTCGCCCACATTGGAACCGGTAATTTTCATGAGGAGACGGCCACGGTATTTTGTGATTTCGCGATTTTGACGTCCAATCCAGGAATTACATCGGAGGTTGAAAAGCTGTTTCGATTTTTCTCGCACAATTACGAGCGGCCCATGTTCAGGCACTTGGTGGTAAGTCCATATAGCACCCGTCGAAAATTTTCGCAACTGATCCAACGAGAAGTCGATTTTGCCAAGGAGGGAAAGCCCGCTAGGATGATTTTGAAACTCAATAATTTGGTGGATGCGGATATGATTGAAAAATTGTATGTAGCGAGTCAAGCTGGAGTTCGAATTGACCTGATTATTCGAGGGATTTGTTCGTTGATTCCTGGAGTGAAAGGCATGAGTGAGAACATCCGTGTGCGCAGTGTTATTGGCCGATACCTCGAACATGCTCGCGTTTTGGTTTTCGGAAACGACGGGTCACCCGATTACTATTTGAGTTCAGCGGATTGGATGACGCGAAACTTGGATCGTCGAGTGGAAGTCAGCGTTCCTGTTTTAGATCCGTTGCTGCAATCTGACATTGCGACGTACCTGGATTTGCAATTGAGAGACAATGTGAAAGCACGAAGACTAGATGCCCGGATGCAGAACTCATTTGAAGGGGGAAAGCATGGAAAAGGCACGATTGATTCTCAGGCGAAGATGTACGAAGAGTACCTCAAACGATTGGATTAAAATCTAACGTGGTGGTCAGGGGACTTGGATGGAATTGTTCATTATCTTAACCGCTCTATGCGTTTTGGAGCCATCGATATCGGATCAAATGCAGCGCGGCTGCTCGTCAAGGACTTGAGTGTTCAAGACGGAAAGATTGCCCAGCAAAAAATTTCATTTATTCGTGTTCCTCTCAGGTTGGGTGAAGATGTGTTCGAGGATGGGTTGGTTTCCGATCAAAAAGCTGAGAGCTTGGTCAAGACCATGAAGGCCTTCAGGTACTTGATCGAAGCCCAGGATATCAGTTGGTTTCGCGCTTGTGCAACGAGCTCCTTGCGTGAGGCTAAAAACGGAGGGGAATTGGTGGACCGCATTGAAAAAGAAGCTCTTATCCGCATCGATCGAATCAGTGGCGCGGAGGAGGCGGAATTGATTTTTCGGAATTTCCAACATCATGTCCCAACAAAGCAGGAAGACTTGCTTTACATCGATGTTGGAGGAGGAAGCACGGAGCTGACCTTGATTCGTGGTGGCAAAAAAATCCGGTCACAAAGTTTTCAATTGGGCACCGTGAGGGCTTTAAAGGGACGGATTCCAGATGGGGAGTGGGACGCGGTAGCGCAATTTGTAAAGCACATTCGTGAAGATAAAGGGGAGCTGGTGGCGGTAGGAACTGGAGGAAACATCAATCGGTACCACCGTTTGTCACGGTGCGGGAGAAAGGAGGCGATTTCCTTGGATACCTTGATTGATTGGCATCAGTTGATTGATGAGTGTCCGTTGGTAAACCGGATGAAAACATTTGAATTGAAGCCGGATCGAGCGGATGTTATTGTGCCCGCTGGAGATATTTATATCCGCACCATGCAATTGGCGCGATGCTCAGAAATCCGTGTCCCTAAAGTGGGGCTTTCAGATGGCATGATCATCGGTTTATGGGACGCTTTTCTCGCCGATCAACATGCGCGTCAAGTCAGCTTAGGCTCCTAATTCATCAAAGGTTGGCGCTCAAAAACTTTTCTACTTCGAAGTAGCGACCTGGCTTCAGCACAATGGTGCCTTCGGAATCTAACAAGAAATAAGTCGGAGTTGCCGTCACTTTGTAGTCTCCGACTACCGGGCTATTCCAGGCCTCCAATTGACTCACATTGGGCCACGTCATACCATTGGATTCAATAGCGCCTAGCCAAGTGGAACGTTGTTGATCGAGGCTAACACCGATTAATTCAAAGCCTTTAAATCCAAACTTGGCATACACTGGCACTAGGCTCGGTATTTCTTGCTCGCATTTATGACACCATGAGGCCCAAAACATCACCAATGTATACTTGTTTTTTTTGCATGTGGCCATTAAATCCAAGCTGCCTCCGTCTGATTTTGATATGTTAAAATTGGGAGGCGTTTTGCCCACCTGAAGGTTAATGATGCCTTGCGCTCGAATCCGAATGGCGTCGCTCAAGTCTGCCCCACAGTCTTCATCGAAGATGTAGTTGTCGAGGATATACTGGCAAATTGTTTCTTTTCCAGTATTGTAAAAACCATCAAGCATGGTATACAAAACACTCTCAAGCGCGACGGGATTGGGCTCAAAATGTGCCTTCACCAAATCGATGCAAGCCAAGAATCCGCTATCTGTACCATCACTAAATGAGCGCATCATTGTTTGAATCCGGTTGCTCAAGGTCATGGACCGAACAACGCTGTTATCCATCGGGTCAATATCTTCAAAAAAGCGACCTTTAGAGGTGGCATATTTCGGGTTCTTCCACGTCAAATATTTGGCTAAGTATGTATCGGGGTAGCGCCCGATCAATTCGTGCTGTATCGCAATCAATTCGAGTTCTTTATCCTTGATTTGCGTTTCGATCCGAGCCCGGAAAGCACCAGCATCTTTGATGCTCTTTCGGAGATTTCGGATTTCATTGGTGTTCTTAAATTCAGCTTGATTGTATTCAAACCAACCGGTGTTCTCATCTGATTCAACCGCAAATTTTGCGGCACTCATTCGACCTGTTTTGAAATCAACGAAGACTTCTGGTTCATCAGGATTCAGGATCAGATTGGTAGCATTGGTTTCATTGTTCAACGCAATTTTGTAAAAACCGCGGCTTACCTCAATCGTGCCGAAATCAAAGGAATTGTTGGACAAGCGGGTTTTGGCAATTTCTGAGGAGTTGCTTCCTTCACTTTCGTATAAAGTAACCTCGCCACCACCAGGGAACTTGATGGTTCCAGAAACATGCACGGCACCTGATTTGTCTCCTTTGTTTTGATTGTTTATTCCGTTCAAATAATTCGCGGAAACCGGATCTGTCTGTGGATTGGATTCTTCTTGAGAAGCAACAACAGGCATTTCCGTGTCAACAGAACTTTTTTGGTCTTTGGGAGTCGTTTCGCCGCACGCTGTTAAGACGACTGAAAGGCACAAGGAGACGAGGTTTATCATTTTCATCCGAAGTTCTATTTAGCCACAAATTTAATGATTGACGGTCAACTGTTGGAAAGGGAAGGTGTCTGTTGACTTATCTTCACTTTTTTTAGAAGGATATGACCATGGATAAAGGAACTGCTTTAACCCTTCTTGGATTGGGAGAGGAATCCTCTCACGAGGATGTGATGGAGAGATTGGATGCTGAAGCCTTTGCTGTCCGAGATCATTTCATGCGTCAGCCTGTGGTTCCCGGTTTATTTAGGGCTCGAGTGGACCGGTTGGTTCAACTCAGCGATGTGGCGCAATCACTTGGGATTGATCCATTGGGTGCGCCGGTGGACCTTCCAGATTTGTTGCCGAGTGGTCCCAATATTGCCTTGTTGGTTAGAAACCACATTGAAAATATACGCCGGTTGAGAACCGCCATGGCAGGAACCTTGGATCCTGATATTTTGGCTCGATTTGGAAATACGATGACCAATTTGCAAAGCAGATACATGGTTGATTTCATGACAGAATCGGAGAATTGGATGGATGGGGAAATGTCCCCGGATGCGATTCCAGCTCGTGAAGAGAAAGACTGGCAAAGTGTGTTAGACGCTATCGAAAATGGCCCGCAAACTGGCGATGCAATTGCATATGAGCGGCGGCGCATCCAACTTGTTTTACAGCGTGAATTGACCTGATTTGAGGTCATTCTCGACCCAACGCGACAATGGGGTCTAGTCTCGCCGCCTTTCGTGCTGGGTAATAGCCGCTAGCTAGACTCGTGATGAAACTCAAGGCCACACCAAGTGCCATCCAACCCCATGGGACTATGAAAGGGGTTTCCATATAGGAGGCGACCAAGTTGCCAACCAGAAGGCCCAAGGCAATGCCCGTGATTCCGCCCATCTGGCCAATAATCATGACCTCTACCAAGAATTGCGTTCGGATCCATTTGGGTGAAGCGCCCAACGCTTTTCGGGTTCCAATTTCACGAGTACGCTCGGACACAGTGACCAACATGATATTCATGAGTCCTATGCCCGCACCAAATAGGGTGATGATACCAATGAATGAGGCCGCAAGGGTGATGCCGCTGGTCGCTTCCTTCAACGTCGTGACGAGGCTGTTGCTCATCGAAATGCGAAAGGAAAGTGCTTCTCCAGGACGATCTCCTCGAATCACACGGAAAATCCCAGTAGCCGCTTCGGCCATCGGAATCAAATCCTCAGGTTTGTCTACGGCACACGAAACACCATAGCTACGGTCTTCATCGGAGAACTGTTGGCGTACACATGGGACAGGTATGTAGCATTGGTTGTCCTGAGACATGCCGAATCCTTGTCCCTTCGCTGCCAACACACCGACCACATCATACTGTTGGGAGCCGATACTGATTTCTTGACCCACGGGATCCTCCCACGGTTCGAATAGCTCCTTGACCAAGTCAGCTCCCAAGAGTGCAATCCTGTGCGCGGATTGAGCATCCGATGTGTTAAAATTTCGGCCTTGAGCGATTTCATAACCACTGACATCAAGATAGACATGGTCAATGCCCAAAACAGAAATGTTCGGATTGGTCCGCTGGCTTCCGTGGGTAATGGTCGCTTGTCCTGTGCCGTAAATCGAATAAGAAACCCGCATGTTGGCGGGTGATTCTTCCGCGAATTGTTGGGCCTCTCGGTAGGTGATGGGTGTTCCAAGGCTGATCCGGCGACCGTGACTTAATCCCGATTCAGATTTCCGACTGATGGTGAAAACGTGGGTTCCTAAGGTGGAAAATTGCTTTTCGACATTGGCTTCTAAAGAGGAAGTAGCCGTGGTCATGCTAATCAAGGCCATGATTCCCAGACCAATGACGGCGATGGTCAGGCTTGTGCGTAGCAAATTGCTTCGAATTGATCGAAGAGCAATGAGCACCATTTCGCGAAGCAAAGCCTTCTGCATGACTGTGCGAAGGTACTGCTTACATTTGCAGTCCAATTGTGAACCCCTTTGACCATGACGTTTGATTTGGAAATGATTCGATCGGTATACGCCCGATTCCCGGAGAGAGTGGCTGCAGCACGTAAGGTGACAGGAAAGCCGTTGACCTTGGCTGAAAAGATTTTGTATACCCATTTGTGGGAAGGCGATGCAACCAAAGCGTTGGGAAGAGGAGTGGACTATGTTGATTTTTCACTCGATCGCGTTGCGATGCAGGATGCTACGGCGCAAATGGCATTGCTTCAGTTTATGCAGGCAGGTAAGGCGCGAGCCGCAGTGCCATCTACGGTGCATTGTGATCACTTGATTCAGGCGAAGGTGCAGGCAGATTCAGATTTGCAAGAGTCCATCAATAAGAACAACGAAGTCTTCAATTTCTTGGAGTCGGTTTCCACCAAGTATGGCATCGGTTTTTGGAAGCCCGGTGCGGGCATTATTCACCAAGTTGTTTTGGAGAATTACGCGTTTCCTGGCGGCATGATGATTGGAACTGATTCTCACACAGTGAACGCTGGTGGACTTGGAATGGTGGCCGTAGGTGTGGGTGGAGCAGATGCTGTAGATGTGATGGCTGGCATGGCTTGGGAATTGAAGTTTCCGAAATTGATCGGCATCAAATTGACAGGCCGACTATCTGGTTGGGCATCCGCCAAAGATGTGATTTTGAAAGTCGCTGGAATCTTGACCGTCAAAGGAGGTACAGGATGCATCGTAGAGTATTTCGGAGATGGTGCAGAATCGTTGAGTTGCACGGGCAAAGGAACCATTTGCAACATGGGCGCTGAGATTGGAGCGACGACTTCGACCTTCGGATACGATGACAGCATGGAACGTTATTTGCGATCGACAGATCGGTCGGATGTGGCGGAATTGGCCAATGGAATCCGCGAGCACTTGACCGGAGATGCGGAAGTGTACGCTGATCCTCATGCATATTTTGATGAAGTCATCGAAATCAATTTGGATGAACTCGAACCGCACATCAATGGTCCATTTACTCCAGATTTGGCGACACCGATCAGCAAGATGAAGGAGGCGGCAGCAGCGAATGACTGGCCGACCAAAATTGAATACGCTTTGATTGGTTCATGCACGAACTCCAGTTACGAGGATATCGCCCGTTCAGCCAGTATCGCGAGTCAAGCCGTTGACAATGGGATTGAGGCCCAGACGACATTGACCATTACCCCTGGCTCGGAGCAAGTCAGGTATACCATTGAACGGGATGGATTCATTTCGATATTCGAAGCCATGGGCGGCATCGTGTTTGCGAATGCTTGTGGGCCTTGTATAGGACAGTGGGACAGAGTTGGGGCTGACAAGAAAGAAAAGAATACCATTGTTCACTCGTTCAATAGGAATTTCTCGAAACGTGCAGATGGAAACCCCAATACGCATGCTTTCGTGGGCTCTCCCGAATTGGTGACGGCTATGGCCATTGCTGGAGATTTGACGTTCAATCCATTGACGGACAAATTGCGTTTGCCCGATGGGAGCGAAGTGATGTTGGAAGAACCCAAAGGAGATGAATTGCCTTCGAATGGATTTGACGTAGAGGATGCAGGGTATTTGGCTCCTGCAAAAGATGGCAGTGGTGTGGAGGTCAAAGTCAACCCTTCATCGGAACGCTTGCAGTTGTTGGAGCCTTTTGCCAAGTGGGATGGATCCAATATTGAAGGGGCGCGCTTGCTCATCAAGGCGGATGGAAAATGCACCACAGATCACATTTCCATGGCTGGACCTTGGCTCCGTTACCGAGGGCACTTGGATAACATTTCCAACAACACCTTGACCGGTGCGGTCAATGCCTTTAATGGTAAAACCAATGAGGTAAAGAACCAATTGACCGGTGAATACGGTGAAGTTCCTGCTGTTCAACGTGCATACAAAGCGGCCGGCATTCCAACGGTGGTCGTGGGTGACTCGAACTATGGAGAAGGTAGCTCACGTGAGCACGCAGCGATGCAACCTCGCTTTTTAGGTGTGATGGCGGTTTTGGTCAATTCATTTGCTCGGATTCACGAAACAAACCTGAAGAAGCAGGGCATGTTGGGCTTGACCTTTTCCAATGAAAGCGACTACGGATTGATCCAAGAGGACGATCGTTTAGATTTCCTCGATTTGGACCAATTCGCTCCTGGAAAACCCTTGACAATTCGGTTGAATCATGCGGATGGTACCACCGATAAGATTGAAGTGAATCACACGTACAATGCCCAGCAAATTGAGTGGTTTTGTGCTGGATCAGCATTGAATTTGATCAAAGAGCAGCAATAAGAGTTGGTGCTTTTCCCATCAAAAAAGGCTCCCATGAAGGAGCCTTTTTTATGCCCGAATGACGGTTTAATCAGTCAATCGTGGCAGTAAATTCTCCGGAAAAACTCAAGGGGAACCCCACCAAACTTCCGTTGACTTCCTCCCTGACCGAAACGTCGAATTTCACGGTTTCTGTCCCTCCCGCAAGCGCCGGATTAATTTCGATGAAACCATCGGTGCAGACATAATCGCGAACGGGGAAAATGTCATCCCCATGGTTGATTTCCTGGATGAAGTGGTATACCGAGTCTTGCGGAATGTAGTAGACCACATCATCCAAGTTTCCAAACAACATGGTGAAGGTCAAATCATGGGCGTCTACATGCGCATCCACTTCTTCGGGAGTACGTAAATCCGCTACGATATGGTAATTGCGCGATAATTGATTGGTTGAATCAGGCACTACAGCTTCAGCCATTTTCAAGGCATGCACTCCGCCGTCAAATTGAATCGAACCGCATTCGCAATTGTAGATGGGGTTTATGAATTCAGGCGAATTGTAACATCCGGTAGTCGAGATCAAGAAGATCAGCGATGTCACAGCGGCGAAGGGAGTAAAGAATCGTTTCATGTCAGGAAAAGGTTGCAATTCAATGCGCAAGGTACGTGAGCGCGTGTCATTTTTGAGCCGCGTCCCTTTGGAGTGGATAAAGCAAGTACGGCAAGCGCCTTTTATGGAAGGTTTGAAGGTCTTCGAGCCAAGATGGCGGGTAATCAGATGTGAATTTTCCCGATTGGAATGCCCTGAGGAGGCTGTCTGTGCCGGCTAACCGTCCAAAGGAGGACGCGGTTTGAATAAATGGCTCTCCGGGATGACTTTCGTCCCAATACTTGCTGTAGTCTGCAATCCAAGAAAGATCATACCCGTGATTTCCCTGGATCCACTCTTCGGCCAGCCCGGTTAAATTGTGACCAGCACAGGCCACTCCTTCATGTTTGGGATGGGGGGCTGCACCGGCGATTGGTTCTGGAGTGAAACCGAAAAATCCGTCGGGCATACCAGGAAACCCAACGCATTCAAAGGGGTGTGGAGTTCCGCGGCCTATGCTCGCTGCGGTTGGTTCAAATAAACAAAGCGATGGATAGAGTGCAATCGAAGCATCAGAAGGCAAGTTTGGGCTCGGCGCAATGGTTGGAAACCATCGGTCGCTGTGGGCATACCCTTTGCAAGGAATGACCATCAATTCGCATTTCCTTCCCCCGGGAAGCCAACCTTCTCCATTAATCATTTGGGCCATTTCACCCAAGGTCATTCCGTGTACCATCGGAACCGGGACTTGGCCGACGAAGGAAGTCCATTGGGATTCGAGTACCGGTCCAGCCATTTGATGTCCATGCGGATTGGGACGATCCAACACCATAACCACAGCTCCAGATTCTGAAGCAGCATCCATGACCAAGAACAAGGTGCTCAAATACGTGTAGAATCGGGCGCCAATGTCTTGGATATCAAAAACCACCATGCGAATGTCTTCCATCATGGATGGAGTGGGCTTGCGATGCTTACCGTGGAGGCTGAGCAGGGGCAGCCCTGTTTTCGGGTCTAGATCATCATCGATGTTTGCTCCATTATGCGCGTTGCCGCGAAAACCGTGTTCCGGCGCAAAGACTTTTTGGACATTGATTCCCAGCGAGAGCAGGGTGTCCACTAAATGGACGGGTCCACTTTCTCCCAGTACGATGGACGTGTGATTTGCGACTACCGCAATCGGAGCGCGAGCGCAAGATTCGAAAATGTCTCGGATGTTTTCATGGCCTAAGCGTACACGATTCGGTGGATCTGTTCGTTGAATGCAATGCAGAACGCCATGAATAGAATCGATTTCCAACCCCACAAAATTGGCAGGTAGAGCATCGTTTTCTTCTTGGCTCAAACCTGTGAAGACCAGGACAAGAGCAATGATTGAAAAGGATAAACGAAGAAAAGCGTTCATGGGACGAAGGTAGCAACGTATTTTGGCCGCTGTGAAGATTTCAATCACATGAACAAAAGTCAGGCCACACGTTTTGGCTTTCTTCCTCGTCGACTGGCCAAACGATTGGCGGGTTCGGATGCCCCTGCCTCATGGTCTCGCCCTGTGGTTCAAATTGCGACATACGGTGTTGCTTTGGGCATTGCTCTGATGATTGTTGCTTCTGCCATCGTCCATGGGTTTCAGCAGGAAGTCCGGAATTTGGTGGTCGGGTTTGGGTCAGACATTCAAATCC
>Ga0233427_10004408_pt1 | contig 11755 bp, 12 predicted proteins | sample SI_118_April2016_5_FD_179885 | JGI IMG/M metagenome (GOLD analysis project Ga0233427, IMG submission 179885) | Seawater microbial communities from Saanich Inlet, British Columbia, Canada - SI_118_April2016_100_MG | ecosystem: Environmental > Aquatic > Marine > Inlet | place: Canada: British...
ATGAGATGTTCTTAGACAAAGTAGTCTTTGCAATCTGTAAAGATTATTCAAAAACTGTAAAATCTTCTACTAATCTTGAAATTGGTGTTTTAAACATGCAAAAAAGTCATCTGTACACTGATTTAATCACATGGTTAAAGACTCAATCTATTTGGACTGAATAAAATTAACATAAAACACACCTGATTATTTTTTGTATAATCTTTTTATCATGATGAATTTAATTTAATTTAGCATATGGCTCTCAAATCTGAAAAATCCTTTAAAGAATATTTGAAAAAATTATCTGATGATACAATAATAAAATATTATTCTGATGTTGAATATTCTCCATTTCCTGTACTGATTATTCAGGAGTATACTAGAAGATTCGAGCAAAAAAGTAAAAATGAGATTCTTAAAGATTTAAAACTTCAAACACGCTTAGCTCGAAAAAAGACCCAAGAAATTAGTAAAATGGCCAAAAAACATACCTCCGTTGATGATTTATCCCAAAAAAAATCCCAAGAAATTATTAATCAAGCGAAAAGAAAGGGATACCGCATCAGTGAAAAAATATCTAACAAGCGTCATAAAATTAGTTCAAAAATAAAAACTACTGCTAAATCTAAAATTCAAAAAACTGTTAATGCTGGTAAAAATTTAAAAATGTCTAAAAAAGAAAATTTGGAATTATTAGAAAACTTAGCAAAATTAAAAGATGCTAAAATAATTACTGTAAAGGAATTCCAAGAAAAGAAAAAGAAAATTTTATCAAAAATTTAATCTTAATGTTTTTTAATCCTTTAGAATTTTTTGAAATTTATTTAATTCTGATTTAGTTTTAACAAACTGATCTGTTGATATTTTACAAGAAAACACCTGTTTCATTTTATTGTCTATAACAAAAATCATCTCATTTAGTATGATTGCATCTATGAATTCCTCATTTGGGTATGATGTGTATTCCAGTGTTTCACTATTAATTTGAATTTTGAATTTAAACCCCATTAACAATCCTACATCTTCATGTTTGTTTAGAAAACCTCTGATACTTGCTTTTACGTCTGATTTTTTTCCTATCTCTGAATATTTTATTTTATTATCATTATTTTCTTCTATAATGCATCCAACTGGATTGTTTTTGATGTGTAAAACCAATAATTCGTGAGTTTTGATATATTCCTCTGTATTTTCGATTTTATCTAATGGCATATCTTGATAATTGAAAATAGATTAATTAATTATTATAATTCATGCCTGTGTTTTCTTTTTTTATGAAAAAAAAGTCAGTCTCCATCGCCTTGGAGACTCCGTGAATGTATTAACTAGTTTATGTGAGCTTTGGGCTCTTCCAGCTAACACCGTAAGATGTCTCTGACTCGATAATATGTGTAGAATTATCTTTTTGATAAAAATTAAATTTAAAAAAAATTACTTGTTAGTTTATTTTTTTAACATTAATCAGATCGCATATTTTTATTTTGTTTTTTTATGCTGCAATTCTATACCTGCCATAAATGATGTAAATATCTAGCAATAAAATTACGATCGCTGACCCAATAAACCAATCTCTGATTGTTGATAATTCTGTTTCATATTCTACGTTGGAACTAATATCTAATAATATTTCATCAAGTGTTTGTTCGTCTAAAGATTTAAAATAATTCCCTCCAGTACTACTTGAAATATTTTTTAGTGTTATCTCATCTAATTCTGCATATTGCGGTTCACCGTAAATATCGTCTCTAAGATAAACAGGTTGTTCTGAACCAATTCCTATTGTATGAATTTGAACATTATTTTTTATTGCATATTGTATAGCTTGTTCTGGTAAGACTAATCCTGAATTTTGAATGCCGTCACTAAGAAGAACAATTACTCTTTTTTTATCTAATATTGATGACACCATATCTATCCCTAGCGAAAGTCCATCCCCAATTGCTGTTGCACCATTACCTTGTTGAATTAATGAAATTGAATTCAATGTTTTTTCTTTTAGAGGTGTAAGATATGATACTGTACCTGCACCTGTTTCAAATACTACTACTCCAATGTTATTTTTCTCACTAATTCCTTGTACTAGTGAACTGACTGCATTTTTAGCTGCCTCTAAGCGTGTAGGTTTGTAATCTGTTGCAGCCATGCTTTCTGAACCATCTAAAACTATGCCTAAATTGACACCTTTTTCAACTCCTATTGTGACTATTTGCGGATTTGCTAGTGAGATAATTATCAATGAAAGAACAATTACAACTAATACAAATGGAAGATGTTTTCTAAAGATATTTTTTTTTACATTTGTTTTTTTAATTATTTTTAATGAACTAAATTTTAAAATTGATTCTTTTTTATTTGAATTATACCTATAGTATACAAAAATTAGCAGTGGAACAAATAAAAAAAGAAATAATGCATTGATAAATCCAAATTCCATCAGTTTTTCATCTTCCATTTATTTCTAAAATATTTGTTAATTGTAATATCAAATGATTCCTCATTACTAAGATTAATCATATCTATTCCAATTCTATTCATATCTCTTTGATTTTTCTTAATATTTTCATTCATATGTTTAGCATATTGTTTTTGAAAATTTTTACTTGATGTGTTGACTAATACTTGTTCTCCTGTTTCAGCATCTTCTAAATATGCATATCCAATTTCTGGAATTTCTTTTTCACGTATGTCTGAAATATTTATCAAAATCACTTGATGATGTAATTTTAAAAATTTTAATGGTTTTTCATATTCATCAGACATAAAATCTGAAATAATGTATATCACACTTTTTCTTTTTAATTTATTTTTTAATGATGACAGTGATTTCATTATGTCTGTTTTTTTACTTTTAGGTTCATGTTCTATCAATTGCTTGAGAATTCTAATGACATGTTTTTTCCCTTTTTTAGATGGGATGAATTTTTCTAAACTGTCTGTAAATATTCCTAATCCAATTTTGTCATTATTTTTTAATGCTAAAAACATTAATGATGCTGCTACTTCAAAACTTAATTCTAGTTTTGATTTAATGAATCCAAAATTATTACTTGCAGACAGATCTAAAATCAAATAGACGTTTAATTCATTTTCTTCAACAAATTCTTTGACAAACAAGTTATTGTGCCTGGCTGATACATTCCAATCTATTCTTTTAACATCATCTCCCGGAATGTATTCTCTAACTTCTGAAAATTCTATACCTCCTCCTCTAAATTTTGAATTATAGGCACCAGATTCTATTGATTCTACAAGATCTTTTGTTTGAATCTGTAGATTTTTTATCTGTTTTAGTAATTCTGTAATTTCACTCATTTTTATGGTGATGGAATTTTTTCAAGAATTACGTCTATGACTTTATCTGAATTTATTTCATCTGCTTCAGCCTCAAATGTTAGAATAAGTCTGTGTCTCAAAACTTCATGAGCAACTTGCTTGATGTCCTCTGGAATAACATATCCTCTACCATCAATCATTGCATTAGCTTTTGCTGCTTTTATCAACCAAATTGATGCCCTTGGCGATGCTCCAAATTCAATTATGTTTTCTAAATCTAATTCATATTTTTTTGGATCTCTTGTCGCATCAATTATACTTGCAACATATTTTAAAATTATTTTATCTGCATAAATTTTCTCATTGAATTTCTGAATTTCAATAATCTCTTTTGATTTTATAATTGGGTTTACTTTAATTTTTAAATTTGATGTATTTCTTTCAATAATTTCTATTTCTTCTTCTTTTGTTGGATATCCAATTAGTATTTTTAATGCAAATCTGTCTATTTGAGCTTCTGGTAGTTTGTATGTTCCTTCATGTTCAATTGGATTTTGAGTTGCAAGTACTAAAAATGGTTTTTCTAATTGAAAAGTTTCACCATGTATGCTAACTTGTTTTTCTTGCATTGATTCTAGTAGTGCTGATTGGACTTTTGGTGGAGCCCGATTAATTTCATCTGCCAATACAAAATTATGAAAAATTGGTCCTTTTTGAATTTCAAATGTTTCAGAATTATTTTTGTAAATTTTTGTACCCAAAATATCTGCTGGAAGTAAGTCTGGTGTAAATTGAATTCTTACATTATTTACGCTAAAAATATCTGCCATTGTTTTTATCATTAATGTTTTAGCTAATCCTGGAACGCTTTCTAGTAAGACATGACCATCTGAAATTATTGAAATTATGATTTTCTTAATGACATCATCTTGACCGACAATATTTTTTTTAATTTCTTCTATGATATTTGAGATTGTTTTTGAATAATTTATTGAAATATCTGTTAATTTCTGAATATTTTCATCAGATGTTGAAAAAGTCTCATTCATACTAGTTTCTCCTAATCCTTACTTTTTTTAAATATTTGAATTAATTGTATTGGTATATTCGAAGATTGTACCAACTTTTATTTTACTACGGTTAATTAAAAAAAAACGAAGATTGACATCCTATTGGTTTTTGACATTATTTTTACTACCAATTGTTTTTATCAATCCCGTATTTGGTGAACCAATTGAAGTTGATATTGATTGGATAATTGAAGGTCAAACAAAAATCACCAAATCCTCATCTATAATTGAATCAGTTGATGAAATTTCAATTATTGATGAACAAAAAAATAATTTAATTGATGATGTTAACTTGACTAATTTAGAACCGTATGATGATTTTATCACTGGTAGTGGATACACAATAGGTGATCGTCTAATTAGTATAGATTCTGAAGAAGGTCAAATTCTTAATCAAATTTTAATTGAGCAAAAGAAAATTAATAAAGAAAATTTTTTTCATATGATAAAATATCTTGATAGATATTCTGATGGATATATTGAACTTGCCGAAGCATTAATTGATCCAGTTAAACAACAAAAGTATCTTTCAGCAGGAATTAGTCGTGATTCATACATTAATTCTAATTTAGAACATTTTTTAGTTGAACGTGGATATGATTTGAATAATTTAGAATCTATCCCTAATGATGCATTTTCTCCTACTAAATACACTGATGTACGTAAGGCTGCAGCTAAAATAGAAAATAGCGGTGTGGGCAATGTTGATTTGAGAGAATTATTATCAAATTATGTAAAACCTGATTCTAAAGCAATGCATGATGAAATGGTACGAAATTTATCTGAACAAACTACTAATGTTTATGATTCAATTTCTTCTAATCATTTAGACATTTCTGTTAAACAAAGTCCAGATTTAACAAACACCATCAGTGATAATTTATTTGATGATTTCCAATTTATTAATACTAAATTTGAAAACACACAACATGTGATTGATTCATTGGATAAATCACAAAACCTATTTGCAATCGACAACGCTATTGATTATTCCTTATTGATTTCTATACCTATAATTCTGGGACTGGTGATTTTTGGCTATTTGGTATATAGAAAATCTCATGTTACATCCACATTAGAAATTCTTACTGTGCCTCCTTCAATTAATTATATTGAAAATACTATCTCCATGATTCAATCGTCTAGGCGTCTATTTGATGACGATTCTCCTAAATATGCATTTGAGAAATTTAGTCAGGCAATTCGATATTATTATTCCCATAAATTACAAATTAATTTGGATTTAACACACAGTGAAACTATTTCTGAATTAAAAAAGTCTAAAATTTCTAATTATAATGACGTAAACGAATGGCTTGAGTTGTGTGGCAAGGTAGAATTTGTAAAGCATAAGTCAACACAAAAAGAATTCATAAAAGCATTAGATTCTTTTTCAAAGTCTATATCTTAATTATTTAGTTTAATTGTGCAAGTTGCAAAGTTTTTATCGATTTTTAAGTTTCCTAAAAATCTCTTAGTTTCATATTCATTTATTTCAAGTAAATTTGCAGTATTTTTATAAATCATATTTTGTTCATAATCAAAAAAAGCAATTTCTAAACTTACTTTATCTTTTTTAATGTGATTATTGTTGAATTGACCTGAAATTGTGATTAAAGAAAATTCATCTTTAATACATGAAAAGTTTTGAATTCCATATTTTTTATCCTTTTCAATTCCTAATGATTTATTTTTATCCTTTTCAATGTTCTCCCTTTGTTCTTTCTCTTTTAGATTTTCTTCTTCTTCAACTTTTTCAATTTCTTTATTTTCTCTTTCTTTGATTTCTCTATTTGATTCTAAAATTTTGTACAATTCATAATCATTGTTTGTGTGTTTTGGTTGTATTTTTTTTAATATTGTTTCTGTAATTCCAGTTGTTATCTCATGTTGGTTTAATTCTAATTTCTCATAACCTGTTTTAGATTTTGTATACTTGAAATGTTCTTGATATTTGTCAAAAATTATGCTTTGAATTACATATTGATCTGTTTGACAAATTGTTATTGCACCATCTGTTGTATAATTAAAAAAACATTTTGTATCGTCATTTGGTGATCCAATCAAATAGGCATTTTCAAACATAAATTCTAAGTTAGACTTTTTTTCAACAATCCAATAATTTTCTAAACTTACCTTGTCTTCATACTTTATAATTTCAATTTGTAGTGTCGCTATTTTGTATTTGTTAACCACTGGTTCATAGACTCTTCCAACATCTCTTAGTAGACTTTGAATTGATTCTAATTTGTATTCTTCATTTGAACTAGATTGTTTATCTACATACTTCCAAACTGTTCTTAATGTAATTTCATCAAACTCCTCTTGTGTTGGCAAAAACTTTTTCATTTTTCCAAGTTTTTTTTTAGTTTTTGGCTGTTCATCTTCAATTGTTTCTTCTATTGGTTTTTCATTTACAATTTTTCTTTTGAGAGAATCTGCAGCTTCTTCAATTGCTTTTTTTCTTTCTTGTTCTTCTTCAGTTTCAGCAATTGCATTTTGATGCACTGAAAATGTAATTAAAATCAAAAAAAATGTAAAGAATACTAAATTTTTCATATCCTGTTGTATTTTTTTAAATATTAATATTAAATTGGTACATCTATAGAATGAACCATTTTCTTTTTATTAAAATTCTCGATTCATAGTATATTGAAGAAATCTAATGTTTTGTTATTTGCAGTCTTAACTGCGTTTGTTCTTTCTGTACCTTTTGCCGTACTTAATGTAGATGCACAACCACCTGGTCAAGGATCAGCAACTTTGAAGACTCCAGCTATTATTATGAAATTTTGTGAAAATGCAGCAACAACTATGCAAGATTGTGATGAAAAATATGAAGGATATACTTGGACTGACAGAGTTCACGTGTTAATTTATGCTAGTGGGTTCAATGAAGATTCACAAAAAATTGATGCTATTGGAATTACTGAAAATGGTTATGGAAATATCAAAGTAAGTACCAGAGAGGCAACATCTGAAAATGTAATATTTAATGAAACTGGCCCTGATACTGGATTGTTTATGGGAATTGTCAAAATGACTGGACAAATGTCTAAAACTGTTCACGATGAAAACGGCATTCAAATCAAACCAATGGGAATGAATATGGATAGTTATTCTGCTGGAACAGAAACCTGTATGATGATGGGTATGATGGAAATGTGTACAACTTCTGGTGAAGGACAACAAGTAAGTTCATTTGACTATGCTGTTAAATTAAAAACAAAACAACAAGATGGTGCAGTAACTGTTTCTTGGGAAGCAAATGAGGACATTACTATTGTAAAAAGTGCAACTTGGAGTTGGAGACTAGGAGAAGTTGAATTTGACAAAGAACAATTTTCAATAGATGAGCCAATTACATTCAAACTACATGATGCTGATTTATGGATTCATCATGGAGACTTTCACACATACTATGTTCATGCTTATTCAGACTCTGACTCTGCTGGAATCTATGTTCCTGTAAAGTTTACAGCAAACCATGATCATGGAAGTGCTTTAGGTGGAGGAATTGATGAGTACACTCCATTATCTGAACCTGCTTCATCTTCATTGATAAAATATACTGATGAAGGAGAATACAAGTTATACTTTTGGTGGCAACCAGGAGGAGTAATTGGTGTTGACAAAGATTATGCAATTAATGTAATGGTTCACGACGGACTTACAGATATCATGCAAAGTAAATTGACTTATGGTGTGGAAATTTATCTTAACGGTGAACTAATAGAAAAGAGAACTGAGAGATTTGCAGACGATGGTCATGCAGTTGAAACAGTTCGTTTTGATGAAAGAGGAACTGCCAAAATTGTAATCACTGACATCTTTGATACTGGTCTTTCACAAGACTTTTCATTTCAAGTTGCACCAGAAGCTATTGTTAAACAAGTAGTTGGAAAACACTCTGCATTTGCTGAAGGTAACATTCCTGAAGACTGGAAGGGAAGAATTCATGGTCACTATGTAGATGAGTTAATTGGCTCATTTGATGTAACTTATGATGATCATTCATTTGATAAAAATACCCTAAGAGTAAGTAGTGGAGATTCAATTTATCTTGAATATGAAGACCTTACATTACCAAAAGACAATGAAGGACTAATTGGTGGACCTTATTCGACTTCTGATGAAGTGGAAATATATGCACAAGCATTTGTGTTTGACCACCTTGTTGGAATGACAACTCCTTAATTGGGTCCTATTTAGTATCATCATAAATGCATAAAATAAAATTTTTAGTATTTGCATTTTTGTTTATTTTTGTAATTGGTACAATACAATCTGCACATGCACATGGATTGGGAACTGTTGAAAGTGATATTCAATTCTTTAATGATAATTTTTTCAAAGTCAAAGTACAAACCACTCCTGATGTATTGTCTGGAAATGAATCTGAAATTGGATTTGAAATTACAACCATTAACCATGATCAAGATAGTATAGTTTCAAATATTGAATATTTTGTTGAAATTTTAGATCCTAAAACCAATGAGACTATCTTATCTTTTAATGGATATTCTCCTGATGATTCTTTCAATGCAAAAATTATTCCTTCCTCTGAAGTCTCAATTTCTGGGGATAAAACCGAAAATGATTTTTGGATAGGCTCAAATCAAAACCCTTTGATTATTGAAGCACCATTGTTTATTCAAGGCGGATTAGTTCAAGTTAATGTCGATATTTTATCCATAAATTCAGAATACATTCCAAGACCTCCATCATTTGAAACTTTGTTAACTATTGGAGAATACATTCCATTTGAAATTACCAGTAATAACAAAAAATATGATTTAATGTTTGCAACATATTTTGATAAAATTGATAAATTCCATTATGATCAAAAAAATAAAAAATTAATTGCTGATATGCCGTTTAATTGGGAACTTGATTTTATTAAAAAAATTCCTTACGTACATGCTGAATATTACATCCCTAAATCCATGGATGTTTTTAACAACCATGAAATACAAATGACCGTAAATGAAATTTCTGTCTTAGGAACTATTGATCGTTCTGGAGATAATGAAATTGTTGTTCACTTTTTAATTCCTACCAAAAAATTGTTGAAATTATATGACCAAATTCCTTCAGATACACACGACAAGATAATTTTTGGATTAACCTCTGGAAAAATACGTGATATACAAAAAGATAATGCATCATTGGAATTGGGAGATAAAGTGATTGTTTTATCAACTCAGGAGGATTGGAAATTTCATCTTACTTTAACACCTAAAGGTAAAATCAATCCTCAAAATGAAATTTATCTTAATTTAGAATTTCGTGATCCTATTACCAATATTGTAATTCCTCAGATTACATATGATCTTGATGTTTTTGTAAATGGAAAACAAGTAGAATCATTTCGTAATTTAGATACTCCCAGTGGTAAAGACATAGTTCCAATAATTTTTGATACAACTGGAGCCATAATATTACAAATTTCAAATGTTAATAATTTTGATACAACTGGAGAATTTTCATTTCAAATAACTGAGCCTAAAACTGAAATAATTTTTGATAAAGTTGTTGAAATTACACTGAATTCATACATTCCAGGTTGTGAGTTGGATAACTTGTGCTATTTTCCATTTGAAGAAAAATTATCTGGTGGTGAAATAGTCTTATGGACAAATATTGATTCTACTGCACATACAGTTACATCTGGAAATCCTCAAGACGGAAAATCTGGTTATTTTGATAGTAAAATAATTTCTCCACAAAATAATTTTTCACACAAATTTGATGATTTAGGTTCATTCCAATACTATTGTGAATTGCATCCTTGGATGATTGGAATTATTACTGTAGGTGATGATGAAATCCCCTCTTGGATTAAAAATAATGCAGGTTGGTGGGCCGATGGAACCATTGATGATAATTCTTTCATCACTGGATTAGAATATTTGATCCAAAATGATATTCTAATTGTTTCACCACAAACAAATTCTTTTAATTCTGCTGAAAACAAAATCCCCTCTTGGATTAAAAATAATGCAGGTTGGTGGGCCGATGGAACCATTGATGATAATAGTTTTCTAATTGGAATTGAGTGGTTGGTATCAAATGGAATAATTAGTATTAAATGACTGTTAATCGTTACGAGAACAACCACATTTCACATAAACAACTTTGAATTCTCCTCCAGTTTTGATATTGTGTGACATTGGTTTATTACAATATTGACAATCTATTGCACCATGATATTCTTCTACTTGAATTATTTCATATTCCCATGATTTTTTCTTACTATCCCAATACACTGAATTAATTTCTGTTGGAGTATCCATACTTTGAAATTATTATAAATTTCATTAATTAATTTTTAGACTATGCTATTTTTTTTAATTGAGCATAAAATATCTCTAATTAACCGTAAATAGGGCTAGTTTAAGAACAAATTATGAAAGATATTGAAATTTCTTCAATTTTAAATTCTATGAATGGAGATACTGCATACCTGACAGACATGTGGGAAAACTGTGTCAATGAGAAAAGAAAACGATATCCTAGAAGTAAATTTTCTGCTGTTTTAGATAAAATGGAGGAATTTGGTTATTTAAAAAAACAAGGTTATAAAAGTGAAATAACATACACTCAATTGAAATTTATTGATACTTCAGATCACATAGGATTTTTTAATGATATTATTTTTACAAACGAATCTATTATAAAAAAAACATTAAAAAAATTGGATAGTAAAAAAATCTTTATTGATATTTCTAAAGATCTAAATGCTCATAAATTTAATAAATTTGCTGTTAAAGATTATGAGTTATTTTTAAAAAGTGTAACTAGTATGCTGGAATTATCTTCCTGTATTTTACTTTCAATTAAAAATAGTGATAGTTCAGAATTAAAAAAAGAATTAAAATTATGTCTTAATCAAATTAAAGAATTTTTAGATGAAACAAATGAAATTTTAATGAAATTTAGGGGTTCAAATGAACGGATTGTATTACAACGAATTTTAAATAATCGAATTCCAGAACCTGGATTTTTAAAAATTTAAAAATTTTTTTAAAATTAATTTATTGCATTTTATAATGAACATCACAAAATAATACAATTCCATTTGATAATGTTTTAGCTGAAATACTGTGACCTTCAGACAAACCTTTTCCACAAACATAACACTCAACTATTGAAACAGATGATTGTATTTCATGACGACTTGTGGCATTTTGTAACATCGTTCTGCTTTCCATTTTCATCATGATTTTACTGCGATCAACTATGCTATAAAGGTACCGTACTATACCGTAATTATCTAATTAGATCAAATATCTTTGTCTTAAGCCCAATTTCACCAGATTATCTTTAAATATTAAACAGTGAAAATTTTGTTTATGGGTGGACACCTTTGGAAATGCACAAGCAAAAGTAATACCTCTAGATTTATCTGAAAATCAATTTCAAATTTA
>Ga0233427_10004410_pt1 | contig 11754 bp, 14 predicted proteins | sample SI_118_April2016_5_FD_179885 | JGI IMG/M metagenome (GOLD analysis project Ga0233427, IMG submission 179885) | Seawater microbial communities from Saanich Inlet, British Columbia, Canada - SI_118_April2016_100_MG | ecosystem: Environmental > Aquatic > Marine > Inlet | place: Canada: British...
TGATTCCATAATGTTGAGAACTACACCTATAATTCCTAATAAAGAGAACAAGCCACCTACAATCAGCATCCAAATTGGTGAATCTTTCCACTCATACCAAGATAAAGAAATAATTAAACCCACTAAGAGAAAAACTGCTGATGTGACCTGCTTAAAGAGTAAAGACACAGATGCCTAGTGCAGTTGGTCTTAAAACCAGACCTCCATAAACCCTAGTATGAGCATAAGCTTGACTGTAATTATTCCTACATTGAACGAAGGTGAATCAATAGGACCCACTATTGACCAAATTCCACGTAATTTACCCTGGTTGGATGTAAAAGTTCTGATTATTGACGGAGCTTCAACAGATAACACTACAGAAGAAGCTGAAAAACGAGGAGCTATTGTTCATAATGAGCCACGTAAAGGTTACGGAAGAGCATACAAAACTGGATTTAGTCTAGTAGACACTGACTATGTAGCTACAATCGATGGAGACACTACATATCCAGCAGATAAGATACCCCATGTTCTAGCATTCTTAATTAATAATAATTTAGATTACGTAACATGTAATAGATTGGATAGAATGGATCAAGATGCTATGTCTATTACCCATAAAATTGGAAACTGGGGATTAACATTTGGAACTAACTTGTTCCATGGAATTAACATCAAAGATTCACAAAGTGGTATGTGGGTGTTCAAGAAAGAAGTTATTTCAAAGGTAAAATTAACAAGTGATGGAATGCCACTGTCTGAAGAATTTAAAATTGAAGCTTTCAAGAGAGGATTGAGAGCTGTAGAGATACCAGTACCATTTCATGCAAGAGTTGGTGAAGTAAAACTAAATACGTGGGAAGATGGAATTTGGAATTTATGGTTTTTAGTTACTAAAATGAAAGACTTTTAGTTATTGCCCTGACATTTACCATTACTGCCTGTTTGACAAATATGAAACCAAGCCCAATATGTTCTGCCATCTTTACTTGATGTGTCATCACCTAAATCATTTGTAAAATCAAAAACTACTGTGTAGTCACCACTACCTTCAACATCATAAAACTCTTCAGTATCTAAAATCAAACTCAAACTTACTTTACCTACCTGAATCTCATTAAATGTAGCTTGAGTACCAGATGAATAAGTGTAAGTTCCAGTACCACTATCTATATCAAAAGTTATGGTTTCAACCAAATTACCTGATTCTGCAGAACCTCCATGCTCAGAATCCTCATTCCAATAGCTTTTCCCCTGATCTTCATTGAAAGGTTGATTGTATTGGTAAATCTTAGCAGTCCCTGAAACCCAAGGATTAACAAAGCTAATATCTGCAGTATCTGATGTAAACTGTAAATTAAGATTAATACTTGAATCTCTATCTATTGGATATACTGCTTTCCCGTCGTCAGTTACTCCATCAAAGCTTACAACTTCAGCATTAAGACTGTCAGCAAAGCGATTAAGTGTTACAGTGTCTGTAGACTTAGAGCCACCTAACTCTGTCTTTAATGTATATTGACCATTACCCACAAAGAATTCTTCATAATCAACGTCAAATGAACCTCGACCCTCATCATTAATCTCAAACTTACCAGAATGTTGAGTCATTCCTTCATAACTAATCGAATAGTCCCCTTCTTTAGCGAGCATACCAAATGTAGGCGATGTAGCTAAAATATTAGCATTAAATGTTCGATCTCCAGGATCTTTACCCTCGTTGACATCTACTAATACAGATAAACTACCTGCACCAGAGTAGAAACCAAAATTTGTAAATATCATAGAGGACAATAAAATTAAAATAACAAAAGCAGTACCACCTGCAAATTTCATTTTAGAAGCTACAGAGACACTGGATAAAAAATTAGAATCATCATCATAATCCTCTTCCCACTCACCATCATCCCATTCATCATCAGCTGACTGCACATCAATACATTCTGTATGTTAGTTCTTAAAGCCTTTCCACATCAATAAAAACTAGTGGGTTATTTCAGGAACTTGCTCATGTTTACCAATAATATGACTCAAAAAGTCATGTTTCAAAGCTCCTTTTGCAATAAGTGCTAAGACCTTATTTTTAATCTTAGAAGCTGGCATTGAGCCTACAAACATATGTGTGAAAAATTCTTTTGTTTCCTCATCCAAGGCTGCGTATTTGATTAAGCTATTGGGCATAACCATTAGTAAATGCCAACCAACTTTCAACCATTCTAAATCATCGCCCCATTTATCATTCCAACTATTATGATACAACATCATGGACTGTTTGTCAAAATTACCTTCTTTGAATAAAACATCTAATGAATCTGCTGCAATACGACCGGAATCTAATGCATAATACAAACCTTCACCAGATAGTGGTGAAACAAAACCTCCTGCATCTCCAATGACCAACATTCGGTCACCTACTGTACACTTCATCCCCATACCTACAGGAATATTAGAACCTGAAATCATTTTTCTATTAACTTCTATATCCTTAGGAAACCATCCTTGCTCTTTCAATGTATCTACATAATCAAGTAAATATTGACGTTCATCCCAATCTGGGTTGTCTTTCTTAAGCTTCTTAATAATAGAACGAGGACATCCTATTCCAACGTTAAGAACTGTATCTTTAGAGAATGACCAACCGTATCCATCTAAATTTTGATATTTTATGTGAGCCATAGATACTCGATCTTTACCATATACACGATCCATGTATTCTCTACCTACTTCAACTTCAAAATAAAGTGCTGTGGCAATATCTTCATCTCTCCATTTCATAGGCATATTCTCAATTTCCCTAATCCTACGAGAAACCATATCAAAAGAACCTCCTGCACCAATGATTACATCACTTGTTAATTCATCACCATTTCTCAGTTTAGTTACAACATTATCTTCGTTTACTTCAAAACTCTTTACTGCTATGCCTTCAATTAAGGTAGCACCTTCAGCTACTGCATATTCTACTAAAGTATTATCAAATTTTAAGCGGCGAATGTTGTAAAAGAATGGTTTTTCACTAACATAATCTACAGGCGTAAATTCTGGACCATATACTATACCTCGAAGACATTTAGACTCAAGGAAATCATCCCAATTCGAAATAATATGATCGAATTCTTCAATATGAACACACAAACCACCACCACAAGCTTTTTCGCGAGGAAACTTAGCTCTATCTACTAATGCTACTTTTTTACCTTGCTTAGCTAAATAATAAGCAGCTGTTGCTCCAGCAGGACCTGCGCCCTCAACTAAAACATCATAATGGCTCAATTCTGTTCCTGTTTCCGGTAACGAGTTACATAACCTGTAATTCTATTTCGCATAGTTAAACTTTCAACATCTGTCAATTCCCCTACAACTAATTTATTATGATCAAAATCCTCAGTAAACCTGTCTGGATGATTCCTAACTAATTCTATGGCTACGCGTTTGATGTATGTCGGCCTTACTCTACCCATGCATCCGCTTCACTTTTGGCCTCTATTTATAGTCTATTATCATTTCATTGCAAATAATAGAAGGATAGCAAATAATTATATGGAGACCCGATAACCAATTGTGCTTAATGAAGCTTCAAGACTAGCTGGATTGACGGTTTACACTAGAAATGGCCAACGTTTAGGCGTTGTACACGATGTGCTACTTGACACCACACAACGTGTAATTTCTGCACTATTAATTACAGGAACAACACCAAGACTTGTTAAAGATAGTGAAAATATAATTATACCATATAGATGGGTTCAGGATTTAGATGACGTTATTATTTTAAGATACTTTCCAGATAAAATAGAATTATCAAATGATGAAAATACAGAATTCAAATTTGATGATGACGACGATGAATTTTATGATGAAAACTAGATTCATAAAAATACCAACATTTTTTTATGCACCGAACCAAGCTGAACAATGTTCAGCCCCGTAGTGTAGCGGTCCATCATTTGAGACTCTGGATCTTGAGACCCAGGTTCGAATCCTGGCGGGGCTACCACTAATTACTCCCAACCAATAAGACATTGTGAACTGGTGGACGGTTATTTTCGGAATTATGCTCATCATGGCATTAGTGAGTGGTTGGCTTGTATGGGTTTCACGTTTTGTTTGGCAAAACCAGAAATTAGCCCTTAGATATGCTGCAATAGGTGGGGCTGCAACTTTAGCAGTAATGATTATAGGTATGGAAAAATTATGAGTAAAAATACAATCTTATTAAAAAAACCTATTAAAAATAAAGATTCCAAAATTGATTCAATGTATGTCGAAAATAAAATTGTAATAACCTATCCCAAGGATTTTGGAACCATTGAAAAATGGTTTCATCAACGAATAGGTGGGCCTGAAATAATCAAAAGGCCTTTAGACCAATATACTACTCTTATCTGGGAACTATGTGATGGAAATAACTCAGTTAAAGATATAATAGATATTTTTGATTCTAAATTTGGTGAAGAGGTAGCGCCTGCTGCAACTCGAGTACAAGTCTTTCTAGAAAAATTATTAGAACTAAACCTCATCATGCTAAAATAATTCAAACAATATTATTATATCCTGTATCAGAAGGACCATGTTAGTAGATGAGTGAAATAAGATTTGATTGGAAACCGGGAATAGAAGAGGTTTGTCTAAAATTAAAAGGAAAAAAAAGAATTGGAATTCAAGTCCCAGATGGATTAAAAACAAAATCTCACGAAATAGTAACTTATGTAACTGAATTGACTAATGCTAAAGTTGTGCTATGGGGTGAACCAACGTATGGTGCATGTGACTTAGCAGATAGACCATTAGAAGAAATTGGGGCTGATGCCCTTATTCATATGGGTCATTTGCCAATGCCTTATCATTCTGAATTTTATGCTGTTCCTACCTTTTTTGTTCCTGTGAGGCATACTGGGAAGTTATCACTTAGTAAAAAGGCAATCTTGGAATTAAAAGAAATACTTCCTCCGAAAATTGGAGTAGTTACTACTGCTCAACATCTACATATGCTTGATAGTGCTGGTGAAATCTTAGGCAAAGAAGGATTTGATACCAGTGTAACAACAGGTGGACCAAGATTAGCTGCTGCAGGACAACTTCTAGGCTGCAATTCATCTGCTGCCAGAAAATTAAAAGTTGATGGGTATCTCTATATTGGAACGGGATTATTTCATCCATTAACTGTTGCACTTTCAACAGGTAAACCAGTTGCTTGTCTAGAACCTCATAATGGAGTAGTCACTATAGCTGACCCTAGACCTTTCTTAAAACAAAGATATGCAGCCATGTCTGTAGCTACTGATGCAAAAAGGTGGGCAATACTTTTCTCAAACCAAATTGGTCAAAAAAGGATTGAATTAGCAGATAAGATTGAAGAATTGTTAATTGAAAATGGTAAAGAAACAATTATGATTGGTAGCATGCATCAATCACATGATCAATTATTAGGATTGGGAATAGATGCTGCAGTCATAACTGCATGCCCAAGACTCGCAATTGAAGATGGACCAACATGGCCAATACCATTACTGACAGTTCCTGAAACCCAAATATTAATGGGAAAAAGGGATCCTGAGCCCTATCCTTTTGACGAATTTGCTTGAAGGTTAAGCTATTAAACTTACCTGTTTTGAATAATTTGTGAGTACCATCAAAGTTGAAAATGTAATTGCCGCATCTCATCTCGGAAAAGAACTAGAATTAATCACATTAGCAACTGAACTACCTAATGCTAGGTATTCCAGTTCGGGTAATCCTTCAGTCATTATCGAAATGGATACAAACAGTTCCAAAAAAGCAGCTGGAGTCTTATTTAGTAACGGCAAGGCCTTGGTTACAGGAGTAACTAACCTCAATGAAGGAAAAAGTATTATGCTTAATTTGAAGAAACTTGTAAAGAAGTATGATTCAAAAATTAATACAAAAAGAGCAACTAAATTAGAAAATATGGTAGTCAAGGAGAATATTGGTATGATAGTTGATTTGAAAGCCATGGCTTTAGCAATACCTGGTTCTGAATATGATCCACTAAGATTCCAAGGATTAATACTAAGAATGGAAAAGCCAGAGGCTAGCTTCATCATTTTTGAATCTGGAGTCTTAATTGTTACTGATATAGTTAGTGAAGCAAAAGCTAAAAAAGCTCTTAAAGAATTAAAAAAGTTCATGACTGAAAGTGGCCTCGCTTCATAATGGAAGATAGACGTCTGGAAATACTCTCAGATTCTATAGATACGGCAGTGAAACAAGCATGTAATGAAGATATTACCGTTTCTTTTTCGGGAGGAATTGATTCCACATTAGTAGCATTCCTAGCTAAAAAATATTCAAATGTTGAGCTTATTGCAGTAGGAACACCAAAATCTTATGATTTAGAGGCTGCAAAAACAGCTGCTGAAATGATTGAAATGGATCTTAAAATTATTGAACTTGAGCCTAAACAGATGGTTGCAGAAGGACTGAATATGCAAAATAAATTAGAACTAAAGGCTATTGAAATTGAATTCATGTTACCATTCTGGATAGCCGCTAAGAACTCAAAAAATCCAATACTAATGTGCGGTCAAGGGGCTGATGAATTATTTGGAGGGTATGCTAGATTTAGAAAAGAAGAAGCAAAAAATGACCTAACAAAAGAAGTTTCTGATTTAAATAAAAGATTACAAAATAGAGAAAGTAAAATTGCTGAAATATTCAATTTAGAATTATCTTGTCCTTACCTTTCTGATATTGTAGTTAAAGCAGCTAATTCATTTAGTGAAAAAGAACGCATCGGTGATGTTGGTAAAGTTCCTCTTAGGCTGGCTGCAAAAAAACTAGGATTGCCTAACGAAATTGCTGATAGAAAAAAGAAGGCTGCCCAATATGGGAGTGGAAGTCAAAAAGCGATACGTAAAATTATGAAACATAAGATTGAAATTGAAATAGTATTCGATTCAGAAAATATTGCAGAATCTGTAGCAAAATCTACTGAACCTGAAAATAAAGGCTGGGTGGAAACAAGCGTTATTAATAACAAAATAAAAGCTATTGTTAAAGCTGAAAGCTTAGGTAGTTTAAGAGAAGCTGCTGAAGATTTTATGGCCTGTATTTCAGTTGCTGAAAAAATAGCTAATCAATAGGAAAACTAACAAAGGCAGACCTTTGTGGTATTTTATGAGTCAAACTTATGCTGACATGCTATCAAAAGTAAAAAGTTTCCATGATAAACACGAATTTAGTAAGAAAGAAAATAATGGCCATGACATGGCTTATCGAATCTTACTAACTATAGAAGAATTAGGAGAATTGGCTGAATGTTTTACAAAAGGAAAACCTCATTCTGAAAAAGCTGAAGAACTAGCAGATATCTTAATTTTAACAATAGGTCATGCTATTGCAATGAATGTCGATTTAGAAGCTGCATTTGATGATAAAATGAAAGAAATTATGACCCGCCCAGCCATAAAAGGTGAATTTGGAATTAGAGTTACTAAATATCAGCAAGAATAGCTTGGAAAATACTAAATATAATACTCTTTATGTTCAGAACGTGTCTCTACCAAAAGATAATAAAGATTCAATTGCTGAACCTGTAAAAGGTCTCGAAGGTATCGTCGCAGCCGATACTAAACTAAGCTCAGTTAATGGTGAAAAAGGAATCTTAAGATATTGTGGGTACAATATTGATGACTTAGCATTTGATACTACTTTTGAAGAAACTATTTGCCTACTTTATGATACTGAATTACCAAATAGAGAACGTCTCAATGAAATGACGCAAAGAATAGGTGAAGCAAGAGTGCTTCCAAAAGAAGTAATCAAAGTAATTACCGAATTGTCTGGAAAGACGTCTCCAATGAGCACATTGAGAACTGTAGTCTCAAGCTTGGGGCACTTTGAGAAGAATGTTCCCTTAAATGAGTTACCTCCTAAAGCCTTACGTTTAGTTGGACAAATATCTACTGCAGTTGCAATTATACATAGATTAAGGGAAGGACTACCATTAATCGAAGCTGATCCAAGTCGAGGTCACGCTGAAGACTTTTTAAGAATGCTACATGGAAAAGAACCAACCGACATCCAAATTCAGGCATTAAATCTTTATCTTATTTTGTTAGCTGACCACGGTTTTAACGCATCTACATTTTCAGCTAGAGTTACAGCAGGAACCTTAGCAAATATGCACTCAGCAATAACTTCAGCAGTAGGAACACTTAGTGGACCATTACATGGGGGAGCAAATGAGAAAGCCATGGAGATGATTATTGAAGTTGGAAAAATAGAAAATGCTTCGGCATTTATCGAAAATGCATTGAATACCAAGCAAAAAATAATGGGGTTCGGACATCGAGTTTATAAGGTAGATGATGCACGAAAACCACACCTGAAAGGCATGGCTAAAAAACTCTGGGAAGAAAGAGGAGATATGGAGCTTTTTAATGTTTCAGAAGAAATCGAAAAGCAGGTAAAAACAAGAAAGCCTATTATCACAAATGTTGACTTTTATTCAGCACCACTTCTATACGGACTTGACATTCCTACCGATTTATTCACTCCACTTTTTGCAATGTCAAGAGTTGCAGGTTGGACTGCCCATGTTTTAGAACAATACAAAAATAATAGATTAATTAGACCGAGGGCAAGATATGTTGGAACTATCGATAGAACTTTTAGACCTATAGAACAAAGATAAATTATACAAAGATATTAAAACTAGTGCATTTCTCATCAGTGCATATGATTTCTATCGAAGAAGCTAGAGAAGCAATTCGAAACGACGAAATTGTAATTTATCCAACGGACACAGTTCTAGGTATGGGATGTAACCCGTTTAGTCAAAAGGCAGTGGACAAGCTCTTTGAAATGAAAGGAAAAAAAAGTAATGGGCTTAGTATTATGCTAAATAATACTGCTGAAATTTATGATTATGGTATAGTAAATAAAAAATATGAAAAAATTATATCTAACTTTTTACCAGGCCCTATAACTCTTATAATGAAATCTAAAAAGATTTTTGCAAAAGGAGTTACCAGAAATGAAACTATTGCAATCAGAATACCTTTGAACAAAACATCTAATAATTTAGCAAAGAATATTCCTGTAATAACTACTAGTGCAAATATTCATGGCGAAGATATTGCCAAAAATATAGAGGAAGCAAAGACTATATTTGGAGATAATTGTTATTATTTAGAAGGTGAAAAGCCAACGGGAATCGAGTCTACCATTCTTGACATATCAAAAGATAAGCCTGAAGTAAGACGTATTGGTGCTTTATACTCAACTATCCTGGAGGAAATGCTTGAATCCTGAAGAAATAAAAAAATGGAGAGAAGCCGGTAACCTAGCTAGTGAAGCTTTACAATTTGGAAAAAGTATAATTAAAGCAAAAATGTCTATGTTAGACATAACTGAAGAAATCGAAAATTATGTAAGAGGTAAAGGTGGAGAACTAGCATTCCCAACTAATTTGGCAATTAACAATGTTGGAGCTCATTGGACCCCATCTAGTAAAAGTAAAGATGTTTTTTGTGAGGGGGATTTGGTCAAACTTGATGTTGGAGTACATATTGATGGATACATTGGAGATAATGCATTAACTATTGAAATAGGAAGTGATAATTATAAAAAAATGATAGAAGCCTCACGTGAGGCACTCAACAAAGCCGTAGAGATTGCATCTGCAGGTATAGGCGTTGGTGTCATTGGCCATGCAGTACAAGAAACAATAGAAAGATATGGATATCGACCAATTGCTAATTTGACTGGGCACCGAATAAAGCGATATAATTTGCACAGCGGTGTTTCAATCCCCAGTATAGGGGAAAGAGGTGGACCAGTTCTAAAAGCTGGAGATATAGTAGCGATAGAACCATTTGTAACTGATGGAGCTGGAAGAGTAGGTGGGAAGAGGAATTCAAATATATATCATCTGAGACAAGTACGAAACATTCGTGATGAAAAAGCTACGGAATTGATGATAGAAATAAGAGACAGGTACAAAGGATTACCATTTGCTGAAAGGTGGTTACATACATTTCAAGAAGATGCTGCAAAAAATTTACAAAAACTAATTAGAGCCGGAATAGTTTCCTATTATCCAGTCCTAGATGAATTGGGTAAGGGCATGGTAGCTCAGTCTGAACATACAATAATGATAACCAGTAGTGGTAATGAGGTCTTGACTAAATGAAAGACTCTGAACTAAAAAAAAGATTAGATAAAGTCATTAAATCCCCAATGCTGCAAATAAATTTTCTTGCAGCCTTAACTGGAGCTTTCGCAGCTATTATAACTTGGATTTTTATAAATTTAAGTAATTTAATTAAAGAATTTTTCTATGGTGATAGCTTTGTTAATCATTCTCTAAGAGGAACTGATAATGAATGGGTTATCATATTCATACCTGCTTTTGGTGGATTAATTGCAGGATTAATAATTGAATATGGATCTAAAGATGCTAAGGGTGCCGGTGTACCTATAGTAATGGAAGCTGTAGCTGTTAAGCAAGCTAGGTTGAGCGCGAAAAAAGCTGTTGCTAAATTCTTTGCTTCAGCCGCAAGTATTGGTACTGGAATGTCATTAGGTCGTGTTGGACCAATGATTGTTATCTCGTCTACTATTGGATCTGAAATTGGCCAAAGAACTGGAAAAACTGTAGAAGAAACAAGAACTATAATTGGATGTGGAGCTGCAAGTGCAATTACTGCTGCATTCAATGCTCCATTAGGCGGAGTTCTATTTGCAATTGAATTGATTCTAGCTGAATTAAAGACTAGATCCTTCATTCCAATTGTGGTGGCTGCTGTTATAGCTACTACAGTAGGTAGAAGTTTAGCAGGAGATGTCGCTGCATTTGATGAAATACCACAATATACTCTCAGTTCACCAATTGAATATCCTTTCTATATCATTCTGGGCCTGATAGTTGGATTGGCAGCTTCCATTTTTATAAAATTGATGAACTATGTTGAAGATAATATTGAAAAAATAAAGGTAATACCAGTTCCATTCAGGACCTGTTTGGGAGGCTTATGTGTTGGGCTAATTGCTCTTTCATTTCCACACGTATTAGGAAATGGATTTGATGTTACTTCAGATTTAATCTCATTAGATTCAGATGACTCTGAAGGACTTATAATTGGAAATAGTTTTCCAGAGAATACAGATATCAGTTCTGGAATAAGCAGTTTATTAATTTTTATATTATCAATTATGGCACTGAAAATAATTGCTACATCTATCTCAATAGGGAGTGGAGGATCCGGCGGTATTTTTACTCCTAGTTTGTTCATTGGAGCTGCAATTGGGGCTGGCTTGGGTTTAGTCCTCTTCGACATAGGAATTGTAAGTCATCCTGGAGCATTTGCACTCGTTGGAATGGCTGCCTTCGTAGCCTCTACGACTCGTGCAACTTTAACTGCAATTGTACTGTTATTTGAAATGACTGCAACTTACGAAATTATACTTCCATTAATGTTGTCATGTGTTGTAGCTGATGCTGTATGCTATGTAATATCTGAACATTCTTTTTACACTTCTAAACTTGCTAAAAGAGGTATCAATGTTGATTTGGGAGCTGGACAAGATCTCATGCGGATGATCGAAGTCAAAGAAGCCATGTCAGAAGAAGTATTGACAATTAAACCTGAACAACCTTTGGAATTAGCTTTACAAATTATAGAAGATACTGGGCATATGAGCTTACCAGTCTTAAATGATAATGATGAGTTATACGGAATAATTACTTGGTCAGATATACATGAAGCTGCAATAAGACATGAAAGACACTTAACTGTTCGTGATTAT
>Ga0233427_10004414_pt1 | contig 11747 bp, 10 predicted proteins | sample SI_118_April2016_5_FD_179885 | JGI IMG/M metagenome (GOLD analysis project Ga0233427, IMG submission 179885) | Seawater microbial communities from Saanich Inlet, British Columbia, Canada - SI_118_April2016_100_MG | ecosystem: Environmental > Aquatic > Marine > Inlet | place: Canada: British...
TGGGCGGAAACGACGGCCACGAGGAGGCGCGCCACGGGCCGCAGGAACGGATCGTGGCGATGGATGGTCACCACGAGGGCCGTGACGAGCGCCAGGAGCAGCACCACGGTCGAACCGTGGACGCGTGCGGCCTCGGAGACCACCAGGGGGAGCCGCTCGATGGGGTCCTCGCGACTCCCGGCGTGCGGACCTGATCCGGTCACCAGCGTGCCGGTCGTCAGGACGATCGTCCCCAGCCCTACAAGGGCCACCGTGAGCCGACGTACGAGGGCTGTTGCGGGCCCATCACCCCTGGCGTGGTCACCGGCCCGATGGTGGAGGATGACGGCGTTGGCGACCAGCACCATCGACAGGGCGAAATGGCCCAGCACCAGCCACGGGTTCAGGTGGCTTAGTACCACGATCCCCCCTAGCAGTACCTGCGCCACGACCCCGGCCACCAGACCCCATGACCAGGCTTCCAGATCGCGTCGGCGGGGGCTACGGGCCATGGACCCGAGCACCGCTCCGATGACCGCCAACGAGACCAGACCGGTCAGGAGGCGGTTGCCGAACTCGACCCACCCATGGAAGTCGGCCTCAGGCACGAAGCGGTCCTCCTCGCAGGTGGGCCAGTCGGAGCAGCCCAGCCCCGAACCCGTGAGACGCACCGCCGCACCGGTCACGACGATCATCGCCAGCAGGGCCAGGGCGATTCCACAGACCCTGCGGTATGCATCGGGCGTGAGCCGGAATGGCCGTGTGGACACGGTGCCGAGGCTATGAGCGTCGCTGCCGTGTAGGGCCGTCGAAGCCAATCCACCCGATCACCGGCCGGTCCGGATATCTCCGTAGGATCCGCGTCCATGGAGATCAGGGGCAAGGTCGTTGTGGTCACGGGTGCGGCTAGCGGCATCGGCGAAGCGCTGGTCGAGCGGTTCGCCGCCGACGGGGCGCGAGCCGTTGTAGTCGCAGATCGCGACGCCGACGGCGTTGCGAGGGTGGCCGAACGCATGGGTGGAACTCCGGCCGTGACCGATGTGACCGATGAGGCAGCGGTGAAGGGTCTGATCGACTCCACGGTGTCGGCACACGGAGCGATCGACCTGGTCGTGTCCAACGCCGGCTACGTCACGGTCGGCGGCCTCGAGGCCCCGGACGATGAGATGAGGCGCATGTTCGACGTGCACGTCATGGCTCACCTCTACGCCGCACGACATGCCATACCGCACATGGCCGCTGCTGGCGGTGGCTACCTCCTGAACACCTCTTCAGCCGCGGGACTGCTCACCCAGATCGGGTCCCTCCACTACTCGGTCACCAAGAACGCCGCCGTCTCCCTGGCCGAATGGATCAGCATCACCTACGGCCATCTGGGCATAGGGGTGTCGGTCCTCTGCCCGCAGGCGGTCGAGACGAACATCAAGGCCAACAGCCCGACCGCCGGGATGCTTCCCGCGGACGGTTCCTCGAACGCCGCTTCGGTGGACGGCGTGCTCACCGCACCGCAACTCGCCGACGTCGTCATCGAAGGCCTTGCCGATGAGCGCTTCCACATCCTTCCGCACCCGGACGTGGCCGAGTACGTGCGCCGCAAGGGAGACGACGTGGACCGGTGGCTGGGTGGCATGCGCCGTTTCCAGGGCCGCCTGTTCCCCGACGGCCCGGGTCCCGCCGACTGGCTGGTCGGCTGACCCACCGGTCGCCCGACCAGTCCCGGCCTCCACCTCCTAACCTGCTTCGCGTGTCCGCCCCACCGATTGGCCAGAGCACCTTCAGCCGGCGCGAGCGGGTCGCGGGCTACGTGGCGCTCACCAAGCCCCGGATCATCGAACTGCTTCTGGTCACCACCGTGCCCACCATGTTCGTGGCCGAACGGGGAGTGCCGTCCGTATGGCTGATGGTGGCCACCGTCGTGGGTGGCACGCTGGCCGCCGGCGGGGCCAACGCCACAAACATGGTGATCGACCGTGACATCGACGCCCTCATGGATCGCACTCTGCACCGCCCGCTGGTGCGCGGGGTTATGTCACCGCGGGCTGCGCTCACCTTCGCCATCGTCATCGAGGTGGTGGCCTTCGCCTGGCTCTACGCCACAGTCAACCTCCTGAGCGCCCTGCTGGCGGTCTCGGCGACCTTCTTCTACGTCTTCGTCTACAGCCTCTGGCTGAAGCGGACCTCCACACAGAACATCGTCATCGGTGGTGCCGCTGGAGCCGTTCCGGCCCTTGTCGGCTGGTCGGCGGTTACCAACTCGCTGGACTGGGCGCCGGTCGTCCTGTTCCTCATCATCTTCTTCTGGACCCCACCGCACTTCTGGGCGTTGGCCATCAAATACCGGGACGATTATTCGGCGGCATCGGTTCCGATGCTGCCTGCGGTTGCGACGCTGGCCGAGACGGCCCGCTTGATCAGCATCTACACGGTGATCCTGGTGATCACGACCCTGGTCCTGGCCCCGGTGGCGGACCTCGGGGCGGTGTACGTGGTCGCAGCCCTGGTCCTCGGTGGACTGTTCGGGGCGCTGGCCCTGGCTGTTGAGCGGGGTCCGTCGGAGCGCGCCGCCATGCGGCTGTTCTCCTACTCCATTACCTACGTGACCCTGCTTTTCGGGGCGATGATCGTGGACGTTCTGGTCTGATCCGAATTACCGGTTGCCGAGACGGAAGCCGACTCCCGGGGCGACTAGGTTTTGACCGACGCGCCAGTGTCCGATCGGGTGCGGGCACGCCTACCATTCTGTGATCCGGGTTCACCCGGATCGAGGGACGAGGGTGCAGTTCGGGCCCGCTGAGCGAAGAAGTATTGATGACCACTACTGATAGCGACGCGAGCGGCAGCACCGCCATGGAGGAGGCGATCACCTCCACCGACCCCGTGACCCTCGCCAAGGTGTGGGCCATGGGCGGAATGACCGCTGTCCTGGCCGGCCTGGTGGCCGGGCTGCTCGTCAGCCTCGAGCGACTCGACCTCGAAGGCGCCGGGATCTTCGGTAGCGGCGACGAGTTGTTCCAGTTCTGGTCGGCGCACCGTGTGGCGCTGGTCCTGCTCGGTGTGCTCCCGATGCTCATCGCTCTGGGAACCACGATCGTGCCGAGGCAGTGCGGCGCCAACACGCTGTTGTTCCCGCGTGCAGCGGCTCTGGCCTGCTGGACGTGGCTGATCGGAGCCGGCATGACGGTGGTCGGCTTCCTCGTCGATGGCGGCCTTGGAACCCCGGATGGTGGCGGTCAGCGGCAGGCGACGGCTCTCACCCTCATGGGCATCCTCCTGGTCGTCGGTGGCCTGATGGTGGCCATCATGTGCATCCTCTCCACGATCTTCTCGGGCCGTGCCGCCGGCATGGGGCTCGGTGACATTCCATACCTCAGCTGGACCACCCTGGTCGCCGGCACCATCTGGCTGGGAATGCTTCCCGTGCTGGCCGCCAATGCGGTGCTCGCCTACGTGGACCTCCGTGGTCGCCCGGCCATCAGGTTCGGCGCCGAGGACGCCATCTGGGAGCAGCTCTCCTGGGTGTTCACCCACCCGGCCATCTACCTGTTGGCTCTGCCCGTACTCGGAATAGCGCTGGACGCCATCTCATCGGCCACCGGTTCCGAACCAGCCAACCGTGGCGTCCTACTCATCGCTACGGCGGCGTTCGGCTTCCTCTCCTTCGGCGCATACGCCCAGTCGTTCTTCGATACGCCCGGCACCCCGATTATGGAGGAGGCCATCTACGTCCTGGCGGCCTTCGCCATCGTCCCGGTGGCCCTGGTTGTCCTCGGTGGTGTCCTGGACCTGCTCCGGCGTGGCGGATCCGGCCTCGGTCCGAGGCCGCCCGCGTCCGTGGTGCTCTCCGTGATCGCCGTCCTGCTGACGGTGGCCGGCACCGTGCTGGGCGCACTGCGTGTGGTCGCCCCGTGGGACCTGCTCGAGACCTCGGTCACCGGCGCCCACTTCACCCTCATTGTCGGAGCCGCCATCATCGGCGCCGTGGCAGGCCTCAACCACTGGGGCCAGGAACTCCTGGGCAGCCCCGGTTCGCCCGGCATGATCCTCCTGGGTGGTCTGGCAGCCTCGCTCGGCGTGGTCCTCATCGGTGCTGCTGATGCGGTCAGCGGCTTTCTCGGCCAGGCCGACTTCACCGGTGTGGACCTGGCTACAGCCGGCTACCCGGGTTCGGCTACCGCTGCGTTGAACTCCATCTCGACTCTGGGCGCCGTCGCATTCCTCGTCGCCGGCCTCATCTGGGCTGTCGCCGGTGTAAAACACCTGGCCGCCGAACCCGGTGGTACCGGCTGATGGCCGACATGACCCCCACCGCTCCGACCCGTCCGCGGTCGCTGGTGATCGCATCGGCCTTCGGGACCGGTGCCGTCCTGGCGTACTTCGGTGGCCTGTTCGGCATCTATTTCTCGATCCGTGCCGATGCCATGGCCTGGGGCACCCGGTGGTTCCCCGAGGGAGCTATCGAGTTGGCGCCCGGTGGAATGAACATGGCCACGATGGCCGTCTCGGCCGTCACGATGGGCTGGGCGGTGCACTCCGTCCTGAACGACGACCGGGTCCACGCCTACCTGGCCCTGGCGCTGACCGCCGTGATGGGGATCGCGATGGTCAACCAGACGGCCTTCTACATCGCCGATATCGGCCTTCCCATAGACACCAGCCAGGCGACGACGTTGATGTTCGTCATCGTCGGCTCGCACCTCGTGATGGTCTCGATCGGAGTGCTCTGGTTGGGGCTGCTGCTCCTGCGGGCGTTGGGCGGACAGGACACCAGCCGGCATCGTGACCTTGTATCGGCGGCTGCCCTCTACTGGTACGCCGCTACCGCCATCTACGCCGTGATCTGGATCGGCATCTACATCGCCAAGTAGGGCGGGAGGATCGGCATGCTTACAACGGGATTCAGGCTCTGGTTCGGCCTCTGCATGGCAGCGGTGATGGCGGCTGTCTTCGCTGGGTACACCTCCGGAGCGACCGAGACCGGTCCCATATCCGTGGGCTGGAAGGGCGGCATCGGAAACCACGTCTCCTACGTCATCATCCTGTCAGCGGCTGCCGGTCTGGCCCTTGTGGGTCTGATGGCCGTTGCCTTCCGCGACGCCGACGCCGAGGCGCAGGCCGAGGTGCTCGGGATGGACGAGGCGCCCGAGACACAGGCTGTCGTGGGGAACTCCCTATGGCCGATATTCGGCGCCCTGGGGATCGGCGCCGTTGCCGTCGGCCTGGTCGTACATCCCGCCATCTTCGTCACCGGGCTCTGCATCCTCGTCGCTGTAGGCGTCGAGTGGACCATGACCAACTGGTCGGAGAAGGTCTCCGGAGACACCGAGGCCAATGCTGTCGCCCGTGAGAACCTGATGCGGCCCATCGAGATCCCGGTCCTGGGCACCATCGGTATCGGTGTACTGGTGCTGGCGGTATCCCGGGTGTTCCTGACATCATCCGTGAACGGAGCGGTCGTCGTGGCCACGATCGCCGGCCTGGTGGTCTTTGGTGGAGCCATGGCGGTCAGCAAGCGACCGGAGATGCCCCGTAGGGCGATACGCAGCATCCTCTTCGTAGGGTGCGTAGTCGTACTGCTGGCTGGAGTCCTGTCAGCGGTGAACGGGGAGAGGGAGTTCCACCAGATCGGTGGCGGTGGCTCCGACGACGACACCCAGGTGGAGACGGACCATTGATCCCAAGAATCCTGCGAACGGGGCGACCAGCGGCCCTGATCGGCGGTGCACTGCTGGCGCTTTCCGGCTGTGCAGCCGATGCCCCCCTCGACACCCTCAAGCCACAAGGCCCCATCTCGAGGTCGATCGATTCGCTCTCCGACCCGATCTTCCTCATTGCGGGCATCGTCTTCGTCCTCGTCTTCGGCGCCTCCGGCCTGATCTGGTGGAAGTTCCGGGACGACCACAGCACCGACGAGTTCCCGCCCCAGGTCCACGGCAACTTCCGGCTCGAGATTGCCTGGACGATTGGCCCGGCGATCCTCATGGCCGCGATCGGGGTGTTCACGCTGTTCAGCCACTTCGAGTTGAACGGCGAGGACCGCACCGACATCGTTATCAATGTGGATGGCACGGCCACCTCCTGGGACCCGGAGATCGTGGTCATCGGACAGCAGTGGTGGTGGGAGTTCCGCTACTACTTCGACGGCCTGGACGGCGTCGACCTGTCGGATCCACGGCACCTCCCGCCGGCCGACATCGTCACGGCGAACCAGATGGTGATCCCCGTAGGTTCGGAGATCGGACTTTCGGTAACCAGCCGGGACGTGATCCACAGTTTCTGGATTCCGGCCCTGAACGGCAAGCGGGATGCGGTGCCTCGGCGGGTCTCGCCGTGGAAGATCGAGGCTGACGTGCCCGGCTTCTACTTCGGCCAGTGCACCGAGTTCTGCGGCCTCAGCCATTCCCGGATGCAGATGCAGGCGGTGGCTATGACCCCGGTCGACTTCCAGGCCTGGGTGGATGAGCAGATGCAACCCGCGGCAGAGCCGGCCGACGCCGCCGCACAACGGGGCCTGGCGGTGTTTGAGGGCCAGTGCACCCGTTGCCATGTGGTGAACGGCATCAACGGAGCCATCGACGACCAGCCCAGCAAGGGCGCCGACCTGGTGGCCAACGCTGCTCCGAACCTGACCCACCTGATGAGCCGCACCACCTTTGCCGGCGGGATCTTCGATCTCTATGAACCGGATGGATCGCTGAACCGCACACAGCTCGAGGCCTGGCTGCGCAATGCACCCGCCGAGAAGCCCGCCTACGCGGAGGGTCGTCGCGGCATGCCTGCGATGGGCCTTAGCGAGGGCCAGATCGATGACGTGGTCGCCTACCTCCAGACCCTTGGGGCGAAGCCGGACATGGAAATCATCGCCGCTACGGAGGTCCACCCATGAGCGACACCATCGAACTTGCGGCGCCGGGCCGGCCGCTCGGCGTCTACACCCGGCCCAGGGACAACGCCGGCTGGCGTGGCTGGATCACCACCGTCGACCACAAGAAGATCGGCATCCTCTACGGCGTAACCGCCATGGTCTTCTTCGGCATCGGTGGCCTGGAGGCCCTCCTGATACGACTCCAGTTGGCAACCCCGGATGGCACGGTGCTAGGCGCCGACACCTACAACCGGGTCTTCACGATGCACGGCGTGACCATGGTGTTCTTGGTGATCATGCCGCTTGCTGCTGCATTCGCGAACTACCTCCTACCGCTGCAGATCGGTGCCAGGGACGTTGCGTTTCCACGCCTGAACGCACTCTCCTACTGGGTGTTCCTTGCCGGCGGACTGTTCCTGAATGTGTCCTGGCTCCTCGGGGACTCCCCGGACGGTGGCTGGTTCGCCTACGCCCCCAATACCGGCGTGGTCTTTTCGCCCGGGCATGGCATGGACTACTACATCCTCGGCCTCCAGATCACGGGCATCGCCTCACTGATCTCGGCAATGAACCTGATCGTGACAGTGCTCAACATGCGCACACCGGGCATGACGCTGTTCAAGATGCCGGTCATGACCTGGATGATCCTGGTCGTGCAGTTCCTGCTGCTCTTCGCCGTGCCGGTCATCACGGTGGCGCTGTTCCTGCTCATGTTCGACCGGAGCTTTGGTGCCAACTTCTTCAACCCGGAGATGGGCGCCGATCCACTCCTGTGGCAACACCTGTTCTGGATTTTCGGTCATCCCGAGGTCTACATCCTGATCCTCCCCAGTTTCGGCATCATCAGCGAAGTGATTCCGACCTTCTCCCGCAAGCCTCTCTTCGGCTACCCGTTCATGGTGTTCTCAGGTATCGCCATTGGTTTCATGGGATGGGGCGTCTGGGCCCACCACATGTTCGTGTCCGGAATCGGTCCGATCTCGGTGGCGGCCTTCTCGATGTCGACGATGTTCATCGCCGTGCCGACAGGCGTCAAGATCCTGAACTGGTTGGCGACCATGTGGGGTGGCAAGATCAAGTTCACGGTTGCGATGCTCTTCGCCTTCGGCGTCGTGTCGATGTTCACGATCGGCGGTCTTTCCGGAGTGACCCACTCGGTCGCCCCGGCCGACACCCAGCAGACCGACACCTACTACATCGTCGCCCACTTCCACTATGTGATCTTCGGCGGGTCCCTGCTCGGCATCTTCGCCGGCTTCTACTTCTGGTGGCCGAAGGTGTTCGGCCACCTCCTGAGCGAGAAGCTCGGCAAGTGGAACTTCTGGCTGATGATCATCGGCTTCAACATGACCTTCGGCCCGATGCACATCCTGGGCCTGCAGGGGATGTCCCGCCGGATCGACTCCTACAGCCCCGGTTTCGGATTCGAGTTCTGGAACATGTTCGCGTCGATCGGGTCGTTCGTCATCGCCCTCGGTGTGCTCATGTTCGTGATCAACGTGATCACTTCGGCTCGAAGGGCAAGACACGAACCCCCGGTGGGTCCCGATCCCTGGGACGCCCGGAGTCTGGAGTGGTTCACCCCCAACCCGACACCGGTACACAACTTCGACGAGCTCATTCAGGTCAATTCTCTGGACGAGTTCTGGCACCTCAAGTACGCCGAGGACGAGAACGGCCGCGTCGTACGCGTCGCCACAGCCGAAGAGGTGTGCCAGGACGGTTCCGCCACGGACACGCACCTTCCGTCGCCGTCCTACTGGCCGTTCGTGATGGCAGCCGGCTTCCCCTTCGTCGGCTTCGGCCTCATCTACACGCTCTGGATCTGCATCCCGGGCGCGTTGCTGATCCTGATGGCCATCTACGGCTGGGTCTTTGAGCCGACCGACGATCCGGACGGGCCCCACGGGCACCACGCCGACGATCCGTCCGACCATGACGAAGCGGAAGCATCGTCTGAAGCTGCTGGCGAGACCGCCGAGGAGGCCCCCGTTGGCTGACGTCGCTGCCGTGGACAACGGCCACGGGACGGGCACCGGCCTGTCCAACAACAAGCTGCTGATGTGGGTGTTCCTGGGATCGGAATGCCTGCTGTTCGGTGGCCTGATCTCCACCTACCTGATCTACCGCAGTCGCTACGCCGACGGCCCTGCACCCGGCGACATCTTCGACATCCCGTTCACCTCGGTCAGCTCCTTCATCCTGCTCATGAGCTCCCTGACGATGGTGCTCTCGTTGTCGGCCCTGCAGCGCGGCGACATCCGCAACAACCGGGTCTGGCTGCTGGCCACGGCGTTGCTCGGCTCGCTGTTCATCGGCGGCCAGGTCTACGAGTTCACGACCTTCCTGAGGGAGGGCCTGGGCTACACGACCAGCCCGTTCTCCTCGGCCTTCTTCACCCTCACCGGCTTCCATGGCATCCACGTCAGCCTCGGCATCGTGATGCTGGTATCGCTGCTCATCTCGTCGTTCCGGGGGACGCTCACGAAGGAACGGTCCGAGACCGTCGAGATAGTCGGCCTCTACTGGCACTTCGTGGATGTGGTGTGGATCTTCATCTTCACCGTCATCTACCTGGTGCCATCACCCACCAGCTGATCTGGGAGCCGACGCCATGACCACCACCACCGAGAACGTCGAAACCCACGAGGGCGGCCCCGACCACCCGACCGATGCCAAGTACATCCGGGTGGCGATTGTCCTCGGCATCGTCACGGCCCTGGAGGTGGCGACCTACTTCGTCGAAATGCCCGGGGCGCTACTCATCACCCTGCTGATGGTGATGATGGTCTTCAAGTTCTTCTATGTGGCGGCCTGGTTCATGCACCTGCGGTTCGACAGCCCGCTGTTCACGAAGTTCTTCGTGACCGGTCTGGTCCTGGCGACCCTCGTCTACGGCGTCCTCCTCACCGTCTTCGAGTTCTGGACCAAGGGCTGAGGTCCGGTCGCCTCCGGAACGGCGGTGACCACCATTCCTGCTGACGCCGTGCTGTCCCTGCTGGGAGCTATCGACCCGTGGAGGTGGCAGGCCCACCCGGAGGTCTGGTTCCTCGTCCTTGCGATTCTGGCCCTCGGATGGTGGGCGGTCCGAGTCATTGGTCCGAGGGTCGTGCCGGTCGGCCGACCGGTGGCCACGACTTTCCAACGGTGGACCTTCGTGGCCGCCACGGTGCTGCTGCTGGCGTCCGCCGACTGGCCCATCCACGACATCGCGGAGGTACACCTCTACTCGGTGCACATGGTCCAGCACATGGCGATCACATTCATCGTTCCGCCGCTCTACCTGCTAGCCACGCCGGCCTGGCTGGTCCGCCTCCTGGTGCTCGACGGGGGTGTCGGCTCGAGGGTGGTGCGTCGGATGGCGCACCCGGTGGTTGCCGGTGTGGTGTTCAACGCCCTGGTGGCGACCACCCACTGGAGCGGCGTGGTGCAACTGTCCTTCGAATCGGGCATGTTCCACTACTCGCTCCACCTGATGCTGTTCCTCTCGGCGCTGCTGATGTGGGTGCCGGTGGCGGCGCCGATACCCGAGCTCCGGATCTCGCTGCCGGGTCAGATGATCTACCTATTCCTGATGTCGATAATCCCGACGATCCCGGCCGCCTGGCTGACCTTCGCCGAGGGCACCGTGTACAAGCATTACGACGATGGATTCGAGATGTGGGGTGTGTCGGTCCAGTCTGACCAGCAGACGGCCGGCCTCATCATGAAGCTCCTGGGTGGCTTCTACCTGTGGGGCATCATCATCGTGAAGTTCATCGGGTACTCGCGGATCCACCATCGCGACGGTCAGATCATGCGGCCGGCTGAGGGCCGGCACCTGGACCTCCAGCGTCGGAACGCGGAGGCTGAACCGGTCGAGTAGCGGTCCGACTCCGACGCTAGGTTCGGGGCCGTGATCGACATTCGGCTGCTCCGTTCCGATCCCGACTCCGTGAAGGCTGACATTGGCCGGCGTGGCGAGGACACCGCCAGCCTGGATCGTGTCATCGAGTTGGATTCCCGCCAGCGCGGCCTCGCCGAGGAGCGAGACCGGGTCCGTGGTGAGGTGAACACCATCTCCAGAGAGGTGGGTGGCCTGCACCGCGACGGTAGGGCCGGCGAGGCGGCGGAGCTCCAGGAGAAGAGCCGGGCGCTGGGCGAGCGGGAAGAGGCCCTTGCCGAAGAGACCGCTGTGCTTGCAGCCGAGATCCATGAGATCCTCCTGCGTGTTCCGAACATCCCCTCGCCGGACTGTCCGGATGGCGTCGGCGAGAGCGAAAATGTCATCACGCGTTACGAGCAGTGGGACGAGGACGCGTACGGCGAGCACCAGCGCGTGCCCCACTGGGAGATCGGCGAGCAGCTGGGGCTCCTGGACGTGGAACGTGGAACCAAGCTCTCCGGGTCCATGTTCGTGATGTACACGGGGATGGGTGCCACCCTCTGCAGGGCGCTGATCCAGTACGGGCTGGATCGCAACGCGGATGCCTATCGCGAGATGCGTCCGCCGACGCTGGTCAAGACGGAGACCATGGTGTCCACCGGACACCTGCCCAAGTTCGAGGACGATGCGTACCACCTGGAGCGCGACGACCTGTGGGCCATACCGACCGCCGAGGTGCCCCTCACGTCGTTCTGTCGCGACGAGGTCCTGGACGAGTCCAACCTTCCCATGAAGCTCATGGCGCACACGTCTTGTTTCCGGCGGGAGGCTGGTTCAGCGGGACGTGACACCCGGGGCCTCCTGAGGGTGCATGAGTTCGACAAGGTCGAGCTGCTGGCGTATGCCACCGAGGCTCAGGCCCCCGAGGTGCATGCCGACATCCTCTCGCGTGCCGAGGGCGCCATCACCGACCTTGGCCTCTCGTACCGGGTCCTCGACCTCTGCGCCGGAGACCTTGGCGGTTCGTCGGCCCGCACATTC
>Ga0233427_10004416_pt1 | contig 11741 bp, 8 predicted proteins | sample SI_118_April2016_5_FD_179885 | JGI IMG/M metagenome (GOLD analysis project Ga0233427, IMG submission 179885) | Seawater microbial communities from Saanich Inlet, British Columbia, Canada - SI_118_April2016_100_MG | ecosystem: Environmental > Aquatic > Marine > Inlet | place: Canada: British...
CCAACATTCCTGGTATATAGCTAGACAACTCAAAAATTTTAAAAATAATGTGCGTGGGACACATATTAATGATATTACCGGCATGCAAATGCGTCCAATTGCAATGACCCTTGGGACAGATCAGGACATTGATGATGTTGTGGCGTATGTGGGGAGCCTGAACGGTCGAGGAAAACACTCTGGTGTAAAAGGAGATCTCCAGAAAGGGAAATCAGCTTATGCTGTTTGTGCCACTTGTCATGGTGCAAACGGTCAGGGTAACGAGGCACTGAATGCACCAAAAATTGCTGGACTTCCTGACTGGTATGTTGAAAGACAATTAAACAATTTCAAAAGAGGCATTCGTGGGGTACATCCCAAAGATATTTATGGCCAGCAGATGAGACCAATGGCCATAGCTCTTTTAACCGATGAAGCAGTCAGAGACATGACGGTTTATGTCACATCTTTAAAAAGAAGTTCAATCTCCAAACCTGTAACCGTGGCTTCTTCCAGCAAGGCTGTAACTAGTGTTCAAGCACCTGTAAGTGAACCACTTTATGCTCCATGTGCTTCCTGTCATGGTTCGGAGGGTGAAGGCAATCAGAAACTTGGAGCGCCGCGTTTAGCAGGGCAACATGCCTGGTATATAGAACGCCAGTTGCGTAACTGGCGTGATGGTATCCGCGGAACACATTCTGAAGATCTTTATGGGATTCAAATGCGCCCCATGGCAATGACTTTAGTAAAAGATTCAGACTTGGAAAAAGTAGTGTCTTTTATAGGAACTCTTAGGGGGAAACCTTCAAAATCTATATTACAGGGTAACGGTGACAGTGGAAAAATAAGTTATGCAACTTGCATAGCTTGTCACGGATTAGAGGGTGAAGGTAACAAGTTACTGAATGCACCAAAAATTGCTGGACTTCAAGATTGGTACATAGCCCGGCAGTTACACAGTTTTAAAAAAGGTGTCCGTGGAAGTCATGAAAAAGATGTTTATGGAATGCAAATGCGTCCCATGGCAATGGCTCTGGCTGATGATGACACTATCAACAATGTTGCACTGTATGTGTCTACTTTTAAAGAAAAAATTCAGCCTACAATTTCACAAACAGCCAAGATCAGCACTTCTGAATCAGCCTCAATGTCTGTTAGTAGTTCTACTGAGAATGGTAAAAATTTATATGTAGTATGTGCTTCCTGTCATGGAGCAGATGGTGCAGGAAATAAGGCACTAAACGCACCAAGAATTTCTGGACAAAAAGCATGGTACATTACCCGCCAATTGAATTATTTCAAATCAGGTATACGCGGATCTCATGAGAAAGACATATATGGGCAGCAAATGAGGCCGATGTCCATGACACTTTCCAACGATCAGATGGTTGCAGATGTATCCGCTTATGTGAGTACTCTGAAAAGTCCAGCTTCTCTTCCAACGATTAAAGGTGACGCTACCGCAGGGAAAGCCGCTTATGCAATCTGTTCGTCCTGTCACGGAGCAAATGGTGAAGGCAACAAAGCTCTAAATGCTCCAGCCATTGCTGGCCAAAATGACTGGTATATAGTCAGACAACTATATAATTTTAAAAATGGAATTCGTGGTGCAGACCCAAAAGATTCTTATGGTCAACAAATGCGTCCAATGGCTATGACTCTTCCAGACGATAAAGCAATAAATAACATTGCTGCCTACATATCTACACTTAAATAGTTTTTTTTGGAAATCATCTGGGAATATATTAAAACAGTTGATTGTAAGTTTTTGAAAAAAATATCAACAATAAAAATATAAAATTTTCTGGTGAATTATCTTAGGTGATTGATTATTTTTTAAATTGAGATAAAAAGACTTCTAAAAGTACTATTTAATTAAAAAATGCTTAACTTCATACAAGGGAAATCTAACGGTTAGGAAAAATAAATCTTTATTAGGATTTTGTAAGGTATATACAATATGTTAAAACAGAATTTTTTAATAGTTTGTTTGGTAGTTTTCCCTTTTTATTCCGCCTTGGGACTCGAAAGTATAAATACGTCCTATCCTAATCCAGAGCTAAAAGCTAACGAAATTGTAAGTCTTCAACTTATGGGCATGCAACAAAATGATGTTTCAAACCATGGTATTGAAATCACATTCCGCTTTGCTTCTCCCCAAAATAAAGTCCAAACTGGACCACTAAGCAACTTTATAAAGTTAGTCAAAAGTCCTTCCTACCATCCTTTGCTAAACCATATTGATGCAACTTTTCTAAAATTAAAGGTTGAGGGTGATTTGGCCATTCAGGAAGTGATAATCACGACCACTATTGGAACACGTAAAGGCTTCCGTTTTCTTCTTTCTCTCCAGAAAGGAGAGAAAGACAAAGACTGCTGGATGACAGATGCAGTCATTCCCTTTGAGATTATGGAAGTTTAGAAAATATTAATTGTAATTTTCCAAACTTCAGAACTATTTGAAAAATATTATCTCAAATAATTAAATACAATTTAGCCTCTTTGTCTAATACTGTTATAAATTTAAACACGCTCAGCTTGTTATAAATAAGGGATCTAGAAATTTTTTTCAATTTGTAAAATTTTATATAATTTTGCATTAGTACTATTTTAATTTTTCATAGAAAAGAAATTGGGATGAAAAAATTATTTGCCATTGGAATGACTCTCATTCTCGGAGTTGGATTAACTTTGAATGCCTATGCTGCTGGAGATGCAACAAAAGGGAAAGCTGCATATGCAGTTTGTGCTGCCTGTCATGGAGCAAACGGCATGGGGAACAAAGCTCTGAACGCGCCCAGGATTGCTGGTCAAGAACCGTGGTATCTGGAACGCCAACTAAATAATTATAAGAAGGGAATTCGTGGTGCAAATCCCAAAGATTCCTATGGCATGCAAATGCGACCCATGTCTTTGACCTTATCCAATGATCAGGCGGTTTCAGACATGGCAGCTTATGTTTCTAGTATGCCAGATTCAAAACCTTCAGAAATTACAGTAAAAGGGGATGCCACAGCAGGAAAAGCATCTTACATGATTTGCCAAACATGCCACGGACCAAAAGGTGGTGGTAACAAAGCCCTTAACTCTCCAAAACTTACTGGTCTGCAGGATTGGTACATTGTTCGTCAGCTAAAAAATTTCAAATCAGGAATTCGAGGGACAAAAAATGGCGATCTCTATGGTATGCAAATGCGTCCAATGGCTATGACTTTAGCCAATGATGAGGCTATTAATAATGTCGCGGCATACATAGCTACTTTCAAATAACAGAAAAACACCTCCCTTCTTGAAAGGCTCCTATAATTTGTGAGCCTTTTTCATTTATACAACTTTATTGGACATATTTTAAATAGCTAAAATTTAACAATCACTGAGAGCTTTAAAGTGCGATTTTTTCTGGAAAAGCGTGTGAATACTTCGTCCTGGGGACGAGTTTTAGTGCTTAGCGTCGCGTTTTTATTGGTCTTGTTTATAAGTTGGTTCTTTTTTTTAGCAGCTGGAATTGAGCCAATTACCGCATTCCAGATTGTTGGTGAGGAAATATTTCTGACTAAATACGGTTGGCAGGACCTTCTGGTAAAGATGACTCCATTAATGTTTACAGGTCTTGCTGTAGCTTTAGCTGCACAAATGCGGCAGTGGAACATTGGCGCAGAAGGACAGTTTCATATTGGAACTGTTGCCATGACCTGGTTTGCCTTACACTACGATGGGAAACTTCCTGACGGAATGCTGATAGTAATGTTGCTCATAATGGCCATGATAGGTGGAGGATTATGGGGCTGCATTCCTGGATTCTTGAAAGCACGTTTTGGGGTCAATGAAATTATCACTTCACTCCTTTTTAATTATATTGCTGCTGCATGGGTAGATCATTTGTTGTTTGGGGCATGGCGCGATCCCGGAACCAACAATTTCCCTATTACAAAAGAATTTTCTGAAGCAGCACAACTTCCTTTATATGGGAATACCTCAATTCATGCAGGGCTTATTCTGGCCTTTATTGTTGTAGTTATTATTGCATGGGTTTTGTGGAAAACTCGTCTTGGTTTTCAAATCCGTCTAATTGGAGACAACCCTGACGCAGCTCGCTACGCAGGAGTAAAAATTCGAACATTGACCATCCTGGTTTTTGCAGCAAGTGGAGCGATTGCTGGTCTTGCTGGTTTCAGTGAAGTAGCAGGAATTCATTACCGCTTGCAGCAAAACATTTCTATCGGCTATGGTTATACTGGAATCATTGTGGCCTGGCTTGCCAGGAATCATCCGCTTGGTGTTGTCTTAAGTGCATTTTTCATGTCTATTGTTTTTGTCAGTGCAGAAGTTTTGCAAATAGAATACGGCCTCCCAATTTCTGTGGTTTATCTCTACCAAGGTATAATTTTATTTACAGTTTTGGGTTCAGAAATTTTCACAGAGTATCGACTCCGTATAACAAGTATTTGGCTTAAACAAAGACTCACAAAAACAGGCAATTAATGTTTGTTTGTATCTTGAAAAAACTTATGAAGGCTTTTTAATAATCTAAAAATTATGGAATTTTTCATACAATTTTTAATCGCCGCTGTTGGTATGGGAACACCATTGTTATTTGCAACATTAGGTGGTGTTATAGGCGAACGAGCGGGGGTGATCAACCTTGGAATGGAAGGCTTGATGCTTGTTGGAGCATTGGTTGCCTTTGTTGTCATGTTAAATACTGGGAATTACTTTTATGCAGTGGCTGCTGCTGCGATTGCTTCTGGAATCGTGTCAATGATTCACGGAGTTGTCTGTTTAATGTTACGGGCAAGTCAGATTGCCTCAGGGCTTGCATTGACTTTTTTTGGTACAGGACTCAGTGGTTTCTTTGGAGACAAACTGACAGGTACAACAATAGAACCGCTTATTCGTATTCCTATTCCTGGACTGAACGCCATTCCTGTGCTTGGACCAGTACTTTTCAATCAAGATATTCTCGTATATTTTTCATATTTTTGTGTGGTACTTTTATGGTGGATGCTTTTCAAGACACGATTAGGACTTAATATCCGATCAGTCGGCGAAGCACCGGAGGTTTGTGATTCACTTGGTCTTTCCGTTTTGGGTTATAGGTTTTTTGCTGTTGTTGGTGGTGGAATGATGATTGGAATTGGAGGAGCGTATTTTCCACTTGCATTAACTCCATTTTGGGTAGATGGTATTACTGCGGGACGCGGATGGATTGCGGTTGCCTTGGTGATTTTTGCTTTTTGGGATCCAATTAAGGCTCTCGGAGGGGCATATTTATTTGGAATTGCACTGGCATTAGAACTTCGTCTGCAAATATTGGGCGTCGATATATCACCTTATTTTTTAAAAATGATACCCTATGTTTTAACTATCTTAGTGCTGACTTTGGTTACGATCAGGCATAACCGGCTCGGGATCCAGGTCATGCCTGCTGCATTAGGAAATGTTTTTTTCAGAGGTGAAAAAAACTAGATTACAGTGAAAGTTTGCCCGGCTTCATGACTGACTTTTAACCAGCCAATTTAGGGCTAATTTAGTCTTTACAAATACAAGGACATGGATTAACTTGTAGAATTAAAATTAATATTTTTCCCTTGCAGACTCTAATTCGTTGAATTATATTTATGTTGTATTATCTAAAAAATGTAGTGATCCTGAATTGTCTGTTATTGTTGAACTGCAAAAAAAAGAGTTCGCAGTCCAGATAAGGGAATTATCAGCTGCCAAACATCAATTTAGAGTTGGTTACTAGTTAATTTGAACAAATTGGACAGGTATGTACTCTTAGTACAATCTTAGTGCAATGGAAGGTTTAGCTGGTGGATGGCAGTATTAATGTAGGTTGATTTATCTAACCTATTTAATCTATAACTCTAAGAAGGAGATATTATGAAGAAAGTAATTTCAGTTCTGGTAACGACTGCAATGTTTGCAGTTTTTAGTATGAGTACTTTTGGTCAAACTTTACCTTCAGTTGGTTATGTTTTAGTGGGCCCAAAAAACGATGGTGGTTGGTCAATGCGACATCATGATGGATTTCAATCCTTGAAAAAACATGGTTATAAAGTGTCGATGGTAGAGATGGTACCAGAGGCAGAATCTTCAAAAATATTTCTTAAACTTGCAAGAAAGCACGATATTGTCTTTGCAACCTCATTTGGATATATGGACCCAATGGTTAAGGCCGCAAGTAAAGCCCCAGATACAATTTTCATGCACGCTACAGGTTACAAGGGCAACGACAAAAACATGGATAATTATGTTTGTCACTCATTTCAAGCTCGCTACCTAACCGGTATAGCAGCTGGTATGTTGACCAAGAGTGGAAAAATTGGAGTTGTTGGATCTCATCCAATTCCTGAAATTATCCGTAATATTAATGCGCTGACACTTGGGGCACAGAGTGTAAACCCAAACATTTCAGTTAATATTGTATGGATTAACTCATGGTTCGATCCCCCAAAGGATATGGATGCCGCCAAAGCTCTTCTCGATGATGGGAATGATATTCTCTTTACGACAACAGATTCACCTAGTGTCGTGACTCTTGCACAAAACACATGGAAGCAAAAAGGTAAGGAGGTATGGAGTATGGGTAATGATGCGCCTATGGGAAGTAATGGACCAGACCGATATGTCACAGGTATGATTTTCAATTGGAACTTGCTTTACAAACACATCGTAGACCAATTAGCAGCTGGTAAGTTAAAAATGAATCAGAGATATAATTGGGGTTTGAAAGAAAATTGTGTAGGACTATCACCATGGGGCAAAAATGTGCCTGGTAGTGTAGTGAATAAAGTTGAGACAATCAGAATGGAATGGATCAATGACAAAATGGATGAGTGGTATCCTTTTTCGCAAGGCATCACAAAACAGGATGGTACTAGGGTTTCAGCAGGGGAAATCAAACGTCCAGAACTTGAAACCATGCAGTACTTTGTAAAAGGTGTTACAAATAAATTTCCTACAAATTAAACATTGATTCCGATAATCGATTTCAGAAGTGAAAACTGCATAGAAGAAATGCGCAATGCATATACTACTTGTGGTTTTGCAGTTTTCACCCACGTTTATGATGAATGGCTGTCGGAGTTTGCCGATTGGAAGCTACTCATTGGTGAGTTCTTCGAATTACCACTAGATGCAAAAAAACAATATGCATATAGTGGTGTGAAGGAAAATATTGGTTATAATTGGTTGGAGGAAGAACGTCTGACTCCAACCATGCCTGGCGATTTGAAAGAATCTTATAACTGGGTTTCTCCTGACCGGATGCAACAAGAATTTTGGCCGAAAGAGATTCCCGAATTCAAATTGATGGCACAAAAGATAGAACGAATAGCAAGAATGTTGTCCTATCAATTTCTCTATAGATTTGAGAAAGTTCTGAATGTTCCGACTGGGGAATTAGTCGAAAAACATATGGATGGTTCTGCAACCATGAGAATGATTCACTATCCACCATACGAAGGCGAGATTAAAGAAAATCAAGTCAGGGGTGGTGCCCATACTGACTATGGTACTATCACTTTACTATGGAGATTTGATGATGTACCAGGCTTACAGATATATGATAAAGAAGATGATGAATGGATAGATGCACCGATAATCGAGAATTCAATAGTACTGAATGTTGCAGATATGTTTGCAAGGTGGTCAAACGATATACTAAAATCTACACCGCATAGAATTGTTAATTCAGATTTATCTAGACCACGATACTCAATGCCATATTTTGTTGATCCAGGCCGAGATGTAATGATAGAAAATATCACCAAAGACCCTGCCAAATATCCACCAATTTCTGCATACGAATATCTCAAATGGAGACTTGCACAGTCCTATGTTGATGATAACTATACAGAAAATGTAGAAGTTGCAAAATACGGTGACCTACACCTTCCCGAAGAATCCGAATACTCCATATCTAACACCCAATAAATCCTGAATATACACATTTTTCTTATAAAAATAGTAATATAATTTTTATAAAGGGAATTATGTGTAATAACTAATGTTGTATATCCGAAAAATGCAACTGTGACAAAAGTACTTTAAAAAAACCTGATTTTTTCCTCCTTCGACCCCAAAATACCATGCAAAACAAATGGTCTGCTTTTCTTGATCAGAACTATGACGTTCCGGAAGTTAAATTTGCTTTGAAATCAGTTAAAATCCTCACCGGGACTAAGAAAAGGTTTTTGAAACACCTTTCATTTGAGACTGAACCTGCAGAATATAGAAAAGTTCTTTCCGCTTATAATTTAGACATTCAACTAGAAGAAGAGAAGAATGGTTGATGAGGCTTTGTCCTGCATGAGCCTGACTGAGATCTCCGAAGCACTTGTCAAGCGGGAGATATCTTCACAGGAAGTTGTCAGTAACTGTCTGGAAGTACTAGAAAAACGAGGCTCCTCACTTAATTGCGTGGCTCGTTTGTTTCCGGAACAGGCACTGGCCGAAGCTGAATCAGCCGATCAGGAGTTATCCTCCGGAATCTCGCCCGGACCACTGCACGGCGTACCTCTTTTGCATAAAGACATGTTTTACCGTACAGGTAAAATCTCTGCGTGTGGTTCTAAAATTTGTGAAGATTATGTTCCAGATGTGACTGCTACAGTTCTGCTCAAACTCGACCAGGCTGGAGCTTTGGATATCGGCAGATTGAAAATGGTCGAGTTTGCTTACGGACTGACCGGTCACAATGAAATAACTGGCGATGTCCGCAATCCTTGGAATCCGGAATACATTCCGGGTGGTTCTTCAAGCGGTCCGGCAGCAGCAGTAGCTGGTTTTTTGAGTTATGGCTCACTTGGTTCTGACACAGGAGGGTCAATTCGCTTTCCTGCATCTTGCTGCGGGTTGGTTGGCATGAAACCAACTTACGGACGTGTCAGCCGTTTTGGTGCAATGCCGCTATCATTTTCACTGGATCATATCGGTCCGCTTACCAGAACTGTTGCTGATTGTGCTTTGCTCACACAAATTATTGCAGGTAAAGATACAAACGATTCCACTTCTTACTATCAACCAAAACCAGATTTTCTTTCCGGGATAGAGTCAGGGATTCAGGGTTTGAAAATAGGTGTTCCTACAACATACGGCAACGGACCTTCAGGTTTTTTAGATCCACTGCATCCTGAGGTACAGAGGGAAATGGAGAGTAGCTTAGCTGTTTTTCGCAGCCTTGGAGCAAAAGTTGTTGAGATACCATTACCGGAGAATTTTGAAATCAGCAACAACATGGCCAACATAATTGCCGGTGCAGAGAGCAGTTCCGCACATGTGAAATGGTTGAAGGAACAACCGGAAGATTACGGTTCTCAGACGCGTGAACGTCTGCTGACAGGTTTGTTGTTTTCTGCAGTTGATTACCTAGACGCACTTAAACTGCGTAAGGTCATTTTGGAGGATTTTCTAAAGGAAGTTTTTGAAAAAGTGGATGTGCTTCACGCCCCTGTTGTACCAATTCCTGTTCCTACACTGGAAGAGTCAAACATAAAGGCAAATCCGGGTTTCATCGAATATCTTATTTTACTCGGCCACTTTACACGCCCTTTTGATTATCTTGGCCTTCCTGCTTTGTCAGTACCGGCCGGATTAACAGATAACGGTTTACCTTCCGGTTTTCAGTTAGTAGCTCCGCCTTTTGAAGAAGCTCTGTTGTTTCGTACTGCTCGTGCTTTTGAAAAAGAAAATCCGTGGTCCTATCCTCAAGTAACCTTGGACTGATCTTTGCTTATAAATTAAAGTTGACTGTCTAGAATAAATTCTAAAACCCACACAGTCAATTCGACCGTAATTAATATCTTAATGATATTAATGTGGTGGCTAATATAATATTCCTTGCTTCTCTCGAATTGACACGGTTTAAGGGCTTTTTCAACTACATCAAAGATTTACATAAAATTATTTCAGTTATTCCTTGACATAATACTAACTTTCAACGAAAATCCCGAATCAGATTGATCATCAAAATTTTATTTTTGATACTATTTGAAAAATATTATTAATCAGCAAAACAAAACCTGCACAGTCTAGAAAAATATAGTCATTTCAGTTGTTGTTATTCATATCCATCTTAAAACTTGCAAATTCAGCTGGATGTGCAATTCTATTACCTAAAGATTTTTGATTAAAATCAATCTACTAATTTAATTGAGTAAACTTAAGCATCAAATATTGGAAACATGAATCAGGAGATAACCTTATGAAATTCAATGTGAGACATGGGGGATTCACCCTTATTTTATTATTACTTGGCCTGCCTGCGTATGCTGGAGGCGGAGGTGGAGGGAACAGCTTAATTGAGCCATTAGGTGCCATGCTGTTGGCAGCGGCTGTAGTTGCTATAATTTTGAGCTACGCTAAACAAGCAAGTTTGTTTGCTTTCATCATCGTTGGAGTTTTGGGTGGAATCTTTGGTGTGAGGGAAGTCATCAACAAAGACGTTATGACCGCTTTTGTTGATATTGGAATCACCCTTTTGCTTTTTATGGCCGGAATGGAAGTCGATATTCCCGGATTGATCAAACGATGGAAATTGCTCTTGATCAACGGGTTTGGCCAGATCATAGGTTTGTTCGGCATCAGTGCGGCTCTTGGCCTGCTGTACGTCGGCATTGACGCGGATTATATGGCAGCAGCGGGTTTACCGGTGGAAAATGCTGCACCTGCCCTGATCTATTTTGCACTTTGCCTGACACTGTCTTCCACAATTTTAGTAATTGGAACACTCAAAAGTACAGGCCAGATTGCTGAAGAACATGGGCAGGTAGCACTTGGCCTGATGGTCCTGCAAGATATTGTGGCGGTAGTAGCACTTGCCATTCTCGGCAGCCTGAATCCAGAGAAAGTCGGTGGCGCTTCACTGGGGGTTGAAGTTGCGATGATTTTTGCAAAAATGATCGGCCTGGCCATCGTCCTTTATTTTGTGACCAAGTATCTTCTCAATCCACTTTTCAAGTTTTTCGCCCAATCAGGCGAGTTGCTCTTTATCGGCACTTTGGGATATGGCATGGGAGTAGCCGGACTTTGCGAGGTTATTCATTTTTCTTCAGGAATCGGTGCTTTTTTTGCTGGAGCCACACTTGCTGCACTGCCATATAGACATGAGATTGAAGACAAAGTAGAACCCCTAAAAGCCTTTGGTATTATCCTCTTTTTTATGGGACTTGGTTTCGATATTTCCGAATTAAAACCGGAACAAATGCTGGGTGGTTTAACAGAAGGTTTAATACTTGCGATCTTGGTCGTAGTTCTTACTATTCCATTGATGCTTTTTTTAGGATACATGAGTCGTTTGAGTGGCAAACCTTCTTTTCTCATGGGCGCCATTATTAACCAAAGTTCAGAATTTTCTTTGATGCTAGCAGTGCTTTGTTGGCAGTACAAACTTTTTGATCCACATTTATTTATTGTGATCACTTTGGTAGTGTTGATCTCATTTTTCTTTTCTTCACTGGGGCATCAATTTCTTGGACCTATCTATAACGCACTATCCAAATTACTGAGCTTCATGGACGGAAGATCGACTGCTGAAGCAGAGTCCGGTACTGAAGAGTTTGTATTGGAAGGACACGTAGTAATCATGGAATATAACGAGCTGGCAATTGAAATTGCTGATTTTTACGCTCAGCGGGGACAACAAGTTTTGCTATTGGACTTAGATCCACACATTATAGAACATTTTGAAAATCAGCACGCTCACACTAACATACACGCACACTACTCAAACATGGCCGATCCAGATGTTTGGGAAGACT
>Ga0233427_10004419_pt1 | contig 11737 bp, 9 predicted proteins | sample SI_118_April2016_5_FD_179885 | JGI IMG/M metagenome (GOLD analysis project Ga0233427, IMG submission 179885) | Seawater microbial communities from Saanich Inlet, British Columbia, Canada - SI_118_April2016_100_MG | ecosystem: Environmental > Aquatic > Marine > Inlet | place: Canada: British...
GACTTAGATCTTGGATCTAAATGTAAGTTCTGAGAAGGAATTTCTATATCAACTCCGCCACTAGCATAACCGTCTTTGTTTACTCCAACTGGTTTTGTTATTTTTGGATCCTTCATAATTTTCTCCTATTTTTATTTAATATACTATCTTCGAGGGCCTTTCAAGACATTTACGTCTCTAGCCTTCATTTGATCTGAGGTTAATTTAACATCAGCAGATATTAATGATTTTTCAATAGATGTATCTGCTCTTAGATTAGCTAATTCATCGTTTTGTTCAAGTTTTTCATCATTGATAGATTTAGCTTGCATCATTTTCATTTTATCAAGATTAATTCTAGCTTCATCCTCTTTAACTTTTCTTTCATTCTCCATAGCTTTTAAATCTACTTCTCTTTGTTTTAATTTAAGTAATGGATCGTGATCAAACTGAGATGTTATTTCTTTTTCTTCCTTCATAAAGTCTTCAGTCATTTCAGCAATCAAGATAGCTTTTCTTGCTTCTATTTTTTGAGTTACTTGTTGAAATTGTTGTTGAACTTGAGGATTCATTGTAGCCTGTTGTTGCATTTGTGGCAACATAGCAAACTCCTGCTGAAACTCTAATTGTACTTGTTCTTGTGCCATCAACGATATGTGCTCCATAATGTTTTTCTCTAACGCAGCTGTAATGCTAGGATTATTTCTAACAAAATTACTAGCCATAAAATTTAAGTGAGCAGTAACGTGTGCTCTATGATCTTGACCTGGAAACGCTTGAAAAGGTTTCATACCCATTGCATCAATATGTTCGATTGCTGGATCTTTTGGAGCATTAGGTGGAGGAGGTGGTAGTATTCTATCAATATCCTTTACACCAATTGCATTATACATTGTTCTGTACGCATTATACATATTATGCATTTGTGGATTAGATTGTGCTAATTGTAGTTGTGTTTGAGCCATAGAAATTCTTTGACTCATTGAAAATATATTTGGATCAGCTACAGGTAGAATATCTACCTTGTCATCAAAATCGGTTTGTTTAACATTTCTTGCAGCACCTGGAACATCATAAGGATATTCTGGTGGGAGAGATGTAGAAAATATTGTCGACAATAATTTAAATTCATTTTTAAGACCTACATAAAGTCTTTTATGGATTGCTGACATCACTCTTGAACCACGTTCTAAAAGAGCCACGGTCGTACCAACAGCGGCCTGTTGATTCCCGTCCCCAACCTGCATGTCAGCAATGGACGCGAATCTCTGTCCTGCTTGAACTACAATTCCCATCAACTGTAATAAAGTTTGTGATGGTTCCTTGTAAGGTAAGAATACGAAAGCATCTTTTAGATTACCACCTGGAGTGTCAACATCTTTAAATTCTCCTGGTTGTATATTTGCGGCATCATCTTTTACTCTGACACCTCTTTGCTTAAATCCTGCGGGTAAGTTTGATAATGTCCCAGCATCTAATAACTGACGGAGAGCCGCAGTTGCAGTACGACTCAATCCGCCAATCATATGTATTAATCCTAAACCATAAAATCCTAGTCCTGGCAGAAATTTGAAGTGGACAAAATATTGGATTTTTTTCTTGGTTGGATCGTTGGGCGCAAAGTTTCGTCTAATAGACAAAACTTTCCTACTACCTTCCTCGATTGTAACGATGTAAGGTAATTTTATTCCAGTTGGTTCTCCGTCGGCACCAACATCTTCGAAACCTTCAATATCTAGATTAACGTGGCATTCTAGAAGTGTATACATAGCTTCTACTCTTTGGGATTTTGTAAGTCCTTCGACTTCTCTCTCTTTTTCTTCTAAGTCATTCAAATTTGCATCTGTTGGTTTAGAAAGTTCTATATCTGAATAAAAACCAGCTACTTGTTGTTTACGTAAATCATTTTCAGAAATTTTAATTCGATGAATGACTGATTCCGCATCTTCTAATGAGGTAGCCGTATACGGAACAATCAAATCATCTGCAGGGATAAACTTAGAAACAGCTCGTCCCAATAAATCGTCATAGTAAACTTTTTTAAAAGTCGAACCTGATAGAGGTAGATAAAATAACATTTGATCAAACTCTGGTTCATATTCTTTCATTTGATCCATCAATTGATAGTTCATAAAGTTTTTCACTCTTTGAGCCTGTTGTTCTTTTTGTGGGTTACTCGCGCCCATTACTTGAGTTCGTACAGGTCCGTCTGCCGGTAATAATTCTTTATAAGCTAATGCTTGAAATTGTGTAACAGCTTCAGCAAGAACTGGGTGAGTTGCACCACTAGCTCCTTGAAATGGTTCTGTTCTATTTGTGTATTTAAATCCTAATAAATCTAAACCAGTAATATAAGCTCTTTCCCATTCAGCTCTTGAATTTTTATATTCCATGTAATCGTTTTGTAACTGATTACCAATTGGGTCTGTAATATCTTCTGGTAGTAAATCATTTAAATTTGCAAACGGATCTCCTTGTTCAGGCATTTGCATTGCATTAGGGTCAAAATCAATTGTAGCCCCATCATCGTCTTCTGTAATTTCTACTGGTCCCTTACCTAACGCGTCTGCAACATCAACTTCTTCCATTTGTTCTCTTAGAACGTCATCTTCCGGTCGCTCGTTAGGGAGACTTTTATCCATATCTGCCATATTTATTCTCCTATACTTTCTTAACTTGTTTTGATGGTAATTTCAACCCTTGTGATAAAGGTCCCTTTTTAGGTGGCACTGCCCACCATTTAAAACCAGGATTAGCTCTAAGCTTTTGTGCTAAGTTTGGTTTTTTCTTATTTGTTGGTTTATTTTTTATACTCATATTTACTCCTTAATCCTGTTATACCGCCTTCGGCTTTTCGATCAGCTCTATTAATATACTTAGTTGTATTACCTCCCATTAATTCAGGATATCTTTCTTTATATCTTAATACATCTTCAAATCTTATTAAATTATCAGGATCCATTCCTCTTGATAAGTTAAATTTATATAATTCTCTTTCATCCATATTATTAATTTGTCTTTGAAATTCTGCTTTTTCTTGTGGATTCATTGTAAAAATATTGTTTTGTACAAAGTTGCCATATTTACCAGAAGTAAAATAAACCTGTCTTTTTTGCATAGGGTATGAAAATTTATTTTCTTCTGCAATTCTATCCATAGTTTCTGCTTTAATATCTCTAAACGGTTTACCAAAAAATTCTTGTCCACCAATGTTAATAGGTGCTCCAGCTTCACTTACTTGTAGATTAGTTTTATAACTTCTAATCATGTTATCTCGTTCTGATATTGCTTTTGCAATTTCTTCATTTGATTCTTTTTTTAGAGTATTATAATATTCTTTTTTATCTTCAATTGTCGAATTAAAACCAAAGTCAGGATTTTCTCCAAACTGGGTAGCAACTTTATCAGCGTGTCTTTTCTTTGCATAAATAAGATCATTTATTTCTTGATCCTTAGCATTTAAATCAGTTGCTTGATCAAAGATTTCTCCATCACCACCTTTTGCTACAAACCTTTCTTTTATTTCCTCTATTTTAGCTTTATCACCAATTTTCCATGTATTAATCGACGCTGCTTGAATTGCATTTTTAGCTGCTACTTTAAAAGACTCACCCTTACTAAGATTGTTTTCTAAATCCAATACTCCAAGAACTATATCAGCTATACCAAATACTTTACCCACTGCACCAGCCCCACTTCTTGCTGCATTCTTTAAACCATTTGCAACAGCTTTTCCTGCTTTAGAATTTACTATTTTTTGAATTGTTTTATCTTTCATTAACAAGTCAGTGTTGAATCCAGAACTTAATGTAGTTCCGCCTTTGCCGTCAATGTAATCTATAGGTCTTGCATTTAAAAATTTATCTAATTTTTTTCGTCCTTCAACCTCATCAATTAAACCTGCATCAACAGCTTCTTTAAAAGTTTGTTCAGCAAGGTTAGCTTTAATAGTCAAATCATCCATGCTTCCTATTTTAATATCACCTAGATCTTGGTCTACTAAACCTATTCCAAGTTGTTTAAAAACATTATTTCCTCTTTTAACAGTTAAATCATTTGCATCTATTGTAATTGGGTTAACTCTATCTTTTAACAAAGGATACTTTTCAACTGTTTTGTCTACAAATTTTTGTATGTCTTCATTTAAAGTTATTATTTTATTTTGTAAATCTGCAGGAACATTTTTACCTGCATCAATAAATTTTTTAGCTTGAATGTATAATTTTTTTTGTTCTGGGTAGAATTTTTTATTTAAGTTATTTTCCAAAGTTTGAACTCCACCTTTGTTTTTTCTTACACCTTTTCTGTTAACTTCATAATTTTGTGGATTTAAATCTTCAGGTCTCATTTTTTGTTTTAACAAATATAATTGTTTTATACTTGATTGATGGCCCATTTCAATTGGAAGCAGCTCTCTAGGTTTTCCACTTATTGAACCTGATGTTTTATATTTTTCTAAACCTAAAGCTTCTTGAATTTCTTTTTTATATTTATACAATTCTTTTTCATAATCTTTAGAACCCAGTATATTAATTTTTTTACCTCTTCTTTTTGCAGTTGCATCTTGAAGAACACTTACTGGGTCAGTTTTTAATCTAGGTCTTGGTTTTTTTTCAAACGTTAAATTTTTAAATTCTGGTTCTTTTTTAACAGCGTTTACTGCTTTTCTAAATTGATCGTCATTTGGAAAAAGATCCATATCTACAAGTTTTCTTAAATCTTCATTAGAAAAAGATTTACCACCTACTTTTATAAGATCATTTAAAGCTGTTCTAATTTCAGCTTGACCTCCAGTTTTTTTTTTAAAACCAATTTCTCGCCCTGGAGAGTATTTACCTGTGTCTTTTTTAATTTTTGGAATAGACTCTCTATATTCTCTTGCAGCTTTTAAAGCGTTTTCTTTACTACCATAATCACTAAAGTTAAAAGTTTTATAAAATTTTTCACCACCTTTTCCTCCAGCCTTTCCACCTCTAACAACTGAAACTTCAAAAGAATCTGATTGACTTAGTTTTCTAATATTGGGTCCATATTCGCCACTATACCCGGGCCGTGATCCGTCAGCATTGGGTTTTACCATCTGTCCACCATCAGCTGCATTTTCTCTTATAAACTCTGGAGCAAAATCTTTTAATGGAATAGGTTCTCCTTTAGATCCTTCCGGTCTATCTTCTAGATATTTTAAATAATATTCTCTAGTTTCGTCTTCAATTCCAGCCATAGGATTTCTATCTTCAAAGTCATCGAATGGATTTTGTACAGGCGGTAACTCTGATGCAGGTTTCATGGTCCCTGGACCAAACTTCTCGTTTATCATGTCTTTAATTCTATCAGTCTCAGCGCTTGCTAATCTAAAAGCTTCTTCGTCTTCTTTGACTAATTGTTGAAACACACCACGACTATCTTGTGAATTTAGTGCGTAGTTCTTAAACCATCCCTGTGCTTTAAAATAATCGTTGCTCATATTAAGTTGGGTCGTAGTATTGACCTGTACTATACCCCTCCGTTGCAAACTCAGTTGGATCCTCTCCCATTTGTTTTAAAACTTTTTTCTTTTTAATAGATTCAGATATATCTTTAATTAAAAGTTTTTCACCACCTAGTTCTGCAAGTTCTGATGTATCAGAATACAAACCTTTAACATCACCTACAGCATTTTCTCCCATCGTTAATTCATAATCATCAACACCAAACATTGTTTGTTCTGGAATACGTTCAACTGCTTCAAACTCATCTGCTGGTTTAACACCTTTAGTTCCTTCATCAGCGATGCCTGGTGTGTATCTCATGTTGACACTTTCACCAAGTGCAGTGTTACCACCAATATAATCTATATCAATCTCACCACTTCTTGTGTCATAATAAACATCAACTTTACCAGTTGGTGTGTCTAATGATTTAACAACCTGACCGTCTTTAACTGCTTGTTTTGAAATATCTGTACCTTCTCTAAGAGCTTTATTAACTAATGGTTGTAGCCACGCCGGTGCGCCTGAGCCACCTTCAATAATTACTTCGTCAATTACTTTTTTGCTTATGGCTCCTGATTCTTTTCCAAGTATTTTAACAAGTCCTGCTTTAAGAGCTGCAACACCTGCTGCAGTTCCACCTAAAAATTTTAAAAATCCTCTACGAGCTATATCAATACCGCCTCCACCAGCATAACCTGGTCTTTCACCCAATAGTCCTGCTAACCCACCTTCGGCATAACCTTTTTGTTCTACATACTGGTCATATTCTTCTCGTGTCATAGGTTCAGCATCACTAAAAAAACCACCTTCGTCATCAAATTTTTTAGCTACTTCAAAAGTTTGATCAGGATCAAAAGCACCCGTTAGTTGTCCAATCTTACCTTGTTTATCAATAATATTTTTTTGTTGATCTGTAATTAAACCTAAAGTCATATCTTCCATATTATATTCTGGATTTGTAACTTGTTGTTTTGTTTCATCGTATATATTTTTTAATTTCATTAAGTCTCTAAGTTCAGTTCCTAAAATCATAGGATTGTACATATAAGCACCTGTTCTTAAAATTCCTCTTGTAAGAGGAGTGTTGTAACGACTACTTTTTATTTTATCTATTGCGCTTGGGTTTGTTATTGAATTTATTTCTTTTGCTGTGTAGCCTGCGTTAACCATTGCTTGAACTGCGTTTTGTCTATCATTTCCTCTATCATCTGGTCCACCTCCAACTGCAGCTGCACCAGGAGCAGTACCTGAAACATTACCTTTTTTATCTCTTCCTCCACCTTGGTAACCTTTGTCGGATGCACCCATAGTACCACCGCCACCAAAAGCTGCTCTACCACCTGCGAAACCTATACGACCACCTTCTGCATTATTTTCTCTAAAAAAAGAATTTGCAAAGCTTGATTTTGACATTGTTCCACCACCTTTTTTATAGTCATGCCAATGATCTAACATGTCTTTTACTTTTAAATAATCTTCAGGAGTAAGACCACCACCTTTAAACGGAATTCTCATGTTGTCATTATCTTCACCGAGTAAATAATTTAAACCTGTTGAGGTAGTTGCTTGTGATCCGGGGGCCGTGATTCTTGTTCTAGCCATCAAGGCATCCGAACCATGGCCAATGTCTGATAGATCAGGCTCCACGGTTGCCTGACCACCGCCATAATATCCTGCACGACCGCCGGTTGAGTTTTTAGTTCTGCTTGTGTTTTTAAAAGTTTCTATAATTTCTTCCTCACCCTTACCTTTTTCCATCATTTTAAAAGCTTCATCAAGTGTTCCAAGTAGTTCTGCTTTTCGTTGTGGGTTATCATCTATTAAAATTTTATCTACTAAATCGTCCGTAATTCCTGGATACTTTTGTTTTAATCTAAATCTTTCAGCAGTCTGAGTTGCACCTAGACCTTCCATTTCTTTTATAGAATCTTCAAAATTCATTTCGTCAGCTTGTTCTGCTTTAACTCTTTTATAATCTTGATCTAAAAATTTTTCTAACTCGTCTAATTCCTCTGCATCATCTCTACTAAATAATCTATAATCCTTTGTAAGTTCTGCTTCTTCTTGTCTTTTTTTTAATAAATTTAATCTAGCTGGAGACTTTGATCCAGGTTCTGGATCTAATTTACCTATTTTATATTGATCGTACATGTAGTCATACTCATCTTTCATGTCTTTTTCTCTTCTTAAAAGTTCTTCTATAGTTTCATCACCTGCAACATTAAAACCTCTACTATCTTCAGCGTCATCTAATATTTCTTTGTAGTAATCATAATCAGGTGTTTTACCATCTTCCATAAACACACCTTCTTTTTTACCTATGCTACCTTTAACATACAAGTTGTCTGGATCTCGTTGAAAAACCCAATCGTTAGATTGGTCTACAATTCTATCAATATCTTTTTGTGTTAAATTTTTATATTTACCTTTTTTACCAATAACTTTATTAACTTCTTTCATAGCTTCAATTGGTTCTTTCTTAACAATCATTGCTATGAATTCATCAACCAATTTACCACCAGCAAAACTAGCACGACCACCTTTTGCAAAATTTACATCATCGTCTGGTGTTGGAGTAACTACTTCTTCTTGTTTAGTTAACGTTAAAGTTCCATCACCAACATATTTTTTATCTTTAACTTTTAATAAATCTTCACCCATGTTTTCTTTAAAAATTAATTCGTAGTGATTAAAGTTTTCACCTTTCTCAAATGCACCAGGAAAAGTTCCAGCTTTTTTATAAGCTTCATCGCCGTAAATTTTTTTAAATACTTTTATCGGATCATCTTCCATCATTGGAGAATATTCCATAATTCTAAACTGATCGTCTTTGTCTAATTTAATTCTACCATTTTTATATTCGTTTTTTAAAAATGTTCTAATAGCAGTTCTAAGTTGACCTTCTTCATGCATACTACCACCAAGGTACTTATCGCTTTTTGCTTTTAACGGTTGACCACCTGTTTCAAAAAAATCTTTTAAATCTTTTTCTGCACTTTTTAATCCTGCATCTGCATCGTCTTTCATAGTCTTTGCAGTTGAATTTAAATCTTCAAGAGTTTTTTTTAATTCTAATTGAGTATTTTTAAATTTAGCCATCTCTTCCGTAGAACTTATACCTCCAGAAACTTTAATAGGTTTTCCGCCAAACTCTTTGTAGTCCATTATGTTATTTAAAAAATTCATTCGCTCAACATCGTTCATACCCTCAATAAATTGTGCTTCTTTTCTAAAAATATCTAATACAGTTCCAAAGTTTCCACCTGTATCTCTTTCAGCTGCTAGTAAACCTACTTTTGTAGCACTAGACTTGTTTTTAGTAGCAAGTGTTTTAACATTTGATGATTGTTTTTTGGATACATCTATTCCAAGGTTTGCTAATGACTCTACTAATTTTGTGTATACAATTCCTGCCATTTTTAATAATACTCCATAATCCTAGGTTCTGACTTCTCGTCTTCGTAATCTTCTGGATGGGGTAGGAATCCTCCCTGCCTGAATCGCATAACGGCCATAGTCATACTATCGACTAAGTCATCATGATCGCCATAAGGAAATGATGCACACTCCTCAATGACTTCTTCTGCAAACTTTCTATCAGGAGCCCAAATTAAACCGGCCTCGAATAGCGGTGCACAAGAATTTACACGTACGTGCTTATCATTACCACGACTTGGCGTAAAAGTCATCACTGGAATGTCCATTTGACGTAATTCATGAGTAAGGGGTGTTCCCGATGCTTTTTGTTCAACGATCACCATGTCAGGTTTCCAATATTGATATTGCTCTAACGCTTGTCGACGTAATTCTGGAAATTCGTAACGATCTTTAATAGAATCTAGCAAAATTAAATTTGGTTTAGAGTCTTGGTTTGGATAAAACACTCCCCAAGTGGTAATAGCAGAATAATCGGCTGTTTCTTTTTTTAAAAACGCAGTATCATAACTTTGAATGATGTAATGACATTCCGGAAGATAGTCTTTGTCCCAAGTTTGCCACCATTCACGTTTTATTAGTGCTCCTTCTTCAGAAGTTGGCTTTTGCATCCATTGTGCGTTCCATTTTCCAACTGGAAGTGTTGCTTTCACCTTCTCTAACTCGTCCATTTTCCAATATTGTGGCCAAACAGGTTTTTTCTTTTCACCATCACCTAAGATTGCTGGAAATTCGACCACGTCCCAGTGATCACCTTTAACATCTTTTTGATTATCTAATAAAATTCCTGTTAAATCTTTTTTTGACCAACGTGTCATAACTAAAACGATCTTGGCTCCTGGTTGAAGTCTTTGACGTGGTCCTGATGTGTACCATTCATACGCATTATCAAATGCAGAAGCTGACATTGCGTCTTGCTCCGAGTGTGGGTCGTCAATTATTAATAGGTCAGCACCCCGTCCGGTGATTGCACCGCCGACACCAGCTGCAAAATACTCGCCACCTTGTGCTGTTTCCCACCTACCAGCGGCCTGGCTGTCTTCTCTTAATCTTGTATCAAATATTTTTGCATAATCTTCAGAGTCAATTAGTGTTTTTGCTTTACGACCAAACCTTACAGCAAGTTCCCCTGTGTGTGTTGCTTGAATGATCTTTAATTTTGGATTACGGCCCACCATCCACGCTGGTAATAAGTATGAAGCGAACTCAGACTTCGTGTGCCTTGGTGGCATGTTAACAATTAGTCGTGTAATTCTACCTGTTGCAAGGTCATTAAATTTTTTAGCTATGACCCTGTGGTGAGGTCCCTCTATGAACTCGGGCCACACAGCTTTGACAAAGGACATAAAATCGTCTTTAGCACGATTTTTAATTTTCTTTTCAGCCATCATTACTTGTAACTGTAAAAGTTCTTTTCTAACGTCAGCAGGTAATTTACTTATATCTATATCTTTTAAATTCATAAAAATTTTTTATAAAATTTTTTGCACCTTTTTACAAGTGAAGAAGTTTTTTACCACCATTAACTGTCTAAATCAAGCAATACAACCTGAAGTAGTGGGACCCCTTTTTATATAAAGGTGTATCGACTTATACAAAGCAAAGTTAATTGACCTTGGTCCTGGTACCTCTATTGATTATATAAATTATATGTGTGTGGGTGGGTGAGTGTGTGTCCTACAGGACACACACTTGTTTGTGTATTCTAGTCGAGCAATACCATGTAGGCTGCTGCATTGTGTTGTCTGAAGTAGTTTATATCTTTACGTACTTTGTCCCAAAGTTTAGAGCCACCGTATCCAAGTTCTTTGTCTTCGATCGTTGCACCTAATTCATTAATAAAGATTCTATCATGAATGATAGACTCTTCCTTGGTTAACATAATAGATTGTCCATTAAATCTATTCTTACGCTCTTCTGTCTTCTCTGTTGAGTTTGTTCTATTACTTCTTGTTGTCATGTTATTTCTCCTGTATTTGTTATAGGATTATCCTAGTCTAGTTCGGTCCTATTGTCAACCCTTTCAATACTATGACTTGCACCATAATAACTATCCTCAGTCTTAACCTTGGCATATCCTTGGCTCTCTCGTCTGTGTCTGATAAACTCAATCGGTCGGCCCTGTTCAATATTGGTCATGTTAATTGCTAACCATTGCAACTTACATGATTGAGAACAAAAGTATTTATCTGAGTCTGAAGCTTGCCAACCATATTGATTAGGACCTTGGTCCATGGTTGCATATGCATATCGCCCTCTAATCACTCCACGAGATTTTAAAAATCTATCTGATGTAGTTTGTGTATGGCAATTTGGTCCTTGGCAAAAATGTTTGTTAGGCATTGTTATCCCCCTCGGTCATTTGAAATCTTGCCAAGATTTTGGCATGACTTTCAAGAGTTCTTTCAAATGTTTTAATTCTATCTTCTAAGAATTTAATTTTCTGCCTGTCATATCTTTCAGCTTTGTTATGGTCATGTAGTTCAAAGTGTTCTGGTGTTAGTTGTGTCATAATTAAAACCTCACTTTCCATGATTTAGTTGCTGTTCTATATCCGTCAGCGTCCATATCAAAATACACCATAATTTGATGACCTACTTTAGTTAATCTTTCTTGACACTTTTCCGTCCATTTTGCGTTTCTTGTTATATGCTTTTTATGTTTCTTTGCGTAGTATGTTATTTTAAATGTTTGTCCTATTTCCATGTTTCTTTCTCCTGTATTGGTTATAGGACTATCCTATTACAGATAGCCCTAGTTGTCAAACTTAATTTAGACTTTCTTCATATTGTTTTCTTGCCAATATTTTTGCCTCTCTTGTGTTAGCTGATTGTTTATTCTTCATGCCTTTA
>Ga0233427_10004421_pt1 | contig 11733 bp, 10 predicted proteins | sample SI_118_April2016_5_FD_179885 | JGI IMG/M metagenome (GOLD analysis project Ga0233427, IMG submission 179885) | Seawater microbial communities from Saanich Inlet, British Columbia, Canada - SI_118_April2016_100_MG | ecosystem: Environmental > Aquatic > Marine > Inlet | place: Canada: British...
CGGCTTGGCGCGTGGCTCGGCTGGCAGATGGTCCATGATTTTATGGATGATCATCCGGAAATGCCGTTATCCGAGCTCATTGCCCTCACTGATCCGGTACCTGTTCTCAAGTCATACAGACCTGAGCGTTGATGCGCGACCTTTGTTCAAGATTTCCTTAAGACCATGGCTGAATCCAACATCAATATTGTCGTCACTACAGACGAAAACAAAGTTCCTTCGCGCATCGTTTGGACCGCAGAAGACGGCAACATCGACAACCGAGAGGCCAAAGCCATGGCGCTGTCCATGTGGGATGACAAAGATGGAACCGCCATGCGAATGGACTTGTGGACCAAGGAAATGAGCGTGGAAGAAATGCAGCATTTTGTCTGCCAAACCATGATGACCCTTGCCGACACGTTTGAAAAAGCCACGAGCGACAAGCCCCATGCTCAAGCCATTCGAGGATTCACGGAAGAATTGGCCCACCGACTGGGAGTTCTGAAGGACGACTAAACCAACTCAGACCGCTGTGTAGAGCTCGTTGGTTTGCTCGATGAACCGCAGCAACTCATCCCGCCCGTCTCCTTTTTCAGCACTGGTGACGTAGACCGGAGGCACGCGATGCCATCGCTTTAGCATTTCAGTTTCATAACGAGGCAAAAATTCTGCACGCTCGCTTTGATTGAGTTTATCCACTTTGGTGAATACCATCACAAAGGGCAAGCCATTTTCCCCCATCCAAGCCATGAATTCCAAATCAACCTTTTGAGGCGGATGACGGCTATCCAACAGCATCAACACGCATGCTAAATTGGTTCTTCCCGTCAAGTATTGCTCACTTGTTCGTTGCCACTTGACTCGACTAGACTTACTCACTTTGGCATATCCAAATCCAGGCAAATCCACCAAATACCAGGCATCTTCTGAAATTGCAGGAAGCTCTACACCATTGATAACGAAGTGATTTATGAGCTGTGTCTTGCCTGGGGTCCCAGATATTTTCGCCAATTTATTTCGATTGGCGAGCATATTAATGAGCGAGGACTTCCCTACGTTGGATCGTCCAATGAAGGCATATTCTGGGAAGTCAGGCGGAGGACACTCTTTCGGATGTGCGCTAGATTTTAAAAACTCTGCGTTGCGAATCTCCATCTAATTTCCTTGTGGTTGTCCAATTTCCCGCGCCTGATACCAATCACTCAAGATGCGATTGAAAGTCTTTGGGTGTTCCATCATGGGAGCGTGACCACATTCTTCAATCCAAAACAAATCACTGTCCGGAAATCCGTTTTGAAAATCCTCAGCAACTTCAGGGGGCGTAATGATGTCATTTCGGCCCCAGATCAAGCACACCGGAATGGTCATTTGAGGCAAATCCTTGGACATGTTATGCCGAATAGCGCTTTTGGCAATCGACAAAATACGCAACACTTTTTCTCGGCTATTGACCGCCTCAAAGCATTCATCCACCAAATCATCTGTAGCGTGTTTAGGATCAAAAAAGGTGACCGCGACTTTTTCCCGAATAAACGATTTGTCCTCACGTCTTGGGAAGCTGTTGCCAAAAGCATTTTCATACAACCCGCTGCTCGCAGTCAGAGTCAATGAAGACACGCGTTCCAAGTTGTCACGGGTAAAAATCAATCCAACATGACCTCCTAGGCTATTTCCCAACAAATGAACTTTCCCCAACTCGAGCTCATCCACAAAGCCTTCAATGTGCTTTGCTAAATTCTTGGCACTCGTGCTTAGCATGGGCAACTCATAGATCGGAAGCATCGGAATGATGACCCGAAATCGACTCGAAAAATGATTGAGAACATCCGTGAAATTGCTGAGTGCACCGAAAAGTCCGTGAAGAACGACCAGGGGTTCTCCTTGACCTAATTCCACGTACTTATACTCTCCCTTTTCAATAATTGATGGCGTATCCATGGGACTTGTATTGCGTCTGAGACTCTTCCAACGTAAGGAAAGCCTTTTGCAAAGGAACGGCATTCAATCACCTTTTCAATCGGCCAAATTCGACGCGTTCCACGTTCGTCTGTTCACAAATTCTGTGGATAACGTGTGAATAGCGTAAAAACCGTTCCAGCACACAAAATTCTGTACCCCCCGCCAGTGTTGATTTTATCTAGAATTCAACCAAACGACTTATCCACAAAGTGGGAGAAAGTGGCTAATAGTGGGAGAATGTGGGAAAAACGGAATAATTTTGAGAAGCGAAAAGACCATGCTAAACCTACTCGGAGAATACACCTGTAAAATCGACGCCAAAGGGCGTTTGATGTTCCCTGCCCGGCTGCGAAAGCAACTAGATGGAGTATTGCATCATGGATTGGTGGTCAACCGGGACATTTTCGAAGGCTGCTTGGTCATTTACCCGCAACCAGAATGGGACAAGGTGAACCGAGAGATGTCCCGCCTTAGCCGATACAACCGGAAGCACCAGCTGTTTCAGCGAAAGTTCATGAAGGGGTCCACGCATGTGGAGCTCGATGGTTCGGGCCGAATCAATCTTCCGGCATTGCTCATGGAACATGCCGGCATCCATGTCAAGAAAGACAACGAGGTCATCGTCTCTGGACTTGGAGAGAAAATTGAGGTGTGGAGCAAAGCGAGCTATAGCAAATCTGTACTGGACGATGCTGAAGACTTCGATTTCGGTGACTTGGCCGAAGATGTACGAAAGGATCTCGAACCCGGCTCAGAATCCTAACCGATGACGACCGGAGCCTACCACATTCCCGTCCTGCTTGAGGCCAGCCTCAAAGGACTCGGGGTCGGCCAACGCGAAGGATCCGTTTATGCCGATGCAACCTTTGGAGGCGGAGGTCATTCCCGCATGATGTTGGAGCAACTGGATGCGTCTTCTCGGGTCTTTGGATTCGACCAAGACCCCGATGCTGTTGCCAACGTTCCTGACGACAATCGATTCCAGTTGATTCCAGAAAACTTCCGGTTCATTCGGAATTTTCTTCGGTTGGAAGGAGTCCGCCAAGTTGACGGTATTTTGGCTGACTTAGGTGTTTCGTCGCATCAATTCGACGAAGCCGATCGCGGGTTTTCCATCCGGGGTACCGCGCCTTTGGATATGAGGATGGATCCAAGGAAAGGCATCAGCGCTCAGCAACTTGTGATGGATTCCACTCCCAAGGAGCTTACTCGCATTTTACGGCAGTACGGTGAAATCAATCGTCCTGACAAGGCAGCTTATGCCATCGAGCGTGCTCGGGCCGAAATGCCACTCAAAACGACGGCAGACCTGATGCAAGCACTGAAGAGTCTTGCGCCCCGTGGAAGAGAGAACAAATTCTTCGCCCAAGTATTTCAGGCCCTGAGAATCGAAATCAATGATGAGATGGGCGCGCTCAAAGCCTTGCTGGAATCCTCCTTTGATTTGCTGCCAGAAGGAGGTCGTTTGGTGGTCATTTCGTATCACAGTTTAGAAGATCGTCTCGTCAAGCACTTTATGCGCTCCGGAAATTTTGAAGATGAGATCCAACGAGATTTCAAAGGGCAATCACTCGCGCCCTTTGAATTGATGTCCCGAAAAGCCGTCGTCGCCGACGAAGAGGAAGTGCAACGAAATCCTCGGTCCCGCAGTGCACGTCTTCGGATTGCACAACGCACCTCTGTTAGCCGCGAAGCCGCTCAACCTCAAGCCGTATGAAATCCTTTTTTCAACGGATAACGCGAAGTGCAAAGCCAGCTGCTGTCAGCAGCCAAAAAGCCAATCGAGTGCTTTCCGAAGCTGAGATCCTGGAGCAAAAAGCCAACCTTGAAGCCCAACGAACAGCAGCTGCGGCTCGCATTCGGGCCAGCCAACAAGCAAGTGTAAAAGGCCCCCGGAATCGCCCCAAATCAAAGCGAGACCCAAACAATGACACGAAAAAATCGACCCGCCTTTTTGGTCGATTACGTCGAAAAGAAGTAGACCCCAAAATCAAAGCTGAGAAGCGAAAGAAGAACGCCATTGGTCCGCTCATCCGGGACTTATTGAGTGGTGAATTCTTGACGCGACAAGGAGTCACTCAACACGTACCCTACCTCATTTTTGTTAGCGGGCTCTTTGTCGCTTACATCGCTATGGGATATCAGTTTGAACGAATCGAGCGAGAAAAGGTCAAGACCAAGCAGCATCTCGAAGAACTCAGTGCAGCCTTCAAAACCATTCAGGCAGATTTCGAGACCCGACTTCAGCAAAGTAGTGTGGAGAAAAACATCGCCGCCCTTGGGTTGGAACAACCAACCGAATCGCCTTTCCTCTTGGAGCAACGCAATCAACAGCAACCATGAAGAATAGCGGAGTCACCACCATCCGTGGATGGATCACATTTGCTGCATTTGTACTGCTTGGATTCAGTGTGTTCGGTCGGATTCTGTGGATTCAAAGCGCCGAACACGATCAATGGAAGGCCGTTGGGGAACGGTTTGAATCCAGCGTTCGATCCATCGATCCTTCTAGAGGTCAGATTTACGCATCCAATGGCAGTGTACTCGCGACCTCGGTACCCGTGTATGAAGTGCGGTGGGATAGCCAAAGCGAAGCCATTCAATGGGATCAATTCGATCGAGACCTCGATAGGTTGTGCGAGGGACTCAGCCGGATTTTGGGGAATAAATCCCCTCGAGAATTCAGAGAGAGCCTTCGCAACGGAAGGAACTTAAGGCGTCGCGATGTCTTAATTGCGCGTCGGGCATCCTACCTGCAACAAAAAGAACTGGCTCAATTGCCGTTCATCCGCTTGGGTCGATTCAAAAGTGGTTTCACGTTTACCCGAAGCGAAGTGCGTCGTAAACCTTTTGGAGATCTTGCAGGCCGAACCATCGGAATCGATCGAGAGGAAAACCGAGTTGGCATAGAGGCCAGTTGGAATTCAACCCTTGCCGGTGTGACCGGGAAACAACTTCAACGCCGCATTGCTGGTGGAGCCTGGATGCCTGTATCGGACGACTACATCGTGGAGCCGAAATCCGGATTAGACATCATTTCATCCATTGACATGCACCTGCAAGATGTCGCATCTCGTGCCCTCGAACGCCAACTCGTCGAACACAATGCCGCATGGGGAACCGTGATTCTGATGGAAGTCGCTACCAGCAAAATCCGAGCTATGGCAAACCTCACACGTGATGGCCACGGAAGAGATGGAGAAACGCCTCAGTATTTCGAGTCGTACAACCATGCCATCGGAACTGCCGTAGAACCCGGATCGACATTCAAACTGGCCAGCTTGATGGCAGCCATGGAATCCGGTGGCGCCCATCCTGATGATGAAGTTGACACCGGAAACGGAAGGGTGAGTTTTTACGGAAAACAGATGTCTGACTCCAATGCTGATGAAGGTGGAAATGGAATCATCACCCTCGAAGAAGCCTTTGAATTGAGTTCGAATGTTGGGACAGCATTGACCGTTAAAAAAGCCTTTGGCGAAAATCCGCAAGCTTTCTTGCATGAGTTGGCTCGCTTGGGTGTGAACCTCCCAACCGGAATTCGGCTCCTGGGCGAAGCCGAGCCCCACGTGTATAAGGAAGTGGGTGAAGGACTCTGGTCTGGACTATCGCTAACCCAAATGGCCATAGGGTACGAGGTTACCCAAACCCCCCTTCAAACGTTGGCTTTGTACAATGCTGTGGCCAACGGAGGGAAATTGAATCGTCCTCAATTGGTCGAACGCACCGAGCACAATGGTCAAGTGATTGAAGTCATAGAGACTGAAGTCATATCGGATCGGATCTGTTCTCAAGCAACATTGGCCGCATGCCAACGCATGATGAAACGTGTGGCCGATCCGGATGGAAAAGGAACAGCTCAGTACGTCTTCGCTAAGAGTCCTTATCGCGTAGCTGGCAAGACTGGAACGTGCAGGATTGCTGGGCCAAATGGCTATGACGGTCGATACAGAGCCTCCTTCACAGGTTATTTTCCCGCCGACAACCCCCGCTATTCGTGCATCGTTGTCATCGCGGACACGCGCAGCGGTGTATACTACGGCTCCTCCATTGCAGGGCCTGTTTTTCGGGATTTAGCAAACAAAGTCTACGCAACCGACCCCAATTTCCATACCACCACTTCAGGGCCTTTAGCTGAAAACCCGCATCTACCTGGATCCAAAGATGGAGCGCATCCCGATTTAATCCGATTATTCGACGTGCTCGGCATGCCATACGAAACAGACCACCAAGGCGATTGGGTCACGGTACAAACCTCATCACATGAAGCGCAACTCACCGAGCGCACCATTGCTCCTGATCGCGTGCCCGATGTGAGGGGCATGGGACTGCGGGACGCTTTGTATTTGCTCGAAAATGCTGGGTTAAACGTGGAAGCCAAAGGCATCGGCACCGTACGGAGGCAGTCCTTGCCTCCCGGCACGGCATTGGGAATCTATCCATCCATCCTCATCGAACTCTCGTAGAAAACCATGAAGCTCTTACAGGAAATCCTTTATGGAACACGAATTCAAGAAACCACAGGCAATACGCATGTGGCCATTGAGGATGTGGCGTTCGACAGCCGAAAAGTGAAAGCTTTTAGCCTGTTTGTTGCGGTTCCAGGAACGCAGGTCGATGGACATGACTACATCGATCAAGCCATCGACAGCGGAGCTGTGGCAATCATTGCGGAGCGGATGCCCGAAAATCGAAAGGAAGGGATCACCTATGTCCGAGTCCATGATACCGGGGCATCCCTCGGCCCCATTGCCGCAAGTTTTTACGGACATCCCAGCGAATCCATGAAGGTGGTTGCCATAACCGGAACCAATGGAAAAACCACCACCGTCAGTTTGCTTTATCAATTGTTCCGGTCTATGGATCGGAAGGTGGGCATGTTAAGTACGATCGAGAATCGAATTTTAGATCAAGCGATTGTTGCTACGCACACCACCCCCGACGCACTTCAAATGCAACAGTTGTTTCGGAAAATGGCCGATGCCGGGTGCAAGTACGTCTTCATGGAAGCCAGTTCACACAGCATCCATCAGCATCGGTTGGCCGGGACCAAATTGACGGGAGCCCTATTCACGAACATCACCCATGAGCACTTGGATTACCACAATGATTTCAATGCATACATCGCTGCGAAAAAAGGGTTGTTCGATATGCTCCCCGCGGATGCCTTCGCCTTGACCAATCAAGATGACTCCCACGGAGCTGACATGACACATGATTGCAAGGCCAAAACCCTTGACTACGCCTTAACGTCCATGGCTGATTACCGTGGAAAGATTGTAGAAAATCAATTGGCTGGCTTGCATCTTCATCTGGAAGGCCACGATTTGTATTCAAAGTTGATTGGAAGCTTCAACGCCTACAACCTCCTTGCTGTATATGCCGTTGCTCGTGAGCTCGGAATGGAACCGCTTGAAGTGCTGACACACATCTCTTTGTTGAATCCTCCTGCAGGACGATTCCAACAGGTAGAAGCGCCCGATGGTGTGACCGCCGTAGTCGATTTCGCACACACTCCTGATGCACTCGACAATGTCCTCAAGACCATTGACTCTTTCCGAACTGGCTCGACTCAGGTCATTACTGTTGTGGGCTGCGGCGGAAATCGGGACAAGACCAAGCGACCCATTATGGCCCGTGTGGCAGCAAGCTGGAGCGACCGGGTCTTTCTAACGTCGGACAACCCTCGCAGAGAAGAACCAGACTCAATCATCGCTGACATGAAAGCCGGTCTCGATCCAATAGATGCGCGTAAGTGCATTGCCATCGCAGATCGTCGGGAGGCCATCCGGATGGCCGCCCAACTCGCGACATCTGGAGACATCCTCCTCGTAGCGGGCAAAGGCCATGAAGCCTACCAAGAAATCCAAGGGGTTCGCCACGATTTTGATGATTGCCTTGAACTACGCAACGCTTTTAAGACTGCCTGATGCTGTACCACCTTTTCACCACCCTCGACCAAATTTGGGATTTACCTGGAGCAGGCTTGTTCCAATACATCTCATTTCGTGCGGCCTTGAGTCTGTTGACTTCACTGGTCATTGGCATTCTCTTTGGGAAGCGCATCATAGAATGGCTGCAATACAAACAAGTTGGTGAAGTCGTTCGGGATTTAGGGCTTGAAGGACAGATGAATAAAAAGGGCACGCCAACCATGGGAGGCCTCATCATCATTGCTTCCATTCTCATTCCAACCCTTCTCTTCGCCGATCTCTGCAACATCTACACACAGATGATGTTGCTCGTGACGATTTGGCTCGGAACCATTGGTTTTATCGATGACTACATCAAAGTCTTCAAGAAAAACAAAGCAGGGCTCGCCGGAAAATTCAAAATCATCGGACAAGTCGGTGTGGGAATCATTGTCGGCGCCATCATGTGGTGGCATCCAGATGTGACCATCAAAGATCCTGCAGACAAGCAGTTCATTGGAGAAGTCGTAGAGATGACTTCGGTCGATGGCGAAACATTCCAAGTATTCGAACCGAACGGTGGAGCACCCATTTGGGAGGCTCGTAAGTCATCGCAAACGACCGTTCCATTCATCAAGGACAACACGTTCGATTATGCATGGCTCTTATCCTGGTTGGGGCCTCATGCCGCAAACTGGGCATGGCTGCTCTTCATCCCTATGGTGATCCTGGTGGTTACGGCCGTATCCAACGGAGCCAATCTCACCGACGGAATCGATGGGCTGGCTACCGGAACCAGTGCCATCATCGGCTTGGGTTTAGCGGTCTTGGCGTATGTCAGTTCCAATGTGATCACCGCCGAATACTTGAACATCCTCTATATCCCCTTGTCGGAAGAACTCGTGGTTTTCATCGCAGCCTTTGTAGGCGCGTGCATTGCATTCCTCTGGTACAACGCATATCCAGCACAGGTCTTCATGGGAGATACAGGCAGTTTAGCGCTCGGAGGAATCATCGCTGTATTTGCCATTGCCATTCGAAAGGAATTGTTGTTGCCCGTGCTCTGTGGCATTTTCTTGATTGAAAACCTATCCGTCGTCATGCAGGTCGCTTGGTTTCGACACACTCGGAAGAAGTACGGTGAGGGGAAGAGAATTTTTCTCATGGCTCCGCTGCACCACCATTACCAGAAGCTCAACATCCCCGAATCCAAAATCACAGCTCGGTTTTGGATTATCGGCATTCTTCTCGCCGTTGTCACCATCGTCACATTAAAAGTTCGCTGATTTTCCTATGAATTCACCCACTCTTCCCATTCTCGGAGCAGGCGAAAGCGGCCTTGGTGCTGCCCGCTTGGCGCTGCAAAACGGTTTTGTGCCGTGGGTCAGTGACGCGGGACCAGGAAAAGAGGTATTTCGGGAGGAAATGACAGCGCTTGGGATTGCATTCGAGTGCGATGGCCATTCCACCGAATACATCCTCGATGAATCCGAAGCCACTGGATTTGCGATCAAGAGTCCGGGCATTCCCGAATCGAATGCGCTTGTCATAGCAATGAAGAAACGGGGAGTTTCGGTTATCAGTGAAATTGAATTTGCAAGTCGATTTGCCCGGAAAACCGATGAACAAATCATCGCCATCACTGGCGCAAACGGAAAAACAACGACCACCGCATTGGTTGCGGCCATCCTGGAAAACGAAGAAAGGGATGTGGCCTGCGTAGGCAATATCGGAACGAGCTGGGCACGGGATTTGGCCGACCGGGATATTCCCGCAGCCTATCAAGTTGTGGAAGTCAGCAGCTTCCAATTGGATGGGGTCACCTCCTTTCGTCCAAACATCGCAATCCTGCTCAACATTGCACCAGACCATTTGGATCGCTACAACCATGACATCGTCCAATACGCTGATGCCAAGTGGCAAATCACCGCTTTCCAAACGGAGGAAGACGTCCTCGTCCTCAACGCAGAGGATGAACTCTCCATGGAGCGCTGGACCTCCAGCACTTCGGCACGAGTTGTGGCCGTCAGCACCAAAAAAACGGCCGAACAACTTCGCGTACACCTCAAAAAAAACGGCCAACAGCCGTGGGGAGTCGCAGGAGTTTCAGCGGATCATCAACTCGAAACATTCACCATTCACATACCTCATCAAAAACCATTTACCATGACCATCCAAGAATTGGCATTGCAGGGCAAGCACAACCTGTACAACAGCATGGCAGCCAGCGTGGCAGCGCGTGTCCTTGACCTTCGCAGCGAAGGCATCCGAGAAAGCCTCAAGCAATTTGATGCCATTGAACACCGAATGGAGTTTGTTCAAGAAGTCAATCAAATTAAGTTCATCAACGACTCCAAAGCCACCAACGTCAATAGCGCTTGGTTCGCACTCGAAAGTATCAAGGGGCCGATCATTTGGATTGCCGGAGGCATTGACAAAGGCAATGATTACAGCTCATTGATGCACTTGGTCAGCTCCAAAGTAGACCACCTCATTTGCTTAGGTGAAAAAAACAAGAAGCTCATTTCAACATTTGGCGACTGCGTCGAGAGCACCCATGAAGTGGACAATGCGGAAGCTGCGGTAGCCCTTGCGTACCGATTGGGCATGCCCGGACAATCCGTATTGTTGTCACCTGCCTGCGCGAGCTTTGATTTGTTTGGCTCATATGAAGAGCGTGGACACGCCTTCAAATCTGCCGTTCGCTCTCTTTAAAGCATGAGCGCATCACCGCGTGAACAAGCGGCGTCTGGCACTCTGTATCAGCGCATTGGCACATGGCTCGAAGGAGATAAGGTCATTTGGATGGTCACCTTAATCCTGAGTTTGTGCTCTTTGTTAGCTGTCTACAGCGCCATATCCTCATTGGCATACAAATCCGATGGGGGATCCCTGCGGTTTCTATTCAAGCAAGCCACCATGCTCAGCATCGGATGGGGGGTAATGCTCCTGATTCACAAGGTAAATTTTCGCTACTTCTCTCGGATTTCCCAAGTGCTCATTTGGGTGGCTGGAATCCTCTTGATTCTCACCCTGATGTTTGGTGCAGACATCAACGAAGCCAAACGCTGGCTGCGTATTCCCTTCGTGGGTTTGACTTTGCAGACTTCGGATTTCGCTAAAGTTGTCCTCGTGACATACGTGGCGCGTGAGCTCAACCTCAGGCGCCTGAAATTGCATGATTTCCGAGCCGGAGTCGTCCCCATTCTCATTCCAATCGCCACCATTTGCTTTCTGATTTTGCCCGCCGATTTCTCCACTGCAGCCCTGCTCGGAACGGTATGTGTCGGCATGCTCTTTGTTGGTGGCGTTCCATGGAAGCATCTCTTTAAAATTGGTGGATTGGGTATCGTGGCCTTTCTCTGCCTGTATAGTTTGGGGAAAACTGCTCCCGAAATACTTCCGCGTTTTGGAACATGGGCCAATCGAATCGAGCGATTCGCAGGCGTTGATGAGGCCGCTCAAGGAGATGTGTTGGATTACCAAATCGAACTGGCCCAAGTCGCGATTAACCGAGGTGGATTGTTGCCACATGGCCCCGGAACGGGCACCTCCCGCAACTTCTTGCCTCACCCATATTCAGATATGATTTACGCCTTTATCATTGAAGAATGGGGCGCCATTTGTGGCGGGCTTGGACTCATTCTATTGTACCTCATTTTGCTTTTCAGAACCATGCAAACTGCGACCCGATGTCCCCGGCATTTTGGAGGGCTTCTCGCGATGGGCTTGGGTTTTATGCTCGTATTTCAAGCCATGATTAACATGGCCGTAGCCGTTCGGTTGTTCCCAACGACGGGACAACCGCTCCCCTTGGTTTCCTATGGTGGAACCTCCATCGTCTTTACATGCCTCGCCATTGGGATGATCATCGCCGTGT